>JAEEGF011090589.1_pt1 | contig 19225 bp, 16 predicted proteins | sample 9134171 | NCBI WGS metagenome assembly JAEEGF01 (sample SAMN16246542, study PRJNA631951) | gut metagenome | biome: gut microbiome; feature: rumen; material: AP-attached | host: Bos | place: Iran: Karaj | collected 2018-10
TTTGCTGCATGAAGGAAGGCGCACGGAGGCTTGCGACATCTATGCCGAACAGGGCGACATGGTGAGCATCAAATGGGCTATGCGCAAGATACGCAACCTGGGTGGCATCAAGACCATCTATGAGGAGGCTCCCGACTCACCTACGATGAGTTTTCTGATACAAGATTTCGTGAACAACGCCCAGGAAACCATCGACAGTGATGGCGACAAGGAGTATGTGGAGGAATTCCTCGACCACAGGGTCATCCTGAAACACGAGGTTGACAACTTCATCAGTTACGCCAACAATCTGGTGAAGAACGGTAAGGTGAAGTCTCCAGCCCTTTGGATGGCAGCCATCGGGGAATTGCATTATCTCTATGGAAATAACGACGAGGGCATGAAAGCCCTCAACAAGGCAGTCGATATGAACGGCACAAAGCGCATGAAGGACAATGCCCGGGCTATCCGTGCCGTGGTCTCTGTGAAAAATGCCACCCTCGACAAGGAGTACAGCCAATGGATGACCAATGAGATCAAATGGCTTGTCAGTATGGTGCATGATGAGAATGCCACCAATCCGGAAGGGGCAACAGAAAATCCTTACCATAACCACTACAGCGATGTGCTTGACCGGCTCGTTTACAAAGAACTCATTCCGAAATATGAGAAGAACGGACGGCCTGACATGGCTGCCGCCCTGTTGGCCATGATGGAAAGTGGAAAACTGACCAAAGAGGAAGCCGGGAATGAGACGCCAGAATACTGGAACGAATATTTCAACTATATCGACAAAATGACAGCGGAAGAACTCATCCGTTACTGCCAGTTCTTGCAGAAAAGCACCGATGATCCTTTTGAGCAGTATGTCAAGAGTTTCGTCAAGTATCCCAAAGACTACATGAACGACCTCATCGGTACCAAATACCTCGCCAACGGCGAATTTGAGAAGGCATTGCCCTATTTGAACCAAGTGCCCCTCTCTTTCCTGGAGTCACAGAACATCAGTTATTACCATTCACACCGCGACTATACCAAGGCACGTTGGTTTGTGAGACAGAAGGACAATGAGAAAGAGAGTTACACCGACGGTCCCAATCTGGGTACCATCACCGTCAACAAGAAGGCTGCTTTCTGCCGTGATATGATCCAATTGGAGGAGCAATATTCTATAGCCAATGCGCAGGCCCGTCAGGAAATCGCCTACAACATGGCTGTGCGTTACTTCCAGGCCTCCTTCCTCGGAGAGTGCTGGTGGCTGACCAACTATGGCAACAGCGTCGCAGAGGAAGCACGCAAGGACCGTCCAGACTTCGTTGAGACTGCCATCAAGTACCTCAATGAGAGCAAGGCCAGCACCAACAGCACCCTTAGTCTGAACAGCCTCTATGCCCTGGCTTACATCCCCTACGGTCCATGGTGCGATATTGATTACAACTGGGAGAACAACACTACTATTTACAAGCCCCTCCGTCAGGCCCGACAATACAAGGCTCTTTACGAACTTAACCAGTTTGTGAAGAAGAGCGGGTCACAGCCTGAGTTTATTCAGAAATGCGATGTGCTGAAAACGTTTAGGAAATACATCTGAGAACAGGAGGTCTTGAACGAAAAAAATGAGGGTGTGCCTTGTGGCACACCCTCTGCATTTGTTAACATGATTATCACTATATTTATCCTGACAGACAATCTTTTTTCCTTATTTCAACTAATCCTGTTGCCTATGAAATTGTATGAAACCTTTTTCGTGTAGGGTTATCTGCGTCCACCGCCGCCATGACCGCCGCCGAAACTGCGTCCACCACCGCTATGTCCGCCACCGAAACTGCCACCTCCACGGCTGCCACCGCCACTGAATCCACCTCCACGGCTGCTGCCACCGAAGGAACGGCCTGCGCTGGAAGGAGCGCTAAAACTGCGCGAGGGAGCACTGCCACGGCTTGAACTGCCGAAACTGCGTGAAGGACTGCTGGAAGATCCGAAACTGCGTGAAGGAGTGCTGCTGGAACCGCCGAAACTGCGTGAGGGACTGCTGGAAGATCCGAAACTGCGTGATGGCCTGCTGCTTTCACGATTGGATCCGAAATCGCGTGAAGGGCTGCTGCTGCCGAAGTTGCGTGAGGGTCTGCTGCCTGAAGATTCGAAGTTGCGGGTTGAGCCATTTGTCGAAGGCCGTGTGATGGAGCGTGAGTCGCTGCCGAAGGAGCGTGAGCCTCTGCCTACGCGGTCACCGCCTATGGTACGCGGGCCGTTGGTGCCCAACTGACGGTCAGACCTGCTTCTGTCGCGGTTGAAAGCGCCGTTGTCGCCACGTCCGCCACGGTTGGCCATTTCAGGGTTGTTTCCGCCACGGTTGTTGCCTCCGCGATTGCCGAAACCTGGGTTGTTGCCGCCACGTCCGCCAGGACCACCATGTCCGCGTCCGTAGTCACCGCGATCGAATCTGTCGCGCATTCCACCATGGCCACCATTGCCGCCACGTCCGAGACGATGGTGTGCGAAGTCACGTCCGTGATACCAACTTCTGCCGCCGTTCATTCTCCAACTGTGACCGCCTCTGTATACGGTATAGAAGTGAGGACGTCCGAAGTAGAAGTAGTCGCGGTAGGGATAGCGGGCGTAGATGCCGAAGTGCCAGTAGCCTCTGTCCCAATAGAGCGGACGGTAGAAATAGGAGGCTGCCAGATAGGCGCTGTATTGCCAGTCGAGCAGGATATAACTCAGGTCGAGGTTGCGCTGTGTCCAGTAGACTCCGTAGAGATCTGCCTGAGTGTTCACGCTCATCAGATAGTCGAGGTTGACCTCGTATGCAGCCTCGTACTGCTCCTCGGTGAGGTTCAGTTCATAGGCCATTTTGTCGGTGAGGAACAAGGCCTGCTGGCGAGCCTGCTCGTAACTCATTGCGTTTGCTGACAACGTGATGGTCAGCAGTGCCGTCATGGCTATCAGAAATCTTTTCATTTTCGTATAATTTTATTTGTTATCAATCGTTTGTCTTATTCTCACGATGCAAAGAAACGAACATTTTTGTACATACTAAAAGGATTTTCCCTACATTGAGAGGGGAAAATCCCTAATAGTTTTTGAGTGTATAAGTTTGTGAAGTGGCTAAGTCACTGTTTTTGGGGAGTCAACGCCCCTTGCCCTCTCTATTTAGACTCCTCTGGCTTTCGGCCACCTTCCCTGCAGGGGAGGAGTGGGGAACTAGTTACTAATGCATATATTAGCCCGTGTAAGAAGGCCTGTAATAGATGGCCAATAATAGAAGGTTTGTAATAGATGGCCAATAATAGAAGGCCTGTGAAATGAGAGTAATCAGCTCCCCCTCTAAGATTAGAGGGGGTAGGGGGCGTTGATTATCAGATAGAGGTAATCAGGGTGTGTTGATTGTCAGATTAAACACCTGACTCCCCAAAAATGGAAAACTTCAGATCCTTAATATATATTTTTTGGGAATTGTCAACGTAAAAAGTTATCTTTGCATCACTATTGCGAAACCGAATCAATCACTAAAACCATACAGTCATGAAAAAGATATTGTTTTCTGCCATGTTGTCGCTCATGGCATTCAGTGCCCAAGCACAGGATTATTTGTTGGGTGACGTGAACAGGGACGGCAAGGTCACCGTCGCCGATGCGATGATGGTAGTGAACATCATCATGAAAGGCTACGCGCCTTTCTCTGTCAGTCCTACCACGGTCACCATGCCAGTTGGTGGCACCGCCATGGTGGAAATCTCTGGCGGCTACAATCAATATGAGGTCACCTCTGCCAACACTGCCGTGGTGGAGGCTTCTTTGGAAGGTACAGCCATTACTCTCACTGCTGTCGCTTCCGGCGAGTCTAAGATTTTCGTCAAGGACATACTGACCATGAGGATTCTGGAGATTCTGGTTATGGTAGAAAACGCTTATCTCGCCTGTCCCGATAATTACCACCCACACCTCATCGACCTCGGCCTGCCCTCTGGCACCAAGTGGGCCTGTTGTAACGTGGGAGCCACCACACCAGAGGACTACGGCGGCTACTATGCCTGGGGTGAGACGGAGGAGAAGACCACATACATCGAAAACACATACCAATACTACCAAGGCGGAAACTTTGAGATTATTGGCAGCGATATCGCCGGCACACAGTACGACGTGGCCCATGTGAAGTGGGGTAGCTCTTGGGTGATGCCATCCTATGACCAGCAGAATGAATTGCTTGAGAACTGCAACTATGAATGGACAGAAGACGTCAACGGCATCAACGGCGGAAAGTTCACCAGCAAAATCAATGGTGCGAGCATCTTTTTGCCCGCTGCGGGTTTCCGTGGCAAGTCTCTTTACCATGCCGGCACACACGGCTACTATTGGTTATCTACGCATTACCTGTCGCGCTCGGACTTCGCCTACGGTTTCCTTTTCGCTTCAGGCTACGCCAATTGGAACTACAACTTCAACCGCGACTGCGGTCAGTCTGTGCGCCCAGTCGTCAGAAATTAATGCATCCTTCCCCCTTGCCCCCTCGCTCTTGCCCAACTCGGCGAATCCAGCTCGGTCTAAATACTTTATGTTGAATTGTTCAAACTCCTAAACTTCTAAATAACAATTATATCACTGGACGGAGTTTTTGATTTGCGAGATTCGTGGTTGAAAGAATCTATTTATTGATGTTCTTGCATTCTGCGCGAAGGCAGAGGGAGAACACCACTTCAACGACAATCATGACGGCAGCCAGTACCCAGGGTGGGAAGAACAGACCGATGATAAGCGCCCCGATGGTGACAGCGATGGAGAAGAAAAGATAACTCTTCGAATCGTAGAGCCAACTGAATGGCATCAGGTGGGCACCGAAAATCATCGTGTAGACCATCAGCATCTTCTTTGGCACCGCAGCGAACACCCACATGGCGATGAGGATGTAGAGCATTTGGTTGACAGAGAACAGGATGCCGGCTTTTGATAGAGGATTGCCCTTGCCCTCAAAGTCGATTTTCAGCCATTTTGATGCCAGCCATGCCGCAGGGAACAGGATGGCGGAGCAGCAGAACGTGAGAATGTTCTTCATCTCGATGTTCAGGTCTGTCAGATGTACGATGGTGATGAGCATCCAGATGAGGATGGAAGCGGTGATGAAGTGCAAGCCTTTTTTCTGCTTGGCGGAACAGTCGTTGATCAGTTGTTGGAGATCCATAATGAATGTTGATAAATGTTGATCAATAGTGATAATCTCTGTGTTTTTGTGTTTTTGTATTGAAGATTACAGTTTCCTGAATCTCAGGGTGAGGCCCTCAGCCGACAGCGTCATCTTGTCGCTGGAAAGATGGTCGATGTGGAGGTGAGGAGCCAGCGACCGGAGGCCATAGCAGGCTATCTGCGTCACATCAGTCACTTCCGGGTCGCCATTGGGACGGTCGTTGACAAATACCTTGTCCATTAGGAGCGAGTCTCCCGACCGCTCAAAATGCATGACGATGGGGAGGTGGCAGTTGTCTGCATCGCTGCACTCCACCACTTTGTTCTGTATCGCCCAGAACAGGCGCTGTCCGTTCAGGTCTGCTGTTCCGCCCGACACGGTGTCCACCGCCTCAAGATGCCAGTAACCATACAGGTCGCCATGAGGAGTGGTCTCCAGGTCACAACCTGTCAGCCATCCCATCAGCAAAATCATGCCCAGAAAGCACCATTTCCTTTTCATACTGCAAATTTAGATAAAATGTATGATTTATCGGTCAGATGGGATAAAGAATTTCATTTCACTCACTTCTGAAGGTGATGGGTAAGGTGTATTTCGCTCTTATTGCTTGACCATTATGTATTACAGGAATCCATTTTGGCATCGCTTTCACCACACGGAGTACCTCTTTGTCAAGTTCGGGGTCAACCTTTTGCACTAACTCTATGTCACTTAATGACCCATCTGGTTCGACGAAGAAAGATACGACCACTCGTCCTTGAATACTTGCGCATCCTGATGTATAATGGATATTCTTTGACAACCAATCAAGCATGGCCCCATTACCACCAGGGAAATGGGGGTTTTCATCCACTACGTCAAAAACCTTGCCGGTGAACTCCCTTTCCGTAATAGAATCTCCTTTGTTCGATGATGGGAGAGGCACCGGCAGACCGTTGTTTTGTGCTGTCTTGCTTGTTTGAGCATTCACACCCATGAAGCAAGTCAGAACAAGAAGCAATATGCCCAGTCGTAATTTCATTTATTTCACGTATTTCCTGCCATTTTGGATATACACCCCTTTGGCTGGTGTCCCATCCAGACGGCGGCCTTGCAGGTCGTATATGGCAGAATTCTCCACGGTCTTTGTATTGCTTTCCACTTGAGGCATGCCCATCGTGATGTCTCCCATATACTGTCCGATGAAAAAGATGATACCCGTACTACGCTCGCTGATGATGTAGAGGAAAGGCCGGTCGGCTATGAACTCTGCATATTGGGAAGGTGCTGCTTTGTCGTACATTCCAATGACTGTGGCAGCGGCAGCCTCCGTGCCTTTCTCATCGAGTTTCAGATGGGCCTTTTGTCTCATCATGCTTATCCAGCACCGGTCAGAGTCATCCTCATTGTCACCAAAGTAACAGAAGTCCAAAAAGCCGTGGCCATTGTATTCCAAGAAAGCATTCGGCATGCCCAGTGAAGCCATGATCTCATTCAGGTCCTGATCTGTGTCAGTCTCTATGCGAGGCATGCTCAACCGCACCATATAGTTCTGGTACTTGGCGGCATTCCAACTCGTACCGTTCATGGCATCCAACAGGTTGTCAAGCGTCTTTCCGTAATTGGGCAGGAAAAGCGTCATCTGGTAGGAGCCATTGCCGTAGGGCAGGACGACAGACTGATAAAGGTCGGTCCTCGCGTAACGGAACTCATTCACCTGACTCATCATCATGGCGGTTCGCCGCATGTTATCGAAATACGCATTCTGAGTTTGCCATTCTTCGAATTGATTGACCCATGCGCCCTTGAAGCAGATGGCGTTCAGCAGGAAACTCACCAAGTTGGGGTCTTGCATGTCCTCCGGTTTCAGCAGGTCACGGATCATGCCGTCGGTATGGTCAGTGGCCCATTGGTTGATGATACCGAGCGTAGCAGGGTCGCTGAAGTTGACTATGGAAGGCGTGGCATCGTAGTAAGTCGCTGCCGCATCCTTAAAAGCAGACTTCAGTGAGACATCCTTTCTGTCGCCATTGAAATAGATGGTATTGGCTATGGCCACACGCGTGTCCTCGTCGAGCAGGGCACTTTCTGTCAGCATCTTCCTACAGAAGGCATTCATCGTGGCCACGTCGGCATAGCCCTCTTGCCGTCCTCCGGACAGCACCTGGCATATCTCCTCACGCGTGATGCCGTCGGCACCATTGTTGAGCATCCCGAGGGCGTAGGTGATGCTCAGTGGTGAGATGACGTGGTTCTCTGTGTCGCGTGTCTTGCGGAACAGGTTGAAGGCGAAGTCGCTGTTCTGTTCCACCAACGTACGCTCTGCATCAGTCAAGGTGATTGTTTTCGGCTCTCCATCACCATCCCATGCCAATGCAGTCGTGACCATCATGATGGAACATGCCAATGTCAGTGAAAACTTTCTCATAACGCTTACCATTTTGTGATTATTCAGCAAATATATAATTCTTTTTCTATAATAGATAGGAAATCTGCAGAAAGACTGCACGGATTGTCATATTTTAACATTTTTTCTACTGTCCTCTTCAAAACGTAACTATTCAACTAATCATCATTTGGAGTGCCCTGACGGGCAGAACCAACGGTCGACCGTTGGTTCTCGCCGTAGGCGATCTCTTTAGATATTCGCTGAATAGTTACGGCTTCCGCAATTTGGATGCTTTCATCTGCCTAAAGCAAAGGTACTACGTCACGGCAAAGAAAAAGAATGGGATTATTTTGCTCTGCTCTCGACTTTCCGTAACTTTAGATAAGTTACTCCGTCTCGGCATAAAAAAAGAACAAGTTCTTTTTGTTCTGCTCTCGACTTTCCGTAACTTTGGATAAGTTACTCCGTCTCGGCATAAAAAAAGAACAAGTTCTTTTTGTTCTGCTCTCGACTTTCCGTAACTTTGCCCCACATTTTCGTTAAGGAAGAGAAAGATCATGGATTATCTGCCCAAAGACCCGGCCATTTTGGTATCAAGCGTCAACATGCTCCTGCGTGATGAGGAGTTCGACACGTTGGAGTCGTTGTGCTATGCGTTCAACAGAGAACCTGGGGAAGTGAGGAACTATCTCCTTACCCATGGTTTCGTGTGGAGTGAGACCCAAAAGCAATTCAGGCCGATAGGCTACGATGGTGTCACGCTCACTGGTAGGCAGGAAAAATCAGCAAAAAGAGAATAATGGTGACGAAAGACAGCATAGAGACCGCCTACAGTTTCCTGCACCAGAAGCGGAACGTGTATGTCCATTCCTCCATGGAATGGCAGCGCGATGACATCGAGTATGCCGTCGCCTCTTTCATTGATGATATGAGTGAAGAACTGATGGAGGTCATCTCTCATGGTAGGACAGATTTTCTGAAAGACCATGAGAAATTTGGTGATGACATCACGCTTGCTGTGCAGCAGTTGGAACGGCTGTTGTGAGTGGAAAGAGAGTACAACCGATTGTAATTTCAGAAAATATGAAGCAGAAGCAATCTTTACAAGTAGGTGATGTGTATGCTCTCCAGGAAAAAGAGACTGGAAAGTGGTTCGCTTTCCAGGTTACACAGATGAACGAGGAGAATGCAGTCTATGTGGATTTGGATTACTGGAGTGAGAAGATGCCGGAAGAAAGTGACATCGACAATATGTCTTATCTTCGGCTGAATCACCATTTCTGGGATAATAAGATCTGTCATTCTTGGGCACCTCTAAAGTTTTTCCCTTCTCATGCAAAACGGATAGGTAACTTGGCCGTAAGACCCATAGAGGAATGCAAAGGCTTTAGCGATTGGCCTAATGGAAACCAACAGAAATGGACAGAAAAATGGAATAAACTGCCCAAAGACCAGATTGAAGCCTTCAAAGCAGTACAGGCAAGAGAAAGATGGCATGAAGAAATCATCGTTGCGGGTAAAGAGGTGAGAAGACACCTTTATGGGCTGTTTGACGATATGCTCAGTGCTGTTCAGGATTTCTCGGAATTCGACAAACTCCCTGGATTAGGAAGAATCTGTACCTCTAAAGATTATCCACAACTGTTACCATTTTTGGAACGCCGATGCCTCATCCGGGAGTTGGTATGGGAAAATTGCCAGCGACGGGAGTTGGACCTTAGCCGTACTCATCTGGAGGAGGTGGAAATCAGTGGCGAAGATGTGGAGACCATTCATCTGCCTTCAAGCATCAGCAACCTCACGCTAAGAGGAAAACTATCGCCCAACCTTCGTATTCATTCCCCCAACGATGGCTATTATATGGTTCTTAGAATAATGATGCAAGATGATTTCCTGCCGGATGTAGGATTAAACAGACTGACCAACTTGCGCCTGACAAATATCCAGGAGTATAGTCTGAAGGACATCCCATCACGATTTCCTGGCCTTATGTGGTTAGGGTTGGCAGGAAAACCAGGCTACATCCGCGACATGGCAGAAATAGTCAAACTGCACGAACTGGAGACACTGACGATGGATGACCTTTTCGGTTTCACTGCCGATGATTTTCCCTGTCCAGAAAGTCTTCCAGAACTGAGAACCCTTTGGCTTGAGAGTATTCCCGCTGACTCAGGAAAGATAATCAGGAAAATGTATAGGGGAAAGGTCCAAGACCTGTCGGTCATAAAACTGCGCTCGGATGAATGGCTTCATGAGAATTTGAATAATCCACTGCGGCATTGGGATGGAAGCGAGTTCGTACCCAAATCAAAATATACCAAGTCTGTGGCATTATGGAAAGAAACCCGTCATCGGATCATGGAGGAAGCGAATAGCGAGGAGATAGACTATTCTTCTATCAAGAACATAGCCATTGACTATATAGAAGGATTCAACAGGCTTGACAAACGGTCTCAGTTTATTGAGACCGAGGAAAGAGAAGACATTATCAATGCTTTCGTGCAAATTCTTGATGAGGCTGGAATCAATGAGAGAAGGGAGGAAATCCTGCAAGTCATGGAGGAAAAGAGAAATTGGTAGAAAAAGAATTTTTCGGACCGGCTGAGTTCTGACCGATTCCTTACCGCCGTTTTCGTTCCTTTTGGCCCTTAGACACACCCATATTTCTATAGGTAGGCGGCATACGGACAGGTTGTGAAAACCTGCAAACACTACTCTCACACTATGTAAAGTACTCCTTTCACCCTTGGCTCTTGCGGATGCAGAGGCTGCCGCCTCTTACCAATTGACTACTCGTTTCGTTTTGGAGTTTTCCTTGCGGTACTCGCCCCATCCACGTATTGCAGTGGAACAACCGTATTTTCGTACGAGAGTGCACAACACTTTTGCTGATACGAATGAAGAATGGATGTAGAAGGTCCACCTTCCCATGTGTCTCTTTAGGAGATGCGGTTGTGCTTGTGTCCTTCGTACCTTTTGAGTACCTTAGAACCAACACCCCCTTGCCCTCGGCTGCCACGCCTACTGACTTCACAAGCCCCGTGCATCCCACTGTTTCCAGATGGTGCTGCCACACACAGTCAACCCCGGGCGGGTTATAGGATAAGGACCGGTGATTATCCACTCTCTAAGACTGGCAATCTTCGGGAGTCGATTTCACCCCGTACGTTGTCGATGTTACCATCCAAGTTGACTTGACAGGAGCCAACGCATCCCGCTTTGGGGTCTGCCCGACCTTAGTCCGAAGGATGCTCGTACGTGATGGCTTTCCGGTGAACAGGTGTTGCCCTGCGCAACCTCCTTTTTTTGGAAAGGTAGGAAGGTCACTTTATAGCATTACTGCTTTATTCTGACGACGCGAAGCCCGCCGGTTGGTTTTATCAGGAAGAAGCCAACAAAGAATTTGCTTTAGAGAACCTGATTCTCTTCATAGCGTTCCATGCCCTTGGACTGTTTGTGTCGTTGGCACTTCACAACAGCATCCGGCATGGTATATTATAATGTTTTGCAACAGTTGTTCAAAGATAGCTTTAAAATCTCATGTGATTTCTAATCACCCTGCAAAGGTAGAAAGTAAGTGCGCAGTCTATCTGCGTAGTCAAAAAAAGTTTTGAAAAAAGTGTTTTTTTTGAGAATTCAGACGATTGAGAGTAGAATTTTCAGTCCCTTTTATACAAGTAGCGTGTAATGGATAAAATTCTATATTACCACTGCTTTTGAAACGATATTTTTATTTATATTTGCAAAGAAAAGAGCACTATGACAAAAACTAGAATTGAAACTGATATGAAGAGAATTGGTATTTCCTTGATTTTGATACTTGCATATGTGATGGTTTTTGCGCAAGACAATGTAGTTGATTATCTGCATGTAGGGAAGACACTCAAGTTTCAAGATAAGAAATTTGAGCTCAAGTGGTGTCAACATCCCATTGAGGCATATTATCTTCAGGAATGGTTGCCCAAGGGAGAGACTTTTGACAATTATGAACAAATGTTGAGTGTCTCACTGTCCTTCTCTGAATCGTTAGGCATTCAGTTTTTCGTTGATGCCAAGGTTCGTGAACTTGATGAACGCAAGAAGTCAGACAAATGCTGCAATTATCTCGTCTATGAGAACAATGGAGAGTATATCATTGATTTCTTGGTGAGCGATGGGGCGGATGGCAAGCTGAATGTGGTGGAGGTTGACATCCATCACTACAAGCCCGTGGTCGTTGAAGGCAAGAAAGCGATACAGCTCAATTTCTATTCGCGTAGGGCATATGGTGACGACATCATACCCTTCTTGGAATCCCTCAAGGAAAAGAAAGTTGACTGGATCAATGAACTGACACAGATGAAAATCGTTTGCAAAATGAAATAACTTCACAAATTGCCAGATGTTTTACAACACATCATTGATATGCGACCTTCGGGTGCGGTATCATCCAAAGATTGAAGACAAATACCAACAAGCATCTTCCATTTTGTTATCTATATTTGCGGATAATTACAAACAATTTAAGCATCAATACATGAAACATACATATTGTAGCATTGTTGTCTTCCTTTGTTTCTTGGTTTCATGTGCACAAATGCCGAAGGAATCAAATGAGAGCAAGGACGTGGATATCGTATATCGAACATACCATATTGATTCCAAGTCTATCACCCGTCCTTTGTCATTCTTTTATCTAGAGGGTTGTGCAAAATACCATGGACAGTATTTCTGCCTGTTTTGCGAAAGCCCAATAGACAAAAAAGGCAAGAGTTATTACCATCTCATAGTGATTCAACCATCTGGCTCAACAGTCAGTGAGATTTCCAAGACGGAAAAGAAATTTATTGAATTTAAGTCGTTTAGAGCATATGATTATCCTCAAATGTGTGTCCGCAACGATTCCTTGCTCATCGCAGGTTATGATGCTGGTGAGGGAGGCTACAAATACCATTGCATCATTGACAGCATTTGTGGTGATGACGGGTCATCTTGTTGGAAACTCAAGGAAATTCCACAGCCTTCTTCCATCGTATTTGAAGATGACGAATATTGCGTGAAGTTCACCAACTATAGGGAATGGGGACGATATATGAGTTTCATAGACAAGTCTGATTTGAAAGAACATATCTATAATGGTTGGGGAAAGGTTTTCAAGAGACAAGATGGTTATTACCTTTGCAGCAATGCCGCAATCTGCAGAATTGCAAACCCTAAAGAAGGTCTTGTTCATACAGGTGTTACTATTTTTGAAGGCTACACCGTAGAAACAGGCTATGAAAATGCACCTGCTTCTGCCCCAGAGGTTCTATTTTACCCGTCAGATCCAGATATACTCTTGAATGCCTTTTTTATGCATAATGACACGATTCATATGCTTGAGACCTACAAGGACAGCACATATTTGTCAAAATACGACGGACAGGGTATTTTGCGCGTAAAAGGATTGGAACAGAAAATGAGTTATATCTTCAGTTCATCATTGGGAAAAGACTTCATTGGTTATGGTGACACTTTCAATTTCGTCAATGAAACCGAAGACGGAGAAGAGCAATATGGCATAATTGATATTGATGGAAACCAGATTAAAATTATAAATTTGGTGACAAATCAGCCATCGGGCAACAATTATGATATAGATAAGATGATAGAAAAAACCAAGAGAAAAGAACCTGTCAAATTCACGTTTCTAAGTAAATCTGCGATAGAAAAAATCAGCAAGGATAATCAGTAAACAGATCAGAACGATAAAAGCATAAAAAATGAAAACAACGATAAATGTAGTATTTGCCTTGTCTTTAGGGTTTTTATTCGGGTGCAGTTCAGGGAATGCGGCCCAACAAACAAGTGTAGATGCTGTGCAAGACACCGTAGACTCTTATTCATTGGCGAATATTGATTTCAGTTTGGCAAACGACTTGTGTCAAAAGCAGAAGGAAGCTTCAGGAAATTGAGAGGCTTGTCGGACCAATCGCCGATGCTAATTCTTTCTACAAAAAGTACCATGCAGCCCTGCCTCACAATGATTATTCCAATTGTGGCATCTTCAATTTCCTTGCAGTTAATCCGAAATACCCCATTAAAGAAGCATTCACCAAAAGTATTGCTGCAAATTATGACGCATGTGTCAAATCTATTGATTTTTCCAACTCCAAGAGTGTAAAACAAATCAATGACTGGTTTTGCCAGCAATTGCATGATGCATCGCCAAAAATTGTCATAGAACCTGATGCAGAGACATCGCTTCTTCTGGCAAATGTGCTGGATTTTCGAGCCTTTTGGTCAATACCTTTTAATAGTTAATTCACCTATGACCATGATTTCACAACTGACAATGGAGAGGTCTTGACGATTCCTATGATGTATTGTCAGGAAAGGACTTGCTTATACACCGAAAATGCCAGTTTTAAAGCAGTGTCTTTGTCTTATTTAGGCAGTTGCTATAGGATGCTGTTAGTTTTGCCCAAGACCGAGAAACTGAGCAAACTCACTTCTGCAATGACTTCGAATACTTTCTCAAATATCCTTAATTCACTAAAAGAAAATGAAGTGGAGTTGAGTTTGCCTCGTTTCAGGTGTGTGGGTGACATGGAAGTTAAGGAAATGCTCTCAAAGGTGATTCCCAGCGCCTTTGATGTTCAAAAGGCAAATTTCAGCGCAATCTGTGAATTGCCAACGTGGATCAATGAGATAAGCCATAAGACAAGCATAGAAGTCACAGAACAAGGAACAAAGGCAAGAAGTATCACGGTGGAGAGTTTTCTGGTAAAGGCAGAAACAGAAAATCCCAAGTTTATAGCAAATCGTCCTTTCATGTATATCGTATATGATGATGCGACTCATGCTATTATACTGACAGGTCAATTCTGCGGTGATGGGGCCATATCAAATAGGGATAACAATTAATTCAGAAGAAACGAAACACCCGCTATGAACCCCTATTAAAAAATACGCGGACGGAAGGTAGGGATGCTTATTGAAGTAAATAATAAGGAAAAAAGAAGGCTGTGTCATAAAAAAATGCTATCTTCGCGCACTGCTTGCAATAGACAGGCAGCGTGACAAAACATTACTTGGATGAAGCCTAACTTGAGTCAAATGAAGAAATCCTCCATGCCGTCATGGCTATGCAACTTATGGCCCTATCTGGTGATTGTGGTCATGGGGGTAGTGCTGGTGGTGGCAGAGTACAACTACCTCGTCCGTGTGGAAGAGCAGAATCTCTTCATGCATACCCCACTGTTTTTGAGACAGTGTATGGTGGCATCGGGAGGCCTGCTCTCATGGGCAGGCACCTATCTCACCCAACTGCTCCATGTGCCCCCGTTGGGAGTCGCGGTGCTCTGTCTGTTGTGGGCACTGCTCGTCTTTCTCCTGCAGCGCACCTTCCGCATCCCAGCACACTGGATGGCAGTCACCCTGATACCTGTCGCCATGCTGCTGCTCACAGATGTATATCTGGGCTATTGGATCTATTACCTGAAACTGCGGGGCTTCTTCTTCGTCGCCACACTGGGCACATTGGGAGTTGTCGCCCTTACATATATCTACCGCCTGTTGCCCCGTGGCCTGCGCACCGCCTTCCTGCTCCTGACCGTCATCTGCTGCTATCCCCTGATGGGTTTCTATGCCCTGCTGGCCGCAGTCCTCATGGCCTTGGTCGGTTGGCATCTGAAAGGTGGAAAGGCATGGGCTGCCGCCGATACGATCCTGGCGATGCTGGCCATCGCTGCTGTGCCTTTGCTTGCCTACCGCTACTGCTATCATGAGACTCCCATCCAGAACATCTATTGGACGGCGCTGCCCATCTACCGGCTCCGTATGGAAAGTTTTCCTGCCTATTACATCCCCTATGCCGTCATCGTGCTGTCGCTGATGGCCATGGCAGTGTGCTACCGTGAGCAGCGGGAGGCAGCAAAGAAAGCGAGACGATGGACAAATGCCCTGCTGACCTGTGTCCTGGCAGCGGTGATTGCTGTCTTCTGGTATAAGGACGGCAATTTCCACCGTGAGATAGCCATGCGCCGTTATGCCGATAGGCTCGACTGGGAAGGTGTGCTGCGCATCGCCCGTGAGACGACCGGCGAACCTACCCGCGACATGTGGATGATGAAAAACCTTGCCCTCACCCGGTTGGGCAAAATCGGCGAGGAGATGTATGACTACCCCAACGGAGCCAAGCCCGCCGCCGCTCCCTTCTCCACCCGTCTGGTGCAGTGGGACGGCAAGATGCTGTATCTCAATTACGGTATACCCAATTACTGCTATCGGTGGTGTATGGAGGACGGTGTGGAGTATGGATGGCGTGTCGACCAACTCAAACTGATGGTGAAATGCTCGCTGGTGAACTGGGAGTTATCGGCAGCACAGAAATACATCGCCATGCTCAAGAAAACCATGTTCCACCGCAAGTGGGCGCAGCACTATGAGGAATATGTGCACAATCCCCGGCTCATCATGGAGGATGCCGAATTGCTGCCTGTGCTCCACCTTCGTCAGGACGACAACTACCTCAGCGGCGATGACGCGCTGGCAGAGCGCTTCCTCATCGAGCATTTCGCGGGGACAGAGAGCAAGGACCGCATGTTGCAGGAGCAGACCCTGCTCGCCGCTATGCAGGTGCGCAACCCCAATCTCTTCTGGTTGCGCTTCTATCAATACACCGAACTCCACAAGGATGACCGTGTGCCCACCCTCTATCAGCAGGCCGCCTGCCTGTTTGGGGGGATGGATGACAAGATCGATGCCAGCAAGATGCCTTTCGACAAACAGGTGGTGGAGAGTTGCAGGACGTTTATGGATACTTTCAAGTCATACCGTGACCAGGGCATGGACATGGAGAGCATCAAGCCCCTGATGAAGGGAGCCTTCCAGAACACCTATTATTTTGACTATTTCTTCAACCACTATCAGGAGGAAGTCTATTGAACCCTCCAGCCAACCAACGTTTTTTTCACAAGCAAAAGGAGAAGAGAAGATGAGAAAGTGGATGATTGCCGCACTGGCTGTTGTGCTGCTCGTTTCGTGCAGGCAGGTCTCTGTGCCCCAACAATATACCGAGAGCAATATGTTGCCCAAGATTTACCCCGAGTATTTCGATGTGACAGTGCCGGTCAACATTGCGCCGCTGTCCTTTGAACTGCTGCTCAAGGTGGACGAGGCCGTCACCCGTTTTTCGGCTGAGGGCGACGACATCGTGTGTGGCGGTGTCAAGGCATGTCCCGATATCGAGGAGTGGAAGTCACTGACGGCAAAAGCCAAGGGAAAGGACATCAAGGTGGAAGTGTTTGTGCGGAAAGACGGCAGTTGGTTGCGCTTCATGCCTTTTTCCATCCATGTGTCGCCCGACAGCATCGATGCCTATCTTAGTTACCGCCTCATCTCTCCATCGTTTGTGGCTTATGAGGAACTGACACTCAACCAGCGCTGTCTGGAAAACTACGACGAGCGGGTGATGGTCGACAACATGCTCTGCAGCACGGAGTCGGGCGGACAATGCGTCAACTGCCACAACTACCAGCAGTACAACCCCGACCGCATGCAGTTTCATGCCCGCCAGAACCACGGAGGCACCGTCATCGTGTATGACGGGCAGGTGGAGAAGGTGAATATGGCCAACGACTCGCTGATTTCTGCCGGCGTATATCCCTCATGGCATCCCACGCTGCCTATCATTGCCTATTCCACCAACAAGACCATGCAGAGTTTCCACACCACCGATGTCAACAAGATCGAGGTGCTTGACTCGGAGAGCGACCTGATGGTGTATGACGTGGCCCGTCATGAGGTGACGTCGATAGAGAAGGGTAGGGATGAGTTTGAGATCTTCCCCTTCTGGGCACCCGAAGGCAAATACCTATATTATTGCAGTGCCCATTTTGAGTATGCCAACGACAGTGTGGATGCCGTGGAGGTCACCATGCGCGCCAAGGAACTGAAATACAACATCTACCGCAAGTCTTTCGACCCCGGAAGCATGTCATTCGGCGATCGCGAGTTGGTGTTTGACGCAGCCGCCATGGACAAGAGTGCCACTTTGCCCCGCATCTCTCCCGACGGACGGTGGTTGCTCTTCACTCTCGGTGAGTGGGGATGCTTCCATATCTGGCACCGTGATGCCGACCTTTGGATGATTGACCTCCAGGGAGAACCGGGAGACAGTGCTGTCGCAGCCGAGCCTATCAATTCCGACAATACGGAGAGTTACCACTCCTGGTCGAGCAATGGCAAGTGGGTGGTGTTCTCCTCACGTCGCAATGACGGGGTGTTCACGCGGCCTTTCATCGCCCATTTTGATGGCAAGGGCGGTTTCTCCAAACCTTTTGAACTGCCATCGGAGAACCCCGACTATCACCGCCAGTTGATGAAGAGTTACAATGTGCCAGAACTGATGCTCGGCCCCGTGAAGCATACTCCCCAGGAGTTTGCCGATGTGCTCAAATTTCCCGGCATCCCCGTGAAATATGTCCCGAGGCTGAGTAAGTGAACGGAATTTGTTTTACTTCGCTTCTCCGTCGCCGTAGATGAAGCCTAAGGTACAACTGGGATAGTCGAAAATTTCTTCGTCGCGGAAGAATCGTTTCAGTTCTATCTCGGCGTTTGAGGTGGAGTCGCTGGCGTGTACGATGTTATGCTGATTGCTCATCGAATAGTCGCCTCGGATGGTACCTGGCGCAGCCTCGCGCCCGTTGGTGGCGCCCGTCATGGTGCGCACCACCTGTACTGCATCCACCCCCTCAAGGGCAAGGGCCACTACGGGTGATGCTTGCATGGAGGCAGCCAACGCGGGGAAGAAAGGACGGTCTACAAGGTGTGCATAGTGCTCGCGCAGAATCTCGTCAGAGAGTTGCATCATCTTCATGCCAGCCACTCGCAGTCCGCGGCGCTCAAAACGGTTCAAGATCTCACCTATCAGTTGACGCTGAACGCAACTGGGCTTCAACAATACTAAAGTCTTTTCCATAATAATCGTTTTAATTTGACACACAATATTTCCGCAAAGATAGTGAAAGCCGCATGCAATACAAAATAAAAAGTCATTTTTTTCCCAAATATGATTTTCCTTCCGTAGACAACGTATGCACAGGAAATCCTACACTTTTTCAACACAGAGAGACAGAGATACAGAGAATAATGGATAATTTTTTACACAGTTCAGGCGGAATTGCAATCTGACAGTTCAGGCGGAGCCGAGCGGCAAATCCGCCCGAACGTGCGAAAAGAAGAGAAGATCAAAAACCGCTTCGCTTCGAAAAAAAGTATAAAAACAGGCTTGGATGACATTCCTCAAACGTTGATGCTCACGAAAAAACGCCCAGGCGTTCGCAAAAAAGAAGAAAAAAGAGATAATCCAAACCGGGGTCAAAGATAAGATTTTTACTCTTTTCTCCCCCAAAACAAGAATTTCGAAGTATGACTCAATGTTTCTTACACATGACAAAAACATCCCGAATTATAGAGATTTGTCGAAGACCCACGAGGTACGCAGTAATTAGAGAATTGGTGAGCACAGAAAATTCTTGAATTCGATAATTCGTGAGAAAAGTAATAATCCCGAATTTTAGAATTATAGAATTGGTGAGCACAAAAAAATCGATAATTCGATAATTCGTGAGAAAAGTAATAATCCCGAATTTTAGAATTGTAGAATTGGTGAGCACAAAAAAAATCAATAATTCGATAATTCGTGAGAAAAATAAAAATCCCAAATCATAGAA
>JAEEGF011189294.1_pt1 | contig 19225 bp, 14 predicted proteins | sample 9134171 | NCBI WGS metagenome assembly JAEEGF01 (sample SAMN16246542, study PRJNA631951) | gut metagenome | biome: gut microbiome; feature: rumen; material: AP-attached | host: Bos | place: Iran: Karaj | collected 2018-10
TAACCATGGGCGATGAATGCTCAATATGGTTCAATGCCGTCGTGCGTGGCGACGTAGCTCCCATCACTATCGGCAACTGCACGAACGTCCAGGACGGCTCGTGCGTACACGTCACCCACGAAACGGGTCCAACCCATATTGGCAACTACGTCACCATCGGACATAATGTTACCGTCCATGCCTGCACCATCCACGATCATGCCTTGATAGGTATGGGCTCTACCCTACTCGATGGCTGCGAGATTGGCGAAGGTGCTATCGTTGCTGCGGGCGCACTTGTGCTTCAGAACACGAAGATCCCCGCAGGCGAGATCTGGGGAGGAGTACCAGCGAAGTACATTAAGCCCGTACGCCCAGGACAAACCGACAACGCAGAACACTACGTGGCCTACTCAAAATTCTACCTCGAAGAGAATAGCGAAAAATAAGTTGCAATTACTTGATTGTTGCAACGACGTACTCGCTCTGGGTGCCGATACGGAACTTGCCGCCCCAAATGCCGATGCCTGAGGAGACATAATACTGAGTGGAGCCACGCTGATGACTGCCCCACGAGCACTCGTAGATCTGATCGGTAATCCAGGAAATCGGCCATACCTGTCCGCGATGAGTGTGGCCGCTGAGTTGGAAGTCAACTCCTGCAGCTTCTGAACGGTCCAGATTGTAAGGTTGGTGGTCGAGGACGATGATGTAGGGAGATTGGACATTAACCAATCCGTTGACAAGATCCTTGACAGGTTTACGACGCATGTTTGTGCGGTCGTCACGGCCTATGACAACGATGCAACTATCAATGACAACAGCCTCATCAATCAACAGATGGATACCAGCCTCCTTGATGAACTTCTTGGCCTGAGGTTGGCCTGCATAAAACTCATGATTACCCAGACAGGCATACACTGGTGCTTTCAACCGATGGAACTCCTCGGCCATGTTCTCTTCAATCAATGGGCGCATGCTGCCATCGATAATATCACCAGCAATCAGGATGAAGTCGGGTTGCTCGGCATTCATCATATCCACCCATCGCGCCAGTTCCTTGCGGGGATTATGATAACCTATATGAAAATCAGAAGCCATCACCACCTTATATGCTTTTGCTAATGGCTTTGAAGACTTCAGCGACAACGGAACGCGCACCTTATTATAATAATGAAGGTTGCCATAAAGGAAAACACCAAACACAAATATGAAGATGGCACCAGCACCATACCAGTTATGATAGAAGAACGACTTGGGAACAAGATGAATGAGGCGACCCAAATCGAGCACCAGAAAGATGATGACCAGATAGAGCATGACCATGATCGACGAGGTGCCTACCTCGTAAGAGAGTTGTGCCAACGGTAACGGGAGACTATCAAACTTTCTGGCCACAGAGAGGAAAAGCAGCAGGAAACAGCAAACTCCTAAAGAAATAATTGCCGTTTTCCACCATGGGGAACAAGGCAGAACAGTCCAGATATGCCAGCCGATATAAACCATCGCCAACAGGGGAAGCACCCAGAATATCAACATCCACATAAGTTTCATCTATTTAGTTTATTAAATCTCATCATAAACACCCAATAATACAGCACGCCCGCTGTAGTCAGTCCGAAGGGGAAAGCCCACCAGATACCGGCCAGCCCGCCTCCCATCACAATGCCAAAGACATAGCTTAGGGGCAGCGACACAACGAAGTAAGCCAAGAAAGCAATATACATCATCGGCTTGACATAAGACAGTCCTCGCAGCGCATTCGCATAATTGCACTGCATACCATCGCCAAACTGATAAATGACAAAGGGAATGACAGTAGCTGCCACCAAAGTCGCTACCTCTACATCGCTGGTAAACCAGTAGCCAATGACGTGACGCAGCAGGAATATGGGTATCGCACCGCAGACAGCCAGGAACAGCACCAGATGAAATCCTGCGTAGGACGTTCTCAGCAACGACGGATAGTTTTTCATACCACAGAAGAAGCTGATGCGTACGGCTACTGCAGCCGCCATACCATAATACATCATGAAGCAGACCTGTGAGACGGTGAGCATGATCTGATGAGCAGCCAGTGCCGTCGTACCAATCCATCCTACCATCATACTGGTGAGCGAGAACGAAGCGGTCTCCATGCCCATCTGGAGGGCGAGAGGAAAGCCAAGTTTGTTGAGTTTGACAAAATCGCTGCGATTCACCTTTCCTTCAACAAAGGCCTGTCGATAAGCAGCAAAACGACGATTCCACAGGAATACTGCTGCCAGCATGACCGCCATATAGACGCGTGCCAGCAAGGTGGCAATACCAGCTCCAAGCAGGCCCAGTTCTGGCAAGCCGGCGACACCATAGATAAGCAGCCAGTTGCCAACGATATTGATGATATTTCCAGAGAGCATCACCCACATGGGCGTTACAGTCTGAGTGATGCCATCGAAAAACTGTTTCAGGCAATTGAACCACAGTACGAATGCCAACGAGACGAGCTGTACGATGAAATAGGGTCTCATCAGCGGCAGCAACTCCTCCGGCTGACCAAGATTTCCCAAGTTCAGATAAAAGACATACATCAGTACCAGCAACACTATGGCCAACAATGTGTTTGCTAACAAACCGTTTTTGACGGTCTCTCCAATACGAGCTGTATCTTTCTGTCCATAAAAGCTTCCCACTACAGGTGTCATGCCATACGAGAAGCCAAGAGCAGCTATCAGAATCAGATTGAACATCGTGTTGACAAAAGCTGCAGCACCCAGTTCAACCGTAGAATGATGACCAATCATCATCGTATCAGCAAAACCGAGTACTATCTGTCCGATCTGTCCGACGACAATCGGCAGTCCCAGGCGTCCAAGAGCCTTATAATGTGAGGCATAAGATTGGAAGAAATACGTCATAAAACAGGCACAAAGATACGTTTTTATTTTGAAAATAAAAAATAAATGTGTAATTTTGCAAAGACAACAACATCAAATTGCTATGAATATAGGAGACAAGGCCCCGGAAATACTGGGCAAAGATGAAAGCGGAAGGGAGATCCGCCTAAGTGATTTCCACGGTAGGAAACTCGTTCTTTATTTCTACCCGAAGGACAACACCAGTGGCTGTACGGCGGAAGCCTGCAGTCTGAGAGACCACCATCAAGAACTGCAGCAGGCCGGCTACGAAGTTGTAGGCGTCAGCAAGGATTCTGCAGCCTCGCATATCAAATTCAAGGAAAAGTATGAACTGCCTTTCCCACTTATTGCCGACATCGATCACACCCTATTAGAAGCAATGGGTGCCTGGGGTGAGAAAAATATGTACGGCAAGAAGACAATGGGCACTATCCGCACCACCTTCATCATCAATGAGGAGGGCGTGATAGAACAGATTTTTGCAGGAAAGCAGGTCAAGACCAAGGAACACGCAGAGCAGATACTGAAGGTTACTGAAGCTTAATATTACTAAGCACCTTTCTTGCAGCACCAGCCTGGCCTTTAACGAATTGTCCGGCCCTCTGACCCTGTTCCTTCAAATAGGCGGGGTCAGTAGCAAAGCGATCCATCTTGGCAGCAAACTCTTCATAATTCTTAATCTCAAAGCCGCCACTCAGTTTCAGTCCCTGCGCCTCTTGGAATTTCTGGTTGTTGGGACCGAAGAACACAGGCACATCCCATACAGCAGCCTCAAGAAGGTTATGGATGCCCACACCGAAGCCACCGCCCACGTAAGCGACTTCTCCATAATGATAGATACTGGAAAGAAGTCCAAAACAGTTAATTATAAGCACCTCAGCATCAGCCACACTATCCTTGTCAGCCTCAGTATAACGAACGACCCGACGCCCTTCCAGCAACTTACCAATCTGCTGCAAGTGGTCTTCGCCTATCACATGAGGAGCAATGATCAGTTTCCAGTCCTTATGCTCATTGAAATACTTAATGAAGATCTCCTCATCAGGTTGCCATGAAGAACCTGCGACAAACACGCTTGAGCCGTTCTTGAAAGCTTCGACTATAGGCAGTTGCTTAGCAGCCTCCTTAATCTGGAGCACGCGATCGAAACGCGTATCACCAACTACCGTCGCATCCTTAATGCCTATCTTGGCAAGAAGTTCCTTGCTGATCTCATTCTGTACAAAGAAATGTGTAAAGCAGTTCAGCACGCGACCATACTGACGGCCATACCACTTGAAGAACACCTGATCGGGACGGAAGATGCTCGACACGCTATAGACAGGCACGCCACGATGCTTCAGGATATGCAGGTAATTATACCAGAACTCATACTTGATAAAGAAAGCCATCACAGGTCGCACCGTGCGCAGGAAACGACGCGCATTGGTGATGGTGTCCAACGGCAGATAGCAAATAATGTCGGCACCCTCATAATTCTTGCGCACTTCATAGCCAGACGGCGAGAAGAACGTCAGCAGAATCTTATACTCTGGATGCTCACGGCGCAGTTGCTCCATCAAAGGGCGTCCCTGTTCAAACTCACCCAGCGAAGCAGCATGGAACCACACATACTTTGCTTCAGGATCAACCTTCTCTCGCAGGATGCGGAATGCCTCACGCTCACCACGCCACATTTTCCGCACCTTTTCGTTGAAGCGACTGTAAACAGCCACTCCAAGAAGATACAGATATATGATTAGGTTATATATCATCAGCCCAGCACTTCAATAGCACGTTTCATTCTGGAAATGGTTTCTTCCTTACCCAGGAAAGCAGAGATATCAAACATGCCCGGACCTTTACCCTCACCAACGAGTGTCAGGCGCCAAGCATTCATGATGTTGCCGAGCTTATACTCTTTCTGTTCTATCCATGCATGTACGATTTGCTCCTGGTTCTCCAAGGAGAAGTCGTCGATGCCTTCAAGCACGCTGATAAGTTCTGTCAGCTGCTGAGCCGAGTCTTCCTTCCAACGTTTCTTGGCAGTCTTCTCATCATACTGAGTAGGAGCCTCGAAGAAGAACGAGCATAATGGCCACAACTCATGGACAAACGATACACGATCTTTCATCATCGAGGTAACCTTGAGAATACGCTCAGAGGTCTCGTTAGGACAATGAGCCTTGACAATAGGCTCGAAAAGTGCCGCAATCTCTTCATTCGACTTCTTGAGGATATATTCATGGTTGAACCAAATAGCCTTCTCAAAGGCAAACTTGGCACCAGCTTTTGAACATTTAGAGATATCGAAGAGAGGTACCAGTTCGTCGAGCGAGAAGATTTCCTGTTCTGTTCCAGGATTCCATCCCAGCAAAGCAAGGAAGTTGATAACTGCCTCTGGGAAATAGCCATCCTCGCGATAGCCGCGCGAAGTCTCACCCGTCTTAGGATCCTTCCAGAGCAATGGGAACACCGGGAATCCCAGACGATCGCCATCGCGCTTGGAGAGTTTTCCCTTACCATCGGGTTTCAGCAGCAAGGGCAGATGTGCAAACTGGGGCATCGTATCAGCCCAGCCAAAAGCCTGATAGAGGAGCACATGAAGAGGCGCACTTGGCAACCACTCTTCACCACGAATAACGTGAGAGATCTCCATCAGGTGGTCATCAACGATATTAGCCAGATGATAAGTAGGCAACTGGTCTGCACTCTTATAGAGCACTTTGTCGTCGAGGATATCACTCTTTACCCTGACCTCACCACGAATCAAATCGTTAACCAGCACCTCTTGTCCTGCTTCAATCTTAAAGCGAACCACATACTGTTTGCCATCGGCTATCAGCTGTTCCACTTCCTCCTTCGGAAGCGTCAGCGAATTGCGCATCTGACTGCGTGTATGACAGTCATACTGGAAATTCTGGATCTCAGCACGTTTTGCCTCTAACTCCTCAGGGGTATCAAAGGCAATATAAGCCTTGTCGGCATCGAGCAACTGCTGTACATACTTCTTATAGATATCGCGACGCTCGCTCTGGCGATAAGGTCCTTTATCGCCACCGAAGCTGACGCCCTCGTCGAACTTAATGCCCAACCATTTGAACGACTCGATGATATACTCCTCTGCACCAGGCACAAAACGATTAGAATCGGTATCCTCGATACGGAACACCAAGTCGCCACCATGCTGCTTGGCAAACAGATAATTATACAAGGCGGTACGGACGCCACCGATATGTAATGCTCCCGTAGGACTGGGCGCAAAGCGCACTCTAACTCTTCTTTCTGTCATTGTTTTCGTTAATTTGCCTGCAAAGATACAAAAAAGTTGAGAGTTGAGAGTTGTTTTTTTGAAAAAAGCGATAAAGACGGGTGGAAAGTTGAGAGTTTTTTGTATTTTTGCATCCATAAAAGCATAAAATTCAAGAAAATGAGCAGTTTTAATGTAAAAAACGACCTTTCGTGGCATGACATTCTCATCCGTACTGGGCTCATCATCGTAACAACGGCTCTTATTGTATGGCTGATGCCTCGAAGCAACTATGCCAATTTCAAAATTGAACGCGGTAAACCTTGGATATATACAGACCTGAGTGCACCTTTCGATTTCCCCATCTACAAGAGTGATGAGGCTGTCAAGATCGAGCGTGATAGTCTGATGAGGCAATACGAACCATATTATATTTTAAACACCGAGATATCGGGCAAGGAAATCAGGCAATTCTACAAAGACTACAACGAAGGCATCCCCGGCCTTCCCGATGATTTCCTGAGCATCGTTGCCAATCGTCTGAGGGATCTGTATGACAAGGGCATCATGAATAATTCCGACTACACCAGACTGCATCAGGACACCACACGGATGATCAGGATCATCAATGGTAAAGATGCCGTCAGTACACCCATCAAGGACATGTATTCGGTGGTCTCAGCCTATGAACAGATTTTCCTGGACTCCTCTTTGGCCAAGTACAAGGACATTCTCCAGAAATGCAACCTTAACGACTATATCAGTGCAAACCTGACATACGACAAGGACCGCAGCGAGACGAGCCTGAACGAGTTGCGCAACAGCATCGCGCTGGCTAGCGGCATTGTACAGAGGGGACAGAAGATTATCGACAGAGGCGACATTGTCGATAAGAAAACCTATAACATCCTCATGTCGTACAAAAAAGAGATAGAACGCCTGGAAGAGAACAAGAAAGGTGTCAATCTAACTATCCTTGGCCAGATTCTATACGTTCTGATTATGGTGACATGCTTCACCATCTACCTAACACTCTTCCGTAAGGATTATTTCGAGAAGCCACGTTCCATTGCCATGCTTTACTCACTGATAGCCCTCTTTGTAGTGGTAGCGTCGCTGATGATTGAGCACAATGTGCTACACGTTTACATAGTGCCATTTGCTATGGTACCGATTTTCATACGCGTGTTTATGGACTCACGTACGGCATTCATGGCACATACAACCCTGATTATGACTTGTGCCTGCATTCTACAGCATCCTTTGGAATTTGTCTGCGTTGAACTTGTTGCAGGCTTTACTGCCATCTTCTCGCTCAGGGAGTTATCCAGCCGCTCACAACTATTCTGGACAGCCGTACTCGTGACACTTGCTTCCGGTCTTTCGAATCTCTCATTGGAGTGGATGCGGAACAACGATCTCATGAATATTAGTCTCAGCGAATACAACTATCTTATTATCAATGGCGTACTTCTGTTCTGCTCATACCCTCTACTCTATGTCATAGAAAAGACTTTCGGCTTCACATCAAACATTACCCTCATTGAATTATCGGATATGAACAAGACGCTACTCCGAAAGATGAGCGAGGTGGCTCCTGGCACTTTCCAGCACTCTATCCAGGTGGGGAATCTGGCAGCTGAGATTGCCAATAAGATCGGTGCCAAAAGCCAGTTGGTCAGAACAGGCGCCTTATACCACGATATTGGCAAGATGATGAATCCCATCTACTTTACAGAGAACCAATCGGGCATTAATCCACACGAGAAATTGGGAGCCATTGATAGTGCCCAGATGATTATCAGTCATGTGACAGAAGGCATTAAACTCGCCGAGAAATACAATCTACCCAATATTATCAAAGAATTTATCACCACCCACCACGGACAAGGAAAAACAAAATACTTTTTTGTGCAATATAAGAATGCACATCCCAACGACGATATTGACGAACTACTGTTCACATATCCCGGTCCTAATCCCTTTACTAAAGAACAAGCTATTTTGATGATGGCCGACACTGTAGAAGCCGCATCGCGCTCTTTACCCGACTATACAGAGAAGACCATTCGCGAGTTGGTCAACAAACTGATAGACGCGCAGGTGGCAGAAGGGTATTTTAAGGACAGTCCGATAACCTTCAGAGATATTGCCTATGCTAAGACAGTGCTTATAGAGAAATTAAAGACCATCCATCACACTCGTCTTAGCTATCCGGAACTGAAAAAACAGGTATAGACTGCACACTTTGCGCCCTGTTTGTGCAAGAAATTATTGCACAAACAGGCTTTTTTGTGCAGGAATTTCCCTATTAATGGTTAATAGTTGTTAACTCTGTGTGCGCAAACAGCGATAATCGGAACAATAAATATACCTTTGCACCCAGTTTTTTGGTAAAAAGATGTTTAAGGATATGAAAAAGATTAATGTTCTGCTTGTCTGCGCGATGCTGACAGCAACAACCACGGCCACGGCTGGTGGCATTTTAACAAATACGAACCAAAGTATTGACTTCTTAAGAAATCCAGCTCGCGATGCAGCCATAGGTCTCGATGGTGTTTATTCGAACCCCGCAGGTGTTGCCTTCCTTCCCGAAGGTGTACATATTGGATTCAACTGGCAATATGCCCACCAGACACGTACGATCACCAGTACGAATCCTGTATTTGCACTCGGCCGCAAGAACAACGGTGAATCCAGAAAGGTTTTTGAAGGTGTCGCAGATGCCCCATTCATCCCATCACTTCAAGGCGCATATAATAAAGGTAATTGGAGCGTACAGTTCAACTTCTCCGTCCCTGGTGGTGGCGGTGGTTGTGAGTTCTCTGAAGGTCTTGGCTCTTTTGAAAGTGTAGTTGGTGGTATTGCTCATCAGCTGAGGGGACTTGACCAGATTGCAACAGCCCTGGGACAGCCCGCACCCGGTGTTAGTGGCTATGATATGGACGGCTATATGGAAGGTCGCCAGTACTATTTCGGTTTCCAATTGGGTGCAGCCTATAAGATCACACCTGATCTGGCTGTCTATGGCGGTCTTCGCGTACTTTACGGTACTGCCACTTACAAAGCCAAAATCAGCAATATCATGGTAAAGACTGCTGGTGGCTATCAGGATTTTGGAAGTTTCCTTCAGTCTGCCACAGCAATGGTCGATGGCGGTATCAGCTATGTTAATAGCAATCTGGAACAAGTCAATGCTGGCATGGCTCAGTACGAGGCTATGGGCGCAACATCCTTGCCTGAATATCAGGTGCTTGCTGCTACAAAAACACAGCTCGAAGGCTCAGCAGCAACTCTCGATGCGACAAACACCAATTTGAACAATCTGCAGAAATATTCAGAAGGCGTTAATCTGCTCTGTAACCAGTGGAGTGTAGGTGTTGCTCCTGTGATTGGTATTGATTGGCGCGTAGGCCAGTTCAACTTTGCTGCCAAATATGAATTCAAGACTCAGATTCAAATGCACAACGAATCAACTGTTAACAAGGCCAGCGAGATTCCTGCCGTCAACAAGTTCCGTGATGGAGAGAAAATCGATGAAGACTCACCTGCTCAGTTGGCTGTAGGTGCCATGTGGAACATCACAGATGAGGTGCGCGTCAATCTCGGATATCACCATTTCTATGACACAAACGTCAAGTGGTATAACAACACCCAGAACCTGCTCGATGGAGGAACCAATGAATATCTTGCAGGTGCCGAGTGGGATATTACAAACAAACTGACCATCTCTACAGGTACCCAAGTTACCCGCTACCAGCTTACTGATGCTTATATGAACGATATGTCGTTCGTTGTGAACAGCATGAGTTTTGGCTTTGGCTTCAATTACAAGGCCTCTGATATGGTAACACTGAAGGCAGCCTACTTCCAGACCAACTATGACGACTATGACCGTGTAACCTCTCAAGAGCCCCTTATCAAAGACACCTTCACCCGTACCAACCGAGTACTGGGTATCGGCTGTGAGCTGAACTTCTAAATCCTAGGGGACAAATTATAAAGGATCTACATCGTAATAAATCTGAAGCGAAGAATAGCGCTTGTCTTGTAGCATCTGCTGCTGGGCAAGCGCTAAATATTTCCGGACCTCAGTCATGTTAAGGCCGAGTTCCAACTTCATGACCAACTTACGGATGGATAGTGATTTTACTTTTGCTACTGACGGTTTGTCAGGACCAAGGACTCGCGCTCCAAACCATTGGCGCAGTCGGCTACTCATTTCTACAGCAGCCGTTTCCACCAAATAGTCCTGACGATGTTTCAGATAAACGTAAATGAGTCGGAAATAAGGCGGATAATTAAAATGTTGGCGCTCAACTATCAAGGTCTGATAGTGCGCAGAATAATCATGACGAACCACTTGCTGAATAATGGGCACTTTAGGATCCTTTGTCTGTAAGATGACCAGTCCTCGCTTTCCTTTTCGCCCTGCCCTACCGCTCACTTGAGACATCATCATAAAAGCATGCTCGTAGGCCCTGAAATCCGGATAGTTCAGCATAGAGTCAGCATTAAGGATACCTACCACACTTACCTTATCGAAGTCAAGTCCTTTGGAAATCATCTGCGTGCCAATAAGCAGATTCGTCCGACCAGCAGAGAAATCGCTGATGATTCGTTCGTATGCATTCCTACTACGGGTTGTATCAAGATCCATTCTGGCAATACGAGCTTCCGGGAATATATCCTGTACCTCTGCCTCAATCTTTTCGGTTCCATACCCCTTGGTACGCAGTTCTTTGCATCCACAGGCAGGACATTCCGTCGGCACTTGATAAGTATAACCGCAATAATGGCATGACAACTGATTCAAATGACGATGATAAGTGAGGCTGACATCACAATGCTGGCAATGAGGCACCCAGCCACACTGCTTACACTCAATAACCGGCGCATAGCCACGACGGTTCTGGAAAAGAATAACCTGTTCTCCACGCTCCAATGCCTCACGCGTTTTTGCCAACAACAAAGGAGAGAAAGGACCATTCATCATCTTGCGATGTTGCAAGTCCTTGATATCTACAACCTGTATCTCCGGCAATTCAATACCCTTATAGCGTTGGAAGAGTTCTACCAATCCATATTTACCAGTCTTAGCATTATAATAGGTTTCCAATGATGGAGTTGCCGTTCCAAGAAGCGTCTTTGCCCCAAACATCTGTGCCAAGACAATAGCCGTAGAACGAGCATGATAACGGGGCATAGGATCCTGTTGTTTGTAACTGGTCTCGTGCTCCTCATCAACAATGACCATACCTAAATTCTGAAACGGCAGGAACACAGCAGAGCGCGCCCCGAGAATCACATCATAAGGATTTTTAGAAAGCTGCTTCTGCCAGATTTCCACCCTCTCTGCATCTGAATATTTACTATGATAGATTCCAAGTCGATGACCGAACACATTCTGCAAGCGTTGCATAATCTGCACAGTCAATGCGATTTCTGGCAGCAAATAGAGCACCTGTTGCTTCTTCTCAAGTGCCTGCAGAATAAGGTGAATATAGATTTCTGTTTTCCCGCTAGAGGTTACACCATGTAGAAGCGTGACATTCTTCTTCAAGAATGAAAGCATGATATGATTATAAGCATCTTGTTGGACATCGCTCAAAGGTTTGATGTTCTCGAGATGCGCTTCACCTGCATGGTTGAGCCTTCCCACTTCACACTCATAAGTCTCCAGAAATCCACGCTTAATCAAGGCATTGACAATCGGAAGTGAATGGCCTGCATTCAGCAATTCGTCACGGGATATCTCTTCTATAGGTTCGCGACATGTATTCCCCTCTAGGCTATCCCAATGCGACAATGCGAGATAGTCAATCAAAGCCGCCTGCTGTTTCTCAGCCCTATGCAGCATATTAAGAGCCACATGGAGCGACTGCTCATTACACAATTTAGATACCAGTCGGATATACGTTTCCGTTTTAGGCCTATAGCCATCTTCCACCTTCAGTCCAGAAGGGAGAGCAGCCTTATAGACCTCACCAACAGGTGACATGTAATAATCAGAAATCCACTGCCAGAGCTTCAGCTGACTATCCAACAAGACAGGCTCACTATCAAGGATCTGAAAGATATCCTTAGTCTGATATCCTTCAGGCGCCTGATGATGAATTTTAGAAATGAGCGCAACGTAGGTTTTGTTCCTCCCAAAGGGAACAATAACGCGCAAGCCTACCTGCACCTGTTCCTCAAGCGATGATGGAACGGAATAGGTGAACATGCCGTCGAGCGGCAGAGGCAGGATTACATCTACGAACAAGATCTTTTTAGAAATAGATGGCAGCACCTATCTGCCAGGCATTATTATGGGTATCGACATCATCCCAGTTCTTAAACTCCCCCGACTTACCAGCAGCAAGGTTATAGGTGAAACCAACTTCCAAGTGCTTCAGCAGATAGACACCAGCACCGAAGTTGATGCTCAGATTGGCATCCTTCAAACGATACTCTCCGACCTTCGTATTATACACCTTGTCACCAACAGGGAAACCAAATTGGGGCCCAGCAGCCAGATAGATGCCAGCAGAAGCGGCAAGGCCAATATTGTAACGGAGGTTTACAGGAATCTGAATCGATTTCTGAGTAATCTTTTCGTCGCCAGCATATACTGCGACAGTAGTACCACTTGTTTTAGCATCTGTTTTTACATCAGTACTACGCTGATCGTATAATGCAGCAATATCAAGTCCGAATCCTAAGGGCAGAGACAACTTAATTGTCGGACCTACATAGAAACCGGTCTTATTATCCGAGTCAAACACATCCTTACTGAAAGACATCTTCGAAATATTCAGGCCACCCTTGACACCAAACTTTAGGCCCTGAGCCTGAACAGACCATGTCATAGCACAAAGGAATGCTACTAACGAAACTATTCTTTTCATCTTCTTCTCCTATTTAAATCACTAATATGGTGCAAAGATACGAAAAAAAGATGATTCTCCGACAGATCCCGATGTATTTAACACATCAATGGCGCTGGCGACGAACAGTGACGCGGGCAGAGCTGCTGCCTGACGATGAACTTCCACGCCGTTTCGAACTGCTGACATTAGTACGACGCGAACTGCGACTCGATGATTTCCGAATCTTCACATTTTTGACATCGAGTTTAGCAATACTATCGAGAGAGTCTTTCTTTGCCGGATCGCCAAAGATGTTTTTCTGGAAGTCCTGCAATTCTTTCTCTATGCGTTTCTGCTCTGCAGTCATTTTATTTGCATCGCCATCGCACAACTGAAGCAGCGTCTTGCCTTGAGCATTATTCGTCTTGTAGATATTACCACGATAGATATGCAGTGTAAAATAATCATCCATCGACATTGTGGCAGCATTATTCAAGCTGCTGGGCATCACCGTCTGGCGGTTCAGGAAGGGTTCCAGATCACTATACTTCACCCAGAACAAGGGATACTGTGTAGCCTCACCCCCAAAATCATCATCCCGCATCATGACTGGACATAAAGCCAGAACCTTAATATGGAATGAAGAATTAGCCTGATCATAGTAAGCACTCTCTTTCAGATAGAACTTCTTCACTTCCGAAGAAGGGATATCACTGTTATCCACTTTCAGTTTACCGTCTTGCTCTTCATAGAAAATATGGTAGTTGTCGAGAATGGTCTTCATATCCACCTTCGCCTCATCCGTGAAAACGTCACTTCCATCAGTAGGATATTCATAGACAGGAATATAGCCATTCTGAGCGAGTTTGAAGATATAAGTAAAGAGATTCACTTGTTTCCCCTGTGGCTCTACGGGATAATAAAGACCTGCATTGGCATCTTGTGTCAGATCCAGTTCGCGGTAGATGTCACGACGCCACACCACCTCTTCAGGGATATCCAATGCCGTAGGAAATGATATCTGGGCACGCATTGACATAGCAGACGAAGGACTTTTCTTCTGCTGCTGATTCTGAGTCTTAGCCTGAGCCTGTACCCGGCGCTGTTTAGGTTGTCCGACAGCCACACTCGACACAAGCGTTATCATTAATAAGAACAATACTTTTTTCATATCTTCATCATTTTACGATTACTTCCATTGGATTCTGTAAAGTACGCGTCAGGCCATCAGGGCCAACAACCGTCACCCTCGAGATATAGAAACGGCGGTTTCGTGCCAGTTTACGAAAAGTATCCTTCTGTCTGGCTGAGAACGAGGCTCCCTCCGAGGCCATCGGTACTGCATTACCCATATTATCGAAGAACACGGTCTCAAAACTCTGCACCCGGAAGGCGATATCCAGTATGCCGTCGTCAATAGCTGCCCCGATGGCATCAGATGCAACCAACTGAGACTTTGCCAGTCCGCCGCCTTTGTAACGTATCGGATTACCATGCTCATCCTTCATAGTAATATAAGGTGTTGGATCTGGCAGTTTCCTGACTCTGAACTTATACTGTCCCATCTGCTGCGGATGACCGGTATTAGTAGAAACGACCGTGATCACAGCATCTTGTCCGATTTTTGACGGACGGGCAATATATCTGCCTGGCCCTACAGCCTGCAATGTACCATTGGTCATAGAAGCCTGCACTTTATTCAGAGGAACACCTGGCACACTCACACTGATTGGATTATTATAGCCGGCATAAAGCATATTCATCAGATCGGCAGAAACCGTTGCACTCGGATCCACCACAGTATATTTCTGACTGAAGTCGCGACGGATGCGATCACCATTTCCATTAACCGTCTCCATATAGCCTGCTAATGTAAAATCGCCGGTTCGCCCACAAACGGTCTCATAAAGGCCATTATTCAAATCCACTTTCTGATTGCCAATATAGATATCAGGCACCTGAGTCGTATCAACGGCAGCCATCACGATACGGGCAGAGAAACGGTCGCCCCGAACTACCGTCTGAGAATTGGGAATCACAAACGCATTTAATGCATTTACACGGATATCCTTCACATCAATATTCTGGACCAGGGTATGAAGCACTTCACGTTCTGCATATCGCACATCACTCTGTAGTTTTGACAACAGCGTAACGGCGGCTGCGGCAGGCATATCTTCAAACATATACTCCTGCCAGTTCTTTCCCATAGCTTTTGCCTTAGCAGGAATGTTGGTTGAGAGGTTGGCACTGATAATCTGCTGCTTGCTCATATCTTTAGTCATCCCTATAATACGACTCCGGAAAGAGGCGATGGCCTGATACAACTCTTTTCCCCGACCACGTCCAGGAGCCAGCATCACCTGATTAGCGGCTTCAAGATCCTCTTTATTCTTCAGATCTTCTACCAAACCATCCTCACCGTCAGCCTCCTTGACGATTGCCAACTTCAGTTCATCAGCAAAATGATACAACGAATCGCTGATGCGCCTCACCTCCTTCGCCTTTTCATACCACTCCTTCGTCTTTGCGGGATTGAGTCTCATCTGCATCTCCAGATTATCATAGACGAGTTGGTTCTCCTTAGAAGATCCTGCCGTCGTACGGTTCAGACTTTCCTCAACGATCGAGAAGCCATTGAGCACCTCTGTTGACACGTTCAGCGCCAACATTGCCATCAAGACGACATACATTAGATTGATCATCTTCTGGCGTGGAGATACCGGTCTTTTTCTGATTGCCATTGTTTATCTTACATTTTGACAACTACCCCTGCAGATTTACAGATTAGCCCTTGCCGACATCGCTTCGATCATCCGTGTGTAGATCTTATTCAACTCTGCTATCTGTTCTGCCATTCTCTTTGTCTGGGCATTAATCTCATCAATCGTACCTATCTGTGAACTTGCGCTCTTCAACTGCAATTCATAGACCTTGCAGATGCCCGTCAACGTACGGTTCAGATTCTCCATCTCCTCTGAGTCGTGAGACAGTTTCTCGCTCTGTACTGACACACGTGAAAGCATCTCTGTCAGTCGTTTCAGTTCATCAACATAATTTGTTGTGGCCTCCTCGAGTTCGGGTGTCATTTGAGGCAATGCCACAACACCGCCACCCGATACCGATGCTACAGAAGAAGACACTGCAGCGATTGCTTCTGTATTGACCACCGGAGTAGCAGAAACTCCACTGGGAAGTACTGTCGTTGCATGATGTTCCACATGATTAGAGGGCTGCTCACCAGCATCCATGTGAACATCGAGTTCCATGCCATCAGCCGTCTTGTCAAAAGGACGGTCGAATGCAGAAATAAAGAACACCAGCACTTCTGTTCCCATGCCTAAGAACAAGAAGAAATTGGCACCTGGCAAGTGAGTCAGTTTAAAGAGCGTACCAAGAATCACAATCGAGGCACCCCAACTGTAGGCATAGTTCAGGAATGTCTGCCCAGCCACACTGTCCATCCATTTCTGAAGCCTATAGATGATATTGTACTTACTATATATCGTCATCTCCAAACTTGTTTATTGGTTACTTTTTCTTGACTTTTATTTTCTCACTGGTAGTATTTGCCAGACTACGCACACAGCGGAATCCTATATATGAACGTGGCTGGTTCTGATACTCTGATGAGCGCCAGGCTGAGCGGATATATGACTCAGGGTCTTTCCATGAACCGCCTCTCACACTTTTCTTCTTCAGCCTATAGGGATCCTCTTGAGCCGCATTATACTTCAGCTGCGGATTGATATCGTTCATGGCCTCTACACCAGCCTCAGTATAGATGGTACTGGTCCATTCTGCCACATTGCCGGCCATATCGTAAAGTCCATTACTGTTGGCAGCATAAATACCCACCTTACTGGTAATCAGGTTGCCGTCTTTGGTATAGTTGCCGTCATCTGGCTTGAAATTAGCAAAGAAACATCCTTTCCCACTGGCTACATCCTCATTATCCCAAGGGAATTCGTTCTGATCTTTTCCACGGGCTGCATACTCCCACTCGGCTTCTGTCGGCAAACGGTAACGCTGGACATAGCGGGCAGAGGGTCCCAGTCCTTTCAACAGATACTCAGTACGCCAGGCACAGAAGGCATTGGCCTGTTCCCAGGTAACCCCCACAACAGGATAGTCGTTATAGGCCGGATTCGAGAAATAGTAACGCATGTACATCTCATTGTCGGCATTCGGGAAATCATTCACCCAACAAGTGGTATCAGGGAACACATTCACGATATAGGTATTCAGGAAATCCCAAGGACCCGTCAACTGACGATTGATGGTCTCACGAACAATCCTGCCCTCATCATCGATGTAAGCAGTATCTTTCGATATCCATACTTGCTCATTGGGATCGACCGTGATATCCGTATTCAGATTACGTTCCTGAGGATTTACCCGGTTTCGCCGAAGAGCGGCGGAGGTATAGTCATAGATTTCGTAGCGATAGTTTAGCTGACGGTAGTCGAGCATCTTATCGCCCGTCACAGGATTTGTCACATACATACCGTCGATAATTTCCTGTTCATCTTCACTCGGACGTCGAGGCAAAGACTTCTTCCAATTGATAAAGGAACCGATTTCCTCGCCATCCTTATCCGTCTTTACCGTCTTATAGGTTTCATCAATCTCTGCCAGACGCTCCCGAAGAATCGAGTCACGAACATAATTCACAAACTGGCGATACTTAGAGTTTGTCACCTCCGTCTCGTCCATCCAGAATCCTTCAACGGAGATATCTCGAACAGGCGTCTTCTTACCCCACAGCGAATCTTGTTTCTCGATACCCATTTTCAGGTGACCCCGTTTTACCAGAGTCATTCCATAAGGTGTCGGTTCGACGAATGCTTTTCCACCCGTACCCGTTACCTCACCGCCACTAGAGGTGGCCATCTTGCCACCGAAACAACTTGTCAGCAAGAAAGTCAGAAGGCAAAGAGGCAGCATGCTCTTCGTCGTACCTTTTATAACTCTATTCCTTACTTTTTGCATCATATTTCACATTTAACAATCTCATTACAATATCCTCACACTCTTATGCAGGTTGCGGCCTTTTTTCTGCAAATCCAAGTCTGTCTGATAGCCTACAAACAATTCATGGCTCCCGTTACCGAGACTAATGGCAGAAGTATAGACCTCATAGCTATACCCTATCTTGATGCCACGAATAACACCACCAATCTGCACCGTCACAGAGTTTGTCGGACTGCAGGAAAGTCCTGCATACAGGTTTCGTTTCTCGTGAGTATAGACAAGCCGCCCTGAGACTTCTGCCCTATAGGCAACCCCGTCAGTACGCCCTAACACCGAGGTGTGTATTGATAAAAACGGATTTCTTAGCTGAATATTGTACCCACCCGTTAAATAATAGGTGGCAGAAATCTTCAGTTCCGACTTTTCGCTCAGTTCTACTTTGGGAGAATTAAGGTGTGATACAGAGAAACCCGCATACCACTGCCGATGCCTGTAGTACACACCCAGACCAATATCGAATCCTGAACCATTGACGGATGCGTTTGAGAGAGCAGGATCATTTGCATCGACGACCTCAACTTTAGAGCCATCGAAACTCTCACTCAGCATCGCCAGTTGAACACCAATGCCCAGCCTTCCTCCAAGAAGTTCTGGATGATAGGCATATTGGGCACCGATTCGTTTATGCGAAAAAAGTCCGATAGCATCGTTCATGAACTGAAGTCCCACACCATGATAAGAGCGCAATGCATAAAAAGGCATATCTGCAGCCACATACATCGTATTGGGATGATGCTCATAGCCTGCTAACTGAAGCGCATAAGCCCCAGTAATGTTCAACTTCGACTCTTTACCTACGGCAGCAGGATTAAAGGAAGGCTCCAGCGCCCAATAATGGCCGAAGGAGACATCATACTGCGCACTTGTCGTCAGAGGCAAGAGAATCAGAACTATAGCTATGAATAATCGTCTGAACACTATTCCTATAACGGCAAGAAGCCACTTTTATTGTTTCAGGCGAGTCTTTTGAACAAATAAGTGGCTCCGCAAAAATCTGCGAAGCCACTTATTCATATCATTCTCTGGAAAACTTAAAGAGGATAATCCTCGAAAGCGTAGAGAACAGTACTCAAATAACGCTCACCTGTATCGGGAAGGAGTACAACAATCTTCTTTCCTTTATTCTCCGGGCGCTTAGCAACCTCAATGGCAGCATAGAGAGCAGCACCTGCAGAGATACCTACGAGCAGACCTTCGGACTGAGCCACCTCACGACCTGTGCGGATGGCATCGTC
>JAEEGF010399230.1_pt1 | contig 19220 bp, 18 predicted proteins | sample 9134171 | NCBI WGS metagenome assembly JAEEGF01 (sample SAMN16246542, study PRJNA631951) | gut metagenome | biome: gut microbiome; feature: rumen; material: AP-attached | host: Bos | place: Iran: Karaj | collected 2018-10
GCTGAGTGATTCAGCAAAGGGGTATCTTAACATATGTCACATACAAAGGAAACTCCAAGTCGGAAAATCTAAAATTTTCCGACTTGGAGTTTCCTTTTACACAATCCAATTACATTATACATAGAGTTAATTGAAATAATTACATGCAAATATTATAATTAAAAATGGTTTTTTAGCAGAGTTATTCGGCTAAATGGCCGGAGATAACTGTTTTGAGGTAGACATATGATTCACGTTATAGCAAATCCTGCTTCTCACTCCGGAAAAGGTCTTAATATCTGGATGAGAGCGGAGAAAGAATTACAAAAGATGGGCGCTGAGTATACCGTACACCTTACGGAATACGTGGGCCATTCCATAGAGATAACCAAGCAGATCTGTGCTAATGAAAAAAGACCTTTTACCCTTATTGTGGTGGGCGGCGACGGATCTGTTAATGAGATAATGTCAAGTATCGACGATTTTGCCGGTATTAATTTTGCTGTAATCCCGTCAGGCTCAGGAAATGACCTTGCAAGAGGTTTAAATCTTCCAAAGAGCCCTGAAGAGCTTATCAGACACATTGTAAATGAGTCAAGCAGATTCAAGATGGACTACGGCGTAGCGACTCTTGAAGACGGAACAAAAAGAAAATTCTCCGTAAGTGCCGGTATCAACTTTGATGCTGCTATTTGCGAGGAAAACCTTGATTCTCCTATAAAGAAAAAGTTAAACAAGATACATCTTGGTGCACTTTCATATCTGTTTATAGGTATTAAGATGCTCAGAGCCTGCAAGCAGATAGATATGGACGTTGTGATCGACGGCAAAGAGAAACGCCACTACGACAAGGTATTTTTCCTTGCTGCCATGAACCAGAAGTACGAGGGCGGCGGCCTTGCTGTTGTCCCTACTGCAAACTGTGCCGATGGAAAGCTCTCTGTGGGCGTTATCTACGGTATGTCTAAGTTTAGTGCATTCTGCATGATACCTTTTATGACCATGGGCGGCAAGCATGTGCTTTTTAAAGGCGTAGACACATTTGAATGCGAAAAGGTTGAGATCGTTGCTAAAGAGCCTTGCTGCATTCATACAGACGGCGAGATCATGGGCCACTTTGACAAGGTTGAATTCTCATGTCCTAAAGACAAAGTGACGATGCTGCTGTAAAAGGTTGGGGGGGGCGCTCCCCTTGACAATCAAGCGATTCAGTGTTGCTCTTTAAAGACTTTTAGATAACTCGTAATTAAGGGGGAAGTGCCTATTTGGCACTTCCCCCCTTCTAAAAATTATATCTCAAATAACTCGTCAAGGGCTTTCGCGGCATAAAAGCTGCGCTTTATTCCACGGTCCCTTGACGAGGAGTTGACTTTTGAGCATCCAGGTTCTCGCAATTACGATAAAAATACCTAAGCAGTGTTTCTTGGTTGATTTAGGCATGCATTTTTTGGATTCAAAAGAAGTTTATACTTAAGATGTATGCCTAAGATAGAGATTTTTGATTTCTTAGGCAATATTTTTCTCCACCTTAAGAGACGTAATAAGGAAAAATAATGACTAAGAAGATATTTTTTGCTGATTTAGTCATGCTTTTTCCGATTTCGAAGGAAGGTTTTCTCTAAAATGAATGACTATAATGTAGTTTTTTGCCTTCTTAGTCATATTTGCCGAAGTAGTTACAGTGCAAATGTAGTTATTTATTGCCTAAGTCGACAAAAAGTCGTTCCTTAGGCAATATTTGACTTGTTTTTTATGTGACGAGGAGGGAGCATGTTCACACGTCAAGGGACCGTGGAATAAAGCGCAGCTTTTATGCCGCGAAAGCCCTTGACGAAGCAATATGAATATAATATAAAAAGTAGGGGAAAGTGCCATATAGGTACTTTCCCCTTAATTACTAATTTCATCATTTTAGATCGATCCAATATCTTTGGAGTAATTCGCCGTCTTCGCTTATTATTTCGTTTTCAAGGACTCCGCCGTTGTTCTGTATTGATTTAGCGGAACCAATGTTGTTCTTTTCGCACATGATAAGCACGCGGTCAATACCCAGCTTTTTGCATTCTTCAAGTGCTAGTCCTATCATCTTTGTGGCATAGCCCTTTCTTCTTTCTGAAGGCCTGATTCCATCTCCGATGTGACCTGCCTCGCGAAGAAGGTATTCATTAAGTTCATGCCTTATGTTAACTGCACCAAGAAGCCTGTTCCTTTCCTCATCAAGAAGGAAGAAAACCGAATCCGGAACCTTTCCATCTTCATGCACTTTATGTTCAAGATGCTCTAAGTAATAGTCAAAGTCATGATAATCATTCTTGAAAATAGCCCAAGGCGAATGACATGTGCCATTCTTTTCCTGATCTTCTTTGAACTCTTCCACCATCTCACCAAGCTCATTTTCATATTCCTTCGTTAACTTAATTAATTTAATACCCATACTCAAATCTCCCTCAGACATATTATCGCTTATTATATCACAACATGTTCCATGAAAAAAACCACAAAATAAAAAATTACTGTACAAATTCGCCAATTTAGTGTACTCTATACAAGTAGAAGGTTAATTAGACGTGTAAGAGGACTAAAATGCGTAAAGGCAAGGCGACAAACTATGTATATCCGATAATAACAGCTGTGTTCATCGGCGTTTTTGAGGTCGTTTTATTTTATTTCCTGGACCTTAAGTTGCTGGTGCTTCCTATAGCTGTTCTTTTTGATGTCATTTTTACCCTTTTGTTTGTCTCAAGAACCTTTACATATATGAGCGCATTTGCGTATCTTTTGACTATAGAGATACTTGATATAGGACTTGTGGCGGCAACACTTAACGGTATGCTTACCCCGTTTTTGCAGTACGATTTGGCTTATGAACTTTTGGTTATGTGCCATTTTGTTGTTGTTTTTCTTTGCTGCACCATAAACTATCTTTCAGACAGAGGCTCTAAAAACCTCGGATATAACAGATATTTTGTGTGCTCTACTGTCCTTTTGTTTATTCCGCTTATAACGGTGTTTGTGCTCAGATATGTGATAAATGGGGAAGTTTTCCCTGCAGAGCCTGCCTACAGCAGATTTATCCCTGTGGTAAATTATGCCGCTGCAGTAAATGAGGTTATTTCAGGAAAGCTTACAGCCTTAAGCCTGTTTACCTATTCTCTGTTTTATCTTGGCATTTTTGTGCCGGTGGGCTTTTATATCCACCTTCTTATGGGAAAGCGCCTGTTTGTATTAAGGCTTATTATTTTCCTTTTACTGCCGGCATGTTTTGAATGCTACCAGTATTTTATGTACCCGGCAGGTTTTCTTGCAGAAGATATAATACTTGCTTTCTTCGGACAGCTTATCGGATCCGCTGCTTACTACGTATTTAACGGCATCTGCGAGAATGTTCACGGAGAAGAGTTCCTTAAAAAAAGAGACCGTATGAGTTTCTACAGATAATTACGACATATATCTCGCTCGCCTATTTTTATAGACACAGGAGCGGGTGGTACCATATACCGTGCAGTATTAAGGTTTACCTTTGCTAGCACTAATTATTATTTACAGAAAGAGGTAATAAACCAATGAAAAAAGTTCTCAGTATCCTTGTGGCAGCCTTAGTAGCCACAACTCTTGCCTCCCCGGCAAAAGCTTTAGCAGCAGACTCAGCAAACGTAAAGATTACAATCTCAGACAGCAGCAAAAATCTTGTAGTTGTTGATGAAGAAGTTACAGTAACAGATGTAGATAACGACGGAGCACTTACAATAAATGATGCTCTTTATGCAGCTCATGAGAAGTTTTATGAGGGCGGAGCAGAGGCCGGTTATGCTTCAGCTAGTACCGAGTGGGGCCTTAGTCTTACGAAACTCTGGGGCGAAGAAAACGGAGGAAGCTACGGTTATTATGTAAACGATGCCATGGCAATGAGCCTTGGAGATACAGTAAAAGATAATGACCGCGTTAAGGCGTACGTTTATTCAGACCTTACAGCATGGTCAGATGCTTACAGTTATTTCGAGGGAAATATCGAAGATGATTCAGATGAGTTAGAGCTTACACTCTACGCAATGGGCTTTGACGAGTCATTCAATCCGGTTGCAAATCCTGTAGAGGGCGCTGTTATCACATTTAACGGTGAAGAAACTGACTATGTAACAGATGCAAACGGAAAAGTTACCATTGATCTTGCAGATTATGAGGCAGGAAAATATGTTATCAGTGCAACATCAGATTCAGTAAATCTTGTACCACCGGTACACGTTGTTTACAGACAGGTTTCTCCTTTTGAAGAAACTCCAAGCCTCATCTCTCCAAAGCCTGAAAACCTCGCTGAGACAGGCGCAAGCGCTGTTATGTTTTATGTAGTGGGCTCACTTGCAGCAGCAGGTGCAGCATTTGCAGGAAAGCGCAGAAATGAAAAATAAGATATTTGCAATCCTTTGTATTGCTATCCTATTACTTACAAATACAACAGTTTATGCAAAAGAAAATACCGCCGGGGAAGTAAGCAATGCCCTCGGCGGTATTGTTTCTTATAAAGTTAAAGAGGCAGGGGCTGCGGACGCGCAGAGCTGGCTTGACGGCACCCTTACAGAAGGCGCCGGGTTCACATCAGAGTGGTACGTGGCAGGCCTTACGGGAAGCGATACAAAATACAATTTTGATTCTTATAAAACCGCACTTGAAACTTTTGTAAATGCAGAAAATATCCAATCTGCCACCACAAGGGAAAAGTATGCCCTTTTGCTTATACTTACCGGCAGCGATTCAAAGTTTATAGAAAAAACCGCAGATGATTCCATAGGAAAAGCCGGGATCATGAGCCTTATCTTTGGCCTGCACATTCTTAATAACGGGGTGGAGTCTAAAGAATATACCGCAGATAAACTTGTAGACGAGATCCTTTCTCTTCGCCTTTCAGATGGCGGCTGGGCCCTTATGGGAAAGGTAAGCGATGTGGACGTTACGGCTATGACGCTCTCTGCGTTAGCGCCATATTATGAGAGCGATGAGACCGTAAAGACATCTGTAGATGAGGCGCTTACGCTGCTTTCTACAAGGCAGAACGAGGCGGGAGACTATGCAGGCTTTGGCAAAGATAATGCAGAAAGTACGGCCCAGGTCCTTTTTGCCCTTTCATCCCTCGGTATAGATGCGGCAACAGATGAGCGCTTTATAAAAGGCGAAAACACTGTTATAGACGGCCTTTTAAAATATAAAAATGCAGACGGAAGTTTTGCCCATGAAGAGGGAGGGGAGGCAAATGAAAGCGCCTCGGCCCAGAGTTTTTATGCCCTTACGGCATACGAAAGACTCATTAACGGCAAAGGCCCTCTTTTTATAGCAGAAAAAACCGGAAATACAGAAGAAAGCAAAAATGAGGACAGTCCCATACAAGGCAGCGAAAAATCTGTCAGCGAAGGGAAAAGCGAAGATGGCAAAGAGCCTGACAAAAGTGATCCGGACACTTCAGAAAAAGAACACGAAGTTTGGGAACCTGAAAGTTATACTACAGGCAGTTCAAAAAGCCCTGCAGGGAACACTGCATTTTCTTACAAACCCATAGCAACGGGAATAGTAGCGGCTCTTTTTGCACTTGCCTGTCTATTCTTTTACTTAAAAAAGAAGCTAAATAAAAAGAATGCTGCATTTTTATTTATTGTAGCATGCATTATTACAGCATTTATCTGGCTTACAAACATTGAAACCAAAGAAACCTTTTACGCAGGGGGTGGGGCGGCCGGCGAAAAGATCGGCTCTGTCACCATGTCTATAACCTGCGAAAAGCTTTCTGAAAAATACAGCGGCGAATATATACCTGAAGACGGCGTGCTCCTTCCGGCTACTGAATTTGACCTTATGGCAGGGGAGAGCGTATACGACATCCTTATAAAAGCCGCAAAGGAATATAACATACAGACAGAGAGCAAGGGAGTAACAGGGAAAACCGGCCGCATGGTATATGTAAACGGCATCGGTTACCTTTACGAGCTGCAATACGGCGATCTCTCGGGCTGGATGTATAAAGTAAACGGAAAGACCCCGTCAGTAGGCTGCGGCGAATACGAGCCTGCAAACGGCGATAAGATAGAATGGCTCTACACCTTAGAGCTTGGCAACGACCTTGATTAGAGCAACCTTAAACAAAAGGACCGGTATATGAACAGATTTGAAGAATACAACCCCATAACCGTAGCAGTGATATACCTTTGTATCCTTGGTATATCCATGTTCTTTATCAATCCGGCGCTGCAGATACTGTCATTTTTGGGCGCAGTGTCATACGATGCGGTAAGGAGAGGCAAAAAAAGACGGGGCGGGTATCTTTGGTATCTTACCCTGTTTTTGATCCTGACCTTTGTGAATCCCCTTGTATCACACAACGGCGTAACAGTGCTGTTTTTCTTAAATAACAATGCCATTACCTTAGAGAGCATTATGTTTGGGGCAAATTCAGGCATTATGATCCTAGCCGCCATCCTTTGGCTGCGCTCATTTTCGGATATCACCACAAGCGACAGGCTGCTTTATCTTACGGGCAGGCTTTCGCCAAAGATCTCCCTTATCCTTTCCATGGCCATAAGGTACGTGCCGCTTTTCAGAAAGCAGGCGAAAAAGATCGAAGACGGCGGGAAAGCCATCGGCATATATACAAAAGACAGTATCCCCGGCAACATAAAGTCAAAACTACGCGTTTTTTCTGCTATGGTTACCTGGGCACTTGAAAATGGCATAATCACTGCAGACAGCATGAGTGCAAGGGGTTACGGTCTTAAAAGGCGCACCTCATTTTCGGTGTTTAAGATAAATAAAGAAGATGTGGCGGTGCTTCTTGCTGTCTGCCTGCTTTTTGCGGGAGTTATGTATGCGGTTTTAAGAGGGGGCCTTGATTTTAGCTTTTACCCCCGCGTAACAACCGGCAAAAATGCGGCCCTTTATATAACAGGCTGCATTTCATATGGACTTCTTGTACTTAGCCCTGCACTTCTTGAAATTTGGAGCAATATAAGATGGAAATACTTGATATCAAAAATCTGACATTTACATACAGAGGGACCACAGCCCCAACCATAAAAGATGTGTCATTTTCCTTAAATGCGGGGGAAGTGCTGCTTCTTTGCGGCGCAACCGGAAGCGGAAAATCGACTCTTCTTCGCATGCTTAAAAGAGAGCTTACACCCCTTGGCAAAATGCAGGGCAGCGTAGTTTATAAAGGGAAAAATATTCATATCGAGGAAGCCCCGCACCTTGCCACAAAAATAGGATTTGTGGCCCAAAGACCGGAAGGCCAGATAGTGACAGATAAAGTCTGGCACGAGCTTGCCTTCGGCCTTGAAAATATGGGCGTAAAAAAGGAAGTTATGGCTCGCCGTATAGCTGAGATAGCAAATTATTTCGGCATTGAAAAGTGGTTTGACAGAGACGTGGCAGACCTTTCGGGCGGAGAAAAGCAGCTTTTAAACCTTGCTGCGGTTATGGTTATGGACCCTGAGGTGCTGATCCTTGACGAGCCCACAGCCCAGCTTGACCCCATAGCGGCTTCAGATTTCCTTGCCACAGTAAGAAAGCTTAACGCAGACCTTTCCCTTTCAGTGATAATCTGCGAGCACAGGCTTGAAGAGATCGTGCCTTACGCAGATAAGCTCCTTGCCATAGATAAGGGACAGGTCCTTGCCTTTGATGCCCCTAAGGCAGCATTTGCAAAGGTAAGAGAGTGCGAAGCAATAATGAAAAACATGCCTGCGGCCTCTCTTGTATACGAAAGGCTTACGGCGGAGTATAAAGACAGCATAAATACAGGCAAGTACGAAGTCCCTTTTGAGATAAGAGAGGGCAGAGAGTTTTTACAAAGCGGCTTTACAGGCCCGTATACAAAAATAGATGAAGAAGCAGGGAGCAAAAAGAGCGTACCCGTACTTAAAGTCACAGACCTTCGCTTCAGGTACGATCGAAATGAGCCTGACGTGCTTTGCGGCCTTAACCTTTCCTTATACGAAAATGAGATACTTTGCCTTCTTGGAGGCAATGGCTCCGGAAAGACTACGGCTCTTAAGGCAGCAGCGGGGCTTATAAAGCCGTATGCCGGCAAGGTCGAGGTATTTGGCAGAAAACTAGCTTCCTATAAAGCAGACAGCCTTTATAAGAACTGCCTTGCCATGCTGCCGCAGGACGTTCAGACCATACTTTACGCAGATTCCGTAAAAGATGAGCTTTTAGAAAGCGGTATAGAGGCCGGCAGCCTTCCCTATGACATAAGCTACCTTCTTGACCGCCATCCTTATGACCTATCGGGCGGCGAGCAGCAGCTTGTGGCTCTTGCCAAGGTGCTTGCGGCGGGGCCAAAGATCCTTCTTCTTGACGAGCCAACAAAAGGCCTTGACGCCCTTTACAAAGAAAAGATCGTGAAGATTATAAAAGACCTTAAAGCAGCAGGAGTATCGGTGCTTATCGTAACCCATGACGTGGAGTTTGCAGCTGGCGTAGCAGACAGATGCCTTATGTTCTTTAGAGGAGACGTGGTCTCTGGCGGAACTCCCCGTGAGTTTTTTTCCGGGAACACATTTTACACCACCGCTGCAAGCAGGCTATCAAGGGGCCTTTTTGAAAATGCGGTAACGGTGGATGATGTAGTAAAACTTGCAGGACTTAATCATGTTGAAAAGCAAAAGAATTAAAACAGCAATTAAATATCTGATGCCATTTATCCTTATACCCGCATTTACCATAGCGGGGAGCCTTCTGATAAGCGAAAAGAGGCACCTTTTTGTATCACTTGGCGTAACGCTTCTTTCTTTGCTTCTTTTTTACTCGGGAGTAGAAAGAAAAAACATAGGCACAAGGCGTATGGTGGGAGTAGCGGTAATGTCGGCATTTTGTGTATTTGGAAGGCTTCTTCCGTATTTTAAGCCGGTTACTGCCATAACCACCATCTCAGCCCTTTATCTTGGCAGCGAAGCGGGGTTCCTTGTGGGGTCTCTTTCTGCATTTTTGTCTAATTTTTATTTTGGGCAGGGCCCTTGGACAGCCTTTCAGATGCTGGCACTTGGCCTTATCGGATTTATAGCGGGAATGCTTTCAGAAACCCTTAAAAAAAACAGGCCGTTGCTTCTTGCATACGGAGTTGTAAGCGGCGTGGCCTATTCATTTATAATGGATATCTGGACGGTGCTCTGGTATGCGGGAGGCTTTGATGCGGGGCTTTACCTTGCAGCCCTTACCTCAGCCGTGCCATACACCGTTTCGTACGCATTTTCAAATTTTATCTTTCTTTACCTTCTTGCAGGGCCACTTGGCCGCAAACTCGAGAGAGTCAGGATCAAATACGGATTATAATTTTTTCTTTTTCTTGCAAAAAGTGTACGGTGAACTTATAATAAAATAGATATTTTATAGGCAAAGGTAAGTAAAATGAGAGTTGGAACAGGTTACGACGTACACAAGCTGGTTGAGGGAAGAGATCTGATCCTTGGCGGAGTGGAAGTGCCTTACGAAAAGGGGCTTTTAGGACACTCTGACGCGGATGTGCTTTTACATGCTATAATGGACGCTCTCCTTGGAGCAGCGGCTCTTGGCGACATTGGAAAGCATTTTCCCGATACCGATGAAAAATACAAAGGAATATCAAGCATTCTTCTTTTAAAAGAGGTTGGAAAACTTCTTGAAGAAAAGCTTTATTATATTGAAAATATAGACGCCACCATTATCTGTCAGCGCCCGAAGCTTAAAGACTTTATCCCATCTATGGTAAAGAACATAGAAGAGGCACTGGCGCTTCCTCCTGGAAGCGTAAATGTCAAGGCCACCACAGAAGAAGGCCTTGGTTTTACGGGAGACGGCAGCGGCATTTCTGCCCAGGCTGTAGCCCTTATACAGAATATGGTTGTAGCGGATTTTAACGAAGGCTGTCAGGGCTGCGCAGGATGCAGCAGCAGCGGAGGGTGCCCTCGATGTAGGTAGCTTCCTAAAAATGTGGGCAGGTTTACGAGAGGATTAATATGGGAATATTTGGATTTATAAAAGAAGAGATAGATGTAGTAAAAGAGCGTGACCCTGCGGTAAAGTCTTCCATGGAAGTGCTTCTTTACCCGGGCTTTCGCGCGATCTGGCGCTACCGTATTGCTCACAGATTATATAACCACAAGATGTATTTCCTTGCCAGATGGATAAGCCAGCGTGCTGCCACTAAAACAGGCATCGACATACATCCCGGCGCTCAGATAGGCAAAGGTCTTTTTATTGACCACGGCATCGGCGTTATAATCGGCGAGACCACCATCATAGGTGACAATGTTACCCTGTACCAGGGCGTTACCCTTGGTGGTACCGGCAAAGAGCACGGCAAGCGTCACCCGACCCTTAAAGACAATGTTATGGTAAGTGCGGGAGCAAAGATCCTCGGCTCATTTACCATCGGCGAAAATTCAAAGATAGGTGCAGGAAGCGTGGTACTTGAAGAAGTGCCTCCAAACTCTACCGTAGTAGGAGTACCGGGCCGCGTTATAAAGCGCGACAATGTACGCGTACCCCGCGCCGACATGGACCAGTGTAACCTGCCTGACCCTGTTATGAACGAGATCTGCAGGCTTACAAAGGAAAATGAAGAAATAAGAAAAGTGCTTAACGACATGGCATCAAGGCTTTCAAAACAGTAACAGAGCCTAAAACCGGTGCCAAATGAAAGGAACAGTTTATTAAAATGGAAAATAAATTACAGCTTTTTAACACCCTCACAAGAAAGGTGGATACCTTTGTGCCAAATGTAGACGGCAAGGTTAACATGTACACCTGCGGCCCTACCGTATACCACTTTGCCCACATCGGCAACCTTAGAAGCTATCTTATGGAAGATGTGCTTGAAAAGACTCTTTCCTACCTTGGTTATGATGTAAAGAGGGTTATGAACATCACAGATGTAGGCCATCTTTCAAGTGATGGCGACACAGGCGAAGACAAGATGCTTAAAGGCGCAAAGCGCGAGCACAAGACAGTTATGGAGATCGCTAAGTTTTACACAGATGCCTTTAAAGCAGACTGCGCAAAGCTTAATATCAAGTGGCCAAGTTACGTTGAGCCTGCCACCAACTGCATACCTGAATTTATCAATATGATAAAAGTCCTTCTTGAAAAAGGCTACGCATACGAAGCAGGCGGAAATATCTACTTTGATACAAGCAAGATAGATAACTACTATGTATTTGGCAGTCAGAACGAGGATGAGCTTAAAGTCGGCGTAAGAGACGACGTAGAAGAAGATTCAAACAAGAGAAACAAGGCAGACTTTGTTCTCTGGTTTACAAAGAGTAAATTTGACGATCAGGAGCTTAAATGGGAGAGCCCTTGGGGCGTTGGTTACCCCGGCTGGCACATCGAGTGCTCATGCATCTCTATGAAGCACCTTGGCGAATATATGGATATCCACTGCGGCGGCGTAGACAATATCTTCCCGCACCACACAAACGAGATTGCCCAGTCCGAGGCATTCCTTGGCCACAAATGGTGCAACAACTGGTTCCACGTACATCACCTTAACGACAAGGGCGGCAAGATGAGTAAGAGCAAGGGCGGTATCCTTACTGTATCCGTACTTGAAGAAAAGGGCTATGACCCTATGGTTTACCGTTTCTTCTGCCTCCAGAGCCATTACAGAAAGCCTCTTGAGTTTTCATACGATGTTATGGACCAGATGGCAGGCGCATATACAAAGCTTACAAGAAAGATCGCTTCCCTTAAAGATGACGGCGCAGTAGATGACGCAGCTTTCCTCAAATACAAGGGCGCATTTACGGACGCACTTTGTGCAGATATCAATACATCTATGGCCATAACTGTGCTTTACGATGTATTAAAGGCAGATACAAATGATGCCACAAAGAAGGCACTTATCGAAGATTTTGACAAGGTTCTTGGCCTTAATCTTCTTAAAGCAGCGGCAGCAGGCGATACGGCCTCAGATGCAGACCCTGAGCTTGTGGCATTTATAGAAGCAAAGATCGAAGAGAGAAAAGAAGCAAAGAAAGCCAAAGACTTTGCAAAGGCCGATGCCATACGTGACGAGCTTGCCGCAAAGGGCATCATCATCAAAGACACCAGAGAAGGCGTAGTATGGGAAATAACGAAATAGGCGGCGCAGAGCTTTTACATAAAATAGAAGAGCTGTGGGGCGAGCCCCATAAAGACCTTAAGACTTACTCGGGTCTTACCCTTGCTTATATCGGAGATGCTGTATACGACATAGTTGTAAGGACTATCCTTGTGGCGCGCGGCAACGCTCCGGTAAACAAGCTTCACAACGAGGCCAGCAGCATTGTAAAAGCAGAGGCGCAAAAGAACTCGCTTCAAAAGATAGAAAGTCTTCTTACGGAAGAGGAGATGGCGGTCTATAAACGCGGTCGTAACAGCAAATCCTACACCACCGCAAAGAATGCCAGCGTTACCGATTACCGTATCGCTACAGGGTACGAAGCCCTTATCGGCTACCTTTACCTTGACGGTCAGACAGACAGGCTTTTGTATCTCATAAAGGAAGGAATATCATAAGTGAAATACGAAGAATCAACCATAGAAGGCCGCAATGCGGTACTTGAAAGCTTAAAATCGGGAAAGCCTGTAGATAAGCTCCTTGTACAGGAAGGTGCAGGCGAAGGCTCTGTAAATACCATACTTCGCGAAGCTAAAAAAGCCGGAGTAGTTATAGAGTACGTACCAAAGGAAAGACTTGATGCCATCTCAAAGACAGGTAGGCACCAGGGGGTTATTGTTTCCTGCGCTGCTTACGAGTACGCAGAGGTATAAGATATCATAGCAGCCGCAAAAGAGAAAAATGAGGATCCCTTTATAGTTGTGCTTGACGGCATAGAAGATCCGCACAACCTGGGGGCTATAATACGTACCGCACATCAGGCGGGAGCCCATGGCATCATCATCCCTAAAAGACGCGCTGTAGGCCTTACGGCAACAGTTGCAAAGACCAGCGCCGGAGCCATTAACTACATGCCTGTGGCAAAGGTTACAAACATTTCTCAGACCATAGAAGAGCTTAAAAAAGAGGGCATCTGGTTTGCCTGCGCCGATATGGACGGAGAAGTTATGTACAGAGCGAACCTTAAAGGGCCTATCGGCATTGTTATCGGCAACGAGGGAGAGGGCGTAAGCCGCCTTGTTAAAGAAAAATGCGACTTTACGGTCAGCATCCCTATGAAGGGACAGATCGATTCACTTAACGCTTCCGTGGCAGCAGGGGTGCTTGCCTACGAGATAGTCAGACAGAGAATGAATTAACCAAAATGCAGGTTATTGGGGGAATTATGCAAAATAAGTTCAGCGAAAATGAACTGATAAGTAAAGCAAAGAAGGGCGACGCTACTGCGGTAACCGCCCTTCTTAATAAATATAAGGACAGAGTAAGTGCAGCCGCAAAGACGCTGTTCCTTATGGGCGGAGATAAAGACGACCTTATTCAGGAAGGGATGATAGGTCTTTTCAGTGCCATCACCACCTTTAGTGAAGACGCCGGAGCCTCATTTTCCACATTTGCGGATCTTTGCATAAAAAGGCAGATGTATAAGGCGATAGAAAGCGGAAATACGCAAAAGAACATACCGCTAAACGAATATGTGTCATTTTATACGCCGGTGTCATCAGACGACGAGGACAAAGACCTGCGTCTTATCGACACCATGAAGGCAAGGGGCGATGCAAACCCCGAAGAGCGCCTCATTGACGAGGAGAATGCAAAGGATTTTGAAAAGACTCTGCTTTCTATGTTAAGCCCTAAAGAAAAGCAGGTTTTTGAGCTGTATATAGGGGGCTACGGCAACAACGCCGCTATGGCTGAGCGCCTTGGGGTAACAGAAAAGTCGGTTGACAACGCCCTTGTAAGAATAAAGACAAAGGCACGCAAATGCCTTGAAAATAAAGAAGTTTAAGAAAGCTGGAATTAGTAATGGAAAAGATTGATTTTATACCGATACTTCTTGGTACCGATGCAAATGCTTACGGAATGGCTAGATCCTTTTACGAGGAGTATGGCCTTAAATCCCTTGCTATAGGTAAGGGAGCTCTTGTTGCTACAGCAAACAGCAAGATTGTAACAGTAGTACGTCAGGAACCGGACCTTGAAAATGACGAAGTTTTTGTAAAGACACTTAGAGACTTTGCAGGCGAACATAAGGGCAAGACACTTCTTTTGGTGCCTTGCGGCGACAACTACATCAAGCTCCTTGTGCGCAATCAGGACAAACTTCGCGATCTTTACCGTTTTGAATGTATAGACGAAGAGCTTCTTATGAAGCTTTCCATGAAAGAGAGTTTCTATAAGGTATGCGAGGAGCACGGATTTGCATTTCCAAAGACAGACTCCTGTACCTACGAGACATACAAAGACCACGAGCCGCCATTTGGCTTCCCTGTTATCATAAAGCCAAGCAACTCTGTGGCTTACTGGAACTGCCACTTCCCTCACAAAAAGAAGGTATTTGTGGCAGAAAACCATGAGGAATACAAAAAGATACTTGATGCCATTTACGGTTCAAGCTACAAGGACACCCTTATTATACAGGAATATATACCCGGCGAGGATGCGCAGATGCGCGTTATGAACTGCTATTGCGGCAGCGACAAAAAGGTTCGCCTTGTATCCCTTGGCCATGCCCTTCTTGAAGAGCATACACCTGAAGGAATAGGAAGCTACGCAGCCATAATCAACGGATATGACAAAGAGCTTTCAGACCGTATGGTGGCCTTCCTAGAAGATATCGGATATGTGGGCTTTGCAAACTTTGATATGAAGCTTGATCCAAGAGATAACACCTACAAGCTTTTTGAGATGAACCTTCGTCAGGGCAGAAGCAGCTATTTTGTTACAGCAGGGGGCTTCAATCTTGCCAAATACCTTGTGGAAGATGTAATCTACCACAAAGAGCAGCCTCTTGTAATAGCAGATAAAAAGGTGCTTTGGAGCATTATTCCCAAGAAAGTCATCTTTACTTATGTTAAGGACGAAGCTCTTAAAAATGAGGCAAGAGCACTGATAAAAGAAGGAAAGTTCATTCAGTCACTCTTCTTTAAAGGCGATGCAGGCCTTAAGAGAAGACTGTACTTTATGATAAATCAGCACCACTACGTAAAGAAGTACAAGGAGTCCTTTGGAAATAAAGGTTTGAGATAAGCTTCGCGTTGGTGCGAAAATGATACATTTTAACATTCTGTGATTGCCAGCTAAGGCAGAAAGGAAAAATTATGGACATTGAAGAGTTATTAAACAAGATACTTGAGAAAGTGGATGTAAGACAGACAGTCAGCAAACTTCGCGAGGCTATGAAAGACCCGGAGCTTAAGGAAAAGATCGTTGCATTTGTAAACACCCACAAAGAAAGCTTCACAGAGCTCTTTAAAGAAGAGGATGCAAAGGCAAGAAAGAATCTTGCTCTGTTCCTTGGAGAAACAGGTATCGAAAGCTTTGCAAAGGAGATCTACGAGACCTATATCAAGGAAAAGACCTTATTTGCAAGGAGCGCCTACCTTGAGGCTATTAAGAACTTTGACTACAAGGAGTATCTTGGATTTTTCAAAGAAAAGGCAAGCGAGCTTGCAAGAAATGCCCATGCAGGTGATGTAAAAAAGCATGTAACAGAAGAATTAAAGGCCTTAAATGAGCTTATAATAGGAGCGCAAGGCGGCAGCAGACATATTTTTAACGGATATACGACCCCAAGCGAGATCATGCTCCTTACAGGAAGAGCAGAGCGGGAAGTGCTTATAGCAGACCTTGAAAAAGAGCTTGGAGTAAAGAAGGAAGACGTAAAGGTATTTGGAACCGGTGTCCAGCTTATGGTAAACGACCTTCGCGCCCTTGAAAAGGTTAGGACATGGCGCGAGGCTGCGTTCCTGATACCGGGAGTTAAAACCTGCTTTTTTGATGCGGAAGAGATTGCAGACCGCATTGCAGGCTCAAAGATCCTTGATTTTCTTGACGAAAGGCTCACAAGGGTTAAAAATGAGGAAGAGCAAGGCAATGAGGCTGATACAGAAGGCTTTGACAGCCTTAATTCCTACACCTACCGAGTAGAGCTTAAGAGCAAGCTTTCTCCTGAAAAGAAGGCTATGTTTGTAAGAAAGCTTTCAGCAGAACTTGACCTTAAGTCAGAAGGCCGCCTTATCAACAGCCCGGGAAGATACGAGATCGAGATAAGGTGTATAGAAAACAGAAACGGCAACTGCAATATCCTTCTTAAGATCATGGGCTTTGAAGATAACCGTTTTGCTTACCGCAAGGAATACGAGGCAAGCAGTATAAAGCCTGAAAGAGCCGCCGTTATCGCAGCACTTTCTGAAAAATACATGAAAGAAGGGGGCAGAGTACTTGACCCGTTCTGCGGAGTCGGAACCTGCCTTATTGAAAGATATAAGAGAGTAAAAGCAGATACTTCATACGGAGTAGATATCTACGGCTCTGCTGTAGATAAAGCAAGGAGAAATACCGAGGCAGCAGGCCAGGTTATCCATTACATCAACAGAGACATATTCACATTTACCCACGAATATCTCTTTGATGAGATCATAACGGATATGCCGTATAAGCAGATCGCTACCCCAAAGGAGACGGAAAAATTCTACGCAAAGTTCTTTGAAAAAGCAGGAGAACTCCTTACAGAAAACGGCACCATCATCATGTACACAAGAAACCGCGCTGCGGCTCTTTACGCAGCAGGAGATTTCAAGCTTATCGGTGAATTCCTTATTTCTGCAAAGGAAGAAGGGTGCCTTCTGGTATTTAGAAGATTAAAGCAAATGTAACAAAAGTGTACCTGCTCTGCCACAGAAATGACAAAAAATGATTGTATATTGAGGTCCACAGGAGGAATACATTATGAAGAAACAGTGTAAAGTGTTCTTCTTCATGTTCCTTACAGCTTTCATTTTTTCACTTTCGCTTCTGGCACGTCAGGTAACCGCTGTCGCTGCACAGAGCACGGTACTGGAAGAGAAAAATGATAACGTTGAAGACAGCCTTGCGGCAGTCAAACTCAACGTTCAGAAGAAGTCCATGGTTACGGGCAGTTCTTTTCAGCTGAAGCTGTACAATATGAAGGACTCACACAAAGCAAGTTTCAGTTCTAGTGATTCCGATGTTGTCTCCGTCACAGAGTACGGCTGTCTTACGGCGCTTAAGTCCGCAAGCAATCAGGACGATGCTCAGAGGACGGCAACGATTTCTGTTACGGTCAGGGACAGCGAGACAGGTAAATCTGTCACGCTGACCTGTGACGTTACGGTTGGGCCTCGTGCCGAGAGCGTGAAGTTTATCTGTGCAGATACCCTTTACCTCAAGGTTGGCGAGAAGAGAACTCCTTCCGTCAGTGTAAAGCCTAAGAACTCAACTGATCAGCCTGTTTATATTTCTACTAATACTTCAGTAGTTAAGGTTTCTTCATCAGGAAGGATCACAGCCAAATCAGAAGGAACGGCAAAGATCTTCGCTATGGTCTCAAGTGGAAAGTTTTCTTCCATTACAGTCGTTGTTTCTGCAGCTGATGACACAGAAGAGGAATCTAAGGACGGAAACGTCTCCACCGGAAGTGCGATCAACTCCATCGCGCCGGTACTTAACTTAACAAAATAATACGGCTTATATATCTGAGCGATCCTTAAAAAGGGTCGCTCTTTGTATTTATTACTTTTTCACTTGAACGTAATAAAATAAAATGTTATAATGCATGAAAATTAATGTGACCATAAGAAGGGAGAAAACATGGATCAGGTGTTATATAATTCTACCCGTGGAGGAGAGACGGGTGTTACAGCTTCAAAGGCTATTTTAAAAGGACTTGCATCAGACGGAGGCTTATTTGTACCGGACCACATTCCGGCTCTTGATAAGCCTGTTAGCGCTCTTGCAGGCAAGAAATATCAGGAGATCGCCTACGAGGTTATGAAGCTTTTCTTTACAGATTTTACGGAAGAAGAGCTTAAGGCCTGCATTAATGCGGCTTATGATGAGAAATTTGACGCAGAAGAGATCGTTCCTCTTACAAAAGCAGGAAATGATTATTATATCGAGCTCTACCACGGAGCTACCATAGCATTTAAAGATATGGCGCTTTCTATATTGCCGCATCTTATGACTACCTCAGCAAAAAAGAACAATATCAAAGATAAGATCGTTATCCTTACAGCTACATCGGGAGATACAGGAAAGGCAGCCCTTGCCGGCTTTGCAGATGTACCCGGTACCGGCATTATCGTATTTTTCCCAAAGGACGGCGTAAGCTATATACAAAAGCGTCAGATGGTTACCCAAAAGGGCGCCAATACCGCAGTTGTGGGCATTGACGGCAATTTTGACGATGCGCAGCGCGGCGTTAAAGAGATGTTTGGCAATAAAGAGCTTGAGGCAAAACTTTCGGCAGCCGGCATCAGATTTTCAAGTGCAAACTCCATCAATATCGGAAGACTTATCCCTCAGATCGCTTACTACGTATACACATACACAAAGCTTCTTGCTGAAGGCGAGATAGCAGAGGGTGAAAAGATGGACGTATGCGTACCTACAGGAAACTTTGGAAATATCCTTGCGGCATATTATGCAAAATGCATGGGTCTTCCTATAGAGAACCTTATCTGCGCTTCAAATGACAACAAGGTTTTATATGATTTCTTTAAGACCGGAAAGTATGACAGAAACCGCGAGTTCATGCTTACTATTTCTCCTTCTATGGATATCCTTATCTCAAGCAACCTTGAGAGACTTATATATAAGATGGCAGGGGAAGATGCAGCAAAGACTGCAGAGCTTATGAACGCGCTTAAAGATGGCGGCGTATACACTGTTACTCCTGACATGAAGGCAAAGATCTCAGAGTTTGTAGGTCTTTTTGCTACAGAAGAGGAGACAAAGGCTGCCATAAAAGATCTTTATGAAAAGACCAATTATGTGATCGATACCCATACGGGTGTTGCAGCTGCTGCGGTAGCAAAATACAAAAAAGAACATGGCGCTGACAGAAAGATCATGATCGCCTCTACAGCAAGCCCGTATAAGTTTGCAAGAAGCGTTATGACGGCTATTGACCCTGCCTATGATGCTCTTGATGAGTGGACTCTTATCGATAAACTCTCAGAGATCACAGATACAGAGCTTCCTCCTGCAATCAAAGACATCAAAGACGCAGAGGTGCTTCACAAGACAGAGTGCGCTACAGCAGACATGCAAAAGACAGTTGAAGACATCATCAGCAAACAATTTTAAATGAGCTTTACCC
>JAEEGF012387155.1_pt1 | contig 19219 bp, 17 predicted proteins | sample 9134171 | NCBI WGS metagenome assembly JAEEGF01 (sample SAMN16246542, study PRJNA631951) | gut metagenome | biome: gut microbiome; feature: rumen; material: AP-attached | host: Bos | place: Iran: Karaj | collected 2018-10
TTCTTCGTATTCTGTTTTCCCGGTTTCGTTCACGGTCACGGTGGCGCCGGCCACCTTCAAGCTGCCGTCCACCACGGAGATACCAAAGTTCTTATCGTCCAGAATTTTGACGGTCATTTTCTGGTCGCTGTCCGCCAGGGCGCTGCTGATGGGCGACAGCCGGGCCAGCCTGGTCATCACCGTTTGATCCGGGGCCACCCGCACCGCGCTGGCGGAGACGGTCATGGCGCGGGCAGCGAGCCCATCCCGACCGTTTATGGCATCCATTTCGTTCATGAGCCAATAAACGCTTTCTTCATGAGAAGCGTTCGGATTGGGTATATTGAGCAGCCGATCATAGCGGGTATACATTCTTTTCCAATCGGTCGTCCGGTCCACGGCTTCTTCCATCAGCTGCTTGAGTTCCTCCCATTTGGAGCGCATCTCAAAGGCGTAAATCACCTGATCCCTTTCGGACAGGCTTTCTTCGCCCTGGAAGGCGTCCGCCAGGTTGTAGATTTCGCCAGCCAGAATGGGCAGGCGATTGGCGAAATAGTTCACCTCGTCCTGCCATTCCTTGGCCAAGCTGTATTCTTCATACAGCATGTCGATGCCGCCGCCGCAGTTCTTTTTCAGCGTTTCATAATCCAGGGGATGATTTTCCATGATGTCGTACAGCGCCACGTCATAGTTTTCAAAGCTGTCCAGGATGTAGTTCAACTGATTTTTCTGAAAATCGTTGATCCAGCTTGTCAGCTGCAAGGCGGTCATGCTGTAATCGGGGGCCATGCCGCTGTGGTAGCCCGGCGCGTCGTCGGAAAGGCCCGTGATCGCCAGCGCGGCGGAAAGCTCCTGGGCCGTGGGGAACGGATTCACCGCTTCCGCGATCACGTTCAGGGGCATGGCCTGCCACAAAAAAACGCAGGCCAGCAGAGTAGAAATAAGTTTTTTCATCGGTATTCCTCCCAGAAAAATGTGTCTATCGTTAACGCTTCCGAGCGTATGGAAGAAGGGAAGAAAGGGTCTGCTCCGTTTCTCCCTCCCGCAGGCGGCGCGCCGCCACGATGCGGCGGCTTTCTTCCGCGCCTTCGCAGGTGACGAGCAGGAGCAACTGATCGTCCGCCGAAACCGGAATGGGAGAATAAAGCAGAGAATAAGCTTGCAGCTTTTGGATACAGTCAGCCCGCGCTTTTTCCTCCATGCCTGGAAGCTGCATAAACGGCGCATAATGCTTCATCCCCTGCACCGTGTCCACGTCCGCGATGGCAAACACCGCATACTGACCATCCTCATAGAGCGAATTAAAATCAATCACCGCGTGACGGCGGTAATACCCCACGTCCTCATACAGCCGCAGGCTGCCGAACATGTCCCCGGTTTTCATGTTGTGGCCGAAGATGATATACGTGTCGGGCCGGGTTTTCAGGCTGATGCCCTCTTCCAGAAACAGCGCGCCGTTGGCGTTGTGATACCCAAGATAGTCCCGCCTGAGGTAATAGGTGTTGTCCCGCTGCACCACGGCCTGGGAAAGCTGGTCCGGAATGGACAGCCAGCCCACGATGTCCTTGTTCTGGCGCTGGAGCTTTTTGAGGGTAGGCGATACGGTCATGCTTGGGTTATTCGGCCAGTCGCTGATTTTCGGGGCTTCTGTGGGCGCGCCGTTCTCCGCGGATGCTTTGGAAAACGTCACTTCAAATTGCCGGAGGACAGGCCCGCGCGCTGCCGCTTGTTCGTCCGGACCGGCATAGAGCTCCTGAAAGGTCTGGCTGATCTGCGCGGAGCGGCGGGCGTTCACGGCATAACGAAGCAGGCCCGCCCCGCAACCAAGCAAAAGGCAAACACTCCCGGCCAGCATCCATTTTTGCCGGATGGAGATTCGCCTTCGCCGTTTCCGTTTGGTGTGCAGCCTGATTCGCATGGCCCGTCCCCTTTATGTACGCAAATAACGCTTTCAAAAAGAAAGACAACTGAATTGTAACATATTTTCCCTTATTCTGGAAGCAGCAAAATGCTGTATCTGGTCATTTATTATCCGCAAATTATAACATTTTTATTAAAATCTCTTGTTTCAGCTTGATAGAGGCCCAGGGCAATCGCTTACGAAAAAGCCCAGTTTTTAACAACAGACAAAGCATAACCTGAATCCGTGAAACTCGCACCTTGAAAACTTGCCAGGCACCTTGGAATCATTGGCGCCATGGCACATAATCAAGTACTGTAGAAATACACCCAACAGGTGCTGAAGACATAGTGTTTTCAAGCCCTCCGTAGTATAATAGAAGCACAAGGAACGGAGGGATTCACATGTACAAACCGCGCATTGAAGTCGTCTTCGGAAACGAGAGGATCATCTCTCCCAGCGGACTGAATATCGTTGGTGCAATGCTTGGGAAAAGTGACTTCAAGAAGCGGTGTGACCGTCGGAAGGTTGATCCGAAGCGTAGTCAGCCTCAGATTAAAGATGGTGATATCCTGCTGACATATATCGGCCTTCTGACATTGGGCAAGACAGCGTATGATTCCGTTCATGAATTTGATGACGATCCGGACTATTTCCAGAATGCACTGGGAATCGCCAGGGAGATTCCGTCAGCGGAAACCATACGTCAGCGGATGGATGACATCGGCGATAGCTTGCGGGCCAATCTGCTGGATGCCAATGTGGATATGTTCGTTGCCCATAGCGTATCTCCCAGCGCATTACCGGGAGGAGAAGTTCCTGTTGACATGGATGTGACTCCTTTCGACAACTCCAAGACGATGAAGGAAGGTGTATCCCGGACATACAAGGGCTTTGACGGGTTTGCGCCAATGGTTGCCTATGTTGGTACGGAAGGCTTCATGGCAAACATCGAGCTTCGTGAAGGGAAGCAGCATTGTCAGGCCCATACCCCGGAATTCCTGAAAGAAACACTTTCTGTAGCACACCGCATGGCGCCAGATAAGCCGTTACTGATCCGGATGGATTCCGGCAATGATGCTGCTGAGAATCTGGGAATCCTGATAGAGGATGGTTCCTGGTTCATCGTCAAGCGGAATCCACGCAAGGAGTCCAAAGAAGGATGGCTGAACGAGCTGAAGGGCTGCTGTAAGGATATCCGCCATCCCCGTCCCGGAAAGGATGTTTATGTAGGAACAACCTGGAAGGATGTCACCTACAAGAACAGTTCCGGGGAAACGAAGACGATGGGCATGCGGATCGTCTACGAAATCATTGAGCGTACCATTGACAAACACGGCCAGATCCTCATGATCCCGGATATTGAACTGAACATGTTCTGGACCAACCTTGGATGGTCCGATGATGACGTCATTGCTTCCTACCATGCGCACGGAGAATGCGAACAGTACCACAGTGAACTGAAGACAGACATAGATGTGGAACGGCTTCCCTCTGGAAAGTTTGCTACCAATGCGCTTGTTCTGGAACTGGCGATGATCGCCTTCAATCTGCTGAGAATGATTGGCCAGGAATCCCTCAAACACAAGCAGCCAACGAAGCGGAAGGTTCGCCGCCGGAGACTGCGGACAGTGATCGAGAATCTGATGCTCTGTGCCAGCCATTTCACGAAGCACGCACGCCGCATGATTATGGCTTTGGGATGCAGCAATACATGGCGTCATGCCTTTTGGGGTGTCTGGCAGCGGTTTGCCCTTACATAGTTCGGTGACAAGTGCAGAGTCATCGGGCGGGGCTTTGTTTGGGTTACCATTTTGGCGGCTTTTGCTGAATGGTCGTTGGAAATTGGTCTCGCAGTCTTCAGCAACTGGCCGCTGGAATGAGTTTCACGGATTCAGGGAATTATTTAATATATTTTTAATTTTTTTGAAACAAATCAGGGCAAATCTGCCTATCCCGTGTTGCACTTCTGTTGCACTTCGTTTTGTAAACTATTATATAGATTGACACTGGTGACAGGTACAAAGTTTCGATAAAAGTAAGGAGTTGACAGCATGGCTGAACAAAAGAAAGTATCCGTATTTCGCAAAAAGACGCTGGATCGCATTTCCTCCCCGGAGCAATTGACGGATTATCTGCGCGTCACCAATCCGGGTATTTGGGTGATCCTTGCCGCTGTGATCGTGCTGCTGGCTGGCATTTTTGTCTGGTCCATGGTTGGCACCCTGGAAACCACGGCGGAAGCCCGGGTGATTATGGAAAACCATATCGCCCAGGTCGTGCCTGCCGGGGCGGAAAGCCTGAACGCGGGGATGACCCTGCGGGTCGCCGGACAGGAAACGGTGATCCTGTCGGCGGAGACAGATGAATTCGGACGGCCCTTTGGCATGGCGGAGGTCAATCTGCCGGATGGGGCTTACGATGGCGTCGTGGTCACGGAGGCCGTGCATCCCATCCAGTTTTTACTGACGAGCAGGTGATCGCATGATGAAGAAAAAAATCAACCCGCCTGTGAAAAAGGGCGTCGCCAAGGTGCCCGTGGTCATGCAGTTGGAGGAGCTGGAATGCGGCGCGGCTTCCCTGGCCATGCTGATGGCCTATTATGGGAAATGGGTGCCCCTGGAGCAGGTGCGCACGGACTGCGGGGTTTCCCGGGATGGCAGCAAAGCCAAAAACGTCGCGCTGGCCGCGATTCATTACGGCTTTCAGGTAAAGGCTTTCCGCTACAGCCCGGAAGCCATCCGGGATCAGGCTACGTTTCCCTGTATCATCCATTGGAACATGAACCATTTTGTGGTGCTGGACGGATTCAAGGGGAAATACGCTTATCTTAACGACCCGGCCCGGGGCACCGTCCGGGTGACGATGGAGGAATTTGACGCGGCCTTTACAGGGGTCACCATCACTGCCGTCCCTGGCGAAAGCTTCACGCCCAGCGGCAAGCCTAAAAGCACCTTGGATTTTGCCCGCAAACGGCTCATCGGCGCGGGGGCGGCGGTGGCCTTCGTCATGCTGACCACGGCCATCAGTTATCTGTTCGGCATCATCAATTCGGTCACCTCCCGCATCTTTATGGATCGGCTGCTGACAGGGGAAAACAGAGAATGGCTGTACCCCTATATATCGCTCCTGATCCTGCTGGGAATCATTCAAATCGTGGTCGCCTGGGCCCAGGCCGTTTATACCCTGAAAATCAACGGGAAAATGGCTGCCATCGGCAGCACGTCCTATATGTGGAAGGTGCTGCGCCTGCCCATGGAATTCTATTCCCAGCGGCAGGCGGGGGATATTCAGGGGCGGCTTTCCCTGAACGCCTCCATCGCCGGAACGCTGGTGAATACGTTTGGGCCGCTTTTGCTCAACACCACCATGATGGTGTTTTACCTGGTGCTGATGCTGCGGCAAAGCACGCTGCTGACCCTCATCGGGCTTTTTACGCTGGTGCTGAACATCTTCATGTCCCGGGTCATTTCCAATAAACGCATCAACATTACCCGGGTGCAGATGCGGGACAGCGCCAAGCTGCATTCCACCGCGGCAGGCGGCATTTCTATGATCGAGACCATCAAATCCAGCGGCGCGGAAAACGGGTTTTTCCAGAAGTGGGCCGGGTATCAGGCCTCGGTGAACACCCAGAGCGTGAAGGCCAACAAAACCGAGCATTTGATCGGCATGATCCCCGCCTTTTTCTCCAGCCTTGCCAATTACGCCGTGCTGGTGCTGGGCGTATGGCTGACCATGCAGGGAACCTACACCCTGGGCGGTGTGCTCATGTTCCAGGGCTTCCTGAGTTCCTTCATGTCCCCCGCCAAGACGCTGATTTCCGCCGGACAGACCATCCAGGAAATGCGCACCCAGATGGAGCGCGTGGAGGACGTGATGGAATACCCGGAGGATGAAGCCGTCCGGGAGCATGAAACAGAAGGAACAGAGCTGAGTAAGCTCAAGGGGAATCTGGAGCTGAAAAACATCACCTTCGGATATTCCCGGCTGGAAAAGCCCTTAATCGAGAACTTTTCCCTGACCCTCAAAACCGGCCAGCGGGTGGCCCTGGTGGGCTCTTCCGGCAGCGGCAAATCCACGGTGTCCAAGCTGGTATCCGGGCTTTACCAGCCCTGGAGCGGGGAAATCCTGTTTGACGGCAAGCCCCGGAGCGCTTATCCCCGGGACGTGGTGGCTGGCTCCCTGGCGGTGGTGGATCAGGACATCATCATGTTTGAAGATACCATCGCCAACAACATCAAAATGTGGGATGATTCCATTCAGGATTTTGAAATGATCCTGGCGGCCAGGGATGCTCAGCTTCACGACGATATTACCCAGCTTTCCGGCGGCTATCAGCACAAGCTGACAAGCGGCGGCAAAAACCTGTCCGGGGGACAGCGGCAGCGCATGGAAATCGCCCGGGTGCTGGCCCAGGACCCCACCATCATTATTCTGGATGAGGCCACCAGCGCCCTGGACGCCCGGACGGAGCATGACGTGGTAAACGCCATCCGGGACCGGGGCATCACCTGCGTGGTCATCGCCCACCGCCTTTCCACCGTGCGGGACTGCGATGAAATCATCGTGCTGGAGCACGGCAAGGTGGCGGAGCGCGGCACCCACGACGAACTGATGAAACGGGGCGGCGCTTATGCCGACCTTGTGGCGAATGAGTAAGGAAAGGGGGCGAATGCCATGGGATGGTTTGAAAACCAAATCGAGGAACGTCGGGCTGCCGACCAGCAGCTTTTGGAAGACTCCTTTGAAATCCTTGCCGGTGTGGTGCTGGGGCAACGCACCGCAGAGCGCATCAGCGATCACCGGATCATTGCGAAAAGCGCCATCGACGAAATCCTGAAATACTATCACTGCAAGCCTGTGGAGATTCCGGAGAGCATAAAGACCTCCGAGGAACAGTTGGATTATTCCCTGCGGCCCCACGGCCTGATGCGCCGGAATGTCTCGCTGACGGAAGGCTGGTATAAGGACGCTTACGGCCCCATGCTCGCCTTTACCAGGGAGGAGGGCCTGCCCGTGGCCCTGCTGCCGGGTACGATTGCGGGATATTTCTATACCGATCCGAAAACAGGCAATCGTGAGAAAATAAACGCCAAAACCGCCGCGCTGTTTGACCTGGAGGCAATTTGCTTTTATCGTCCCCTGCCGCAGAAAAAGCTGGGGATTCCTGATTTGCTGCTGTACCTGAAACGCTGCGTTTCTTTCAGCGACGCCGTCATGATCGTGGGGGGGACGCTGGCGGTCACGCTGGTGGGGCTGCTCATGCCCCAGATCAGCCGGACGCTGACGGGCCCGGTCATGTCCAGTGGCCGGTCCGACGCGCTGATCGCCATTGCCATCTGTATGGTCTGCGTGCTGCTTTCCTCCCAATTGATCGGCAGCGTGAGCAGTATGATCCAAAGCAGGCTGGGGGCCAAAACCTCCCTGGGGGTGGAAGCGTCCATGATGATGCGCCTGCTCTCCCTTCCGGCCAGCTTTTTCAGGAAATACAGCCCCGGCGAGCTGACCAACCGCGCCAATTCTGTCAACAAGCTCTGTTCCACGCTGATGAATATGGTGATGAACACGGGCCTTACTTCCCTGACCTCTCTTTTGTATGTGGGCCAGATTTTCCACTTTGCGCCCGCGCTGGTTGTGCCCGCCATCCTCATCATCCTGGTTACCGTGGGCTTTTCCACCCTGACCACCCTGATCCAGATTCGCATCAACCGCAGGATGATGGAGCATGGGGCCAAGGAATCCGGCCTGACCTACTCTCTGGTGACCGGGGTGCAGAAAATCAAGCTGGCAGGGGCGGAAAAGCGCGTCTTTGCCAAATGGCTCGGTATGTTCGCGGAAGGCGCGAAGCTGACCTATAACCCGCCCACGTTTATCAAGATCAATTCCGTCATTTCCACGGCCATCAGCCTGTTTTCCAATATCCTGCTGTATTTTCTGGCGGCGGAGAGCGGCATCGGTCAATCCTCCTATTTCGCCTTTATCGCCGCTTACGGGATGCTGATGGGCGCGTTCATGTCGGTGTCCGGCGTCGCCCTGTCCGCGGCGCAGATTCAGCCCATCCTGGAAATGGCGGAACCGTTTCTGAAAACCGAACCGGAAACCACCCAGGGAAAGGAAATCGTCACGAACCTTTCCGGCGGGATCGAGCTGAATCACGTTTCCTTCCGATACAGTGAGGACAGCCCCTATATCCTGAACGACCTGTCGCTGAAAATCCGTCCCGGTGAATACGTGGCCGTGGTGGGCAGGACGGGATGCGGCAAATCCACCCTGGTGCGTTTGCTGCTGGGCTTTGAACAGCCGGAGAAGGGCGCGATCTATTACGACGGCAAGGATATGAACAGCCTGGACCTTCCTTCCCTGCGCCGGAAAATCGGAACCGTCATGCAGGACGCGGGCCTGTTCCCGGCGGAGATCTACGCAAACATCGTGATTACCGCCCCGCAGCTGACCCTGGACGAAGCCTGGGAAGCGGCGGAAAAGGCCGGGATCGCGGACGACATCCGCGCCATGCCCATGGGCATGAACACCCTGATTTCCGAAGGGCAAGGCGGCATTTCCGGCGGGCAGAAGCAGCGCATCATGATCGCCCGGGCCATCGCGCCCAAGCCCAAGCTGCTGATCTTCGACGAGGCCACATCCGCCCTGGACAACAAGACCCAGAAGCAGGTCTCCGAAGCCCTGGACAAAATGGGCTGCACCCGTCTGGTCATCGCTCACCGGCTTTCTACCATCCGCCATTGCGACAGGATCCTGGTGCTGGAGGGCGGCAGGATCATCGAGGACGGCACATACGACGAACTGATCGAAAAGGGCGGCTATTTTGCCTCACTGGTGGAGCGCCAGCGGCTGGATACGGCGGCGCAGGCATGAATCACATGGGTTTTCACTCCGGAGGCATTGATTTTGAGGCGGTTTATGACGCTTACTATGACCGTGTGTTCAAGTACGCTTATACGCTGCTGCTCAATCGCCATGACGCCGAGGACGTGACCGCTGAAACCTTCCTGACTTTCCTCCAGCGTTACCAGTGCCGGGACCCGGACAATCCAGGGATCGCGGCTTACCTGACGCGGGTGGCGCATAACCGCGCCGTCAACCTCATAACCTCCTTTGCCTATCGGAAGCGGACAGAATTGCCAAGTGAACTGCCCGATGAAAAGGATTTTACCGGCAGCCTGGATGCGTCCGATCTGGTTCTCCGGCTTTACGCGAAGCTGAAAATAGAGGAACGGGAACTGCTCAATATGCGCTATGTCATGGAACTAAAGGACAGAGAAATCGCGTCGCTTCTGGGCTTATCGGAAAAAGCCGTCAACAAGCGATACCAAAGGCTGTTGGCGAAATGCCGGGAACTGCTGGAAGAAATTTTTTGAACATTTTCAAAAAAAACGTCTCCAATCGCCCTGTTCATTTGTTTATAGCATAGAAGCGCGGAAAGGAGATGAACCGATGCAATACACATGGAACCGTGCCTTTGGGGATGGACGGGAAGAACTGCTCATGGGGGGCGGCGCTGAACGATTGCTGGACGCTTCCAGGCGGCTGACGCTGGCGGGCAATCCGTCCGCCTCCTGCTTCGTGGAAGCTCCGCTTCTGGGCGCGCCGGACTATGACGCCCTGGTCATTCATAACCCCCGCTTCTTTTCTCCCGGCCGCCGGATTGCTGACCATTCTTTGGTTCAGGCTCAGGCGGCGGTGGATTGGGCGGCGGGCATGGGAAGTGTGAAGCCGTATCTGCATTTTGAACTGGACGCTGCCGGGTCCGGCATGCTTTCAGGTATCCATTGCAGGATCGAAGGCAATTTGGCCTGGGCCGAAGGCTTCTTTCAAGCGGTCGGAGAGCCGGAGCGGACAGCGGCTTTTGTCCAGCATGTGCGGAACCTTCCCAAAGGCTGGTTCTGCCGGTATACGGGGGTTTTCCCCGGACGGAAAACCGATAACACCCGCATGGAAGTGAACATGCTGGACCCGCATACCCGGCGCGCCCTGTGCGAGCCCGGGTATCTGCGGCAATGCTTTGACCAAATCGGTTTCACAGCCTACAATGATCAAATGCTTCAGGATATTGCCCGGCTGGCGGAAGTGGAGGCGTCCATTTCCATCCAGTTCGACTTTCTGCCGGACGGCTCGTTCCTGCCGGTGCTTTCCTTCCTTTCCCTCTACGAAAGGATTCGGCCCGATTGTTCCCCGCTGTTCGCAAAGGACGGGTGGCTCAGGCGTACCTGCGAAATCTATGAGGACATGGGGATATCCGATCACCGGTGGCAGCTTCTGGAAAAATGCTTTTTCTCCGAGAGAAAAACGTACCTGACCCCGGAGGGCCTGGAGGGAAGGGCCTACCATTGCTTCCCCTGCTGCACAAAGGCCAAATGGATCGGCGCTGAACGCACCCCGGCAAAATTTTACCTGCTGCTTGACGCCATGAGGACGTTTTGAGCTTCAAGGGCCCCTTGCGAAAAAAAAATTCAAAAGGCTGTCTCCAACCGCCCCGTTCATTTGTTTATCTTATGGAAGCGATGAAAGGACACACAAAAACGGATGAAAGAAAACGATGAAGGCATGGAAATGAACCATGGAGGAGAGAGCCGGTATTACATCCTGACGGACGGCTTTGCCCTCCGGGGCTGGAAGCTGCTTCCCTACGCGATCCAGGCGCTGCATTATCAGCAGACGGAGTTCTTCCTGAAACCGGACTTTGAATTGATCTCCGCCTGCGACGGGCATACCCCCATTCAGTGGGAGAAGCTTACGGAGGAACAAAAAGGCCGGTATGACCATTGGGAAAAATACGGCTTCATCCGCCGGACAAAGGGCAATGAGCGTTTGCAGCCGATGCAGGAATACCGCTTTTACCCGGCCCGGTTCAAGGAGTATGTGCAGTGGTCCATCACGGGGCGTTGCAATTACAAATGCCGCCATTGCTTCATGTCCGCGCCCCACGCCGCTCAGGGAGAACCGGCCTGGGAGGAACTGATGGCCATGCTGGACGCCTTTGCGCGCTGCGGCGTGCGCAATCTGCAATTGACCGGCGGGGAGCCCATGGTTCGCGGGGACTTTTGGGATTTGGTGGACGCCATTCATGAAAAGGGGCTGACCGTGACCATCCTGTATTCCAACGGCCTGCTGATCACCGACGCTTTTCTGGATAAGCTGGAGGCGCGGGATATGCGTCCCTCCATCCAGTTCAGCTTTGACGGCGTGGGCCATCACGATTGGATGCGCGGCGTACCTGGCGCGGAAAAGATCGTGCTGGACGCGCTGAAGCGCTGCCAGGATCGGGGTATCCCCACCTCCGTTTCCATGGTGATCTGCCGGGAAAGCGCGGGCTGCATCCGGGAATCGGTGAACCTGATGGCCTCCCTGGGGGTGCTGAGCATGAAGGTGGGCAACGCCTCCCCCATGGGCGAATGGAAAAACGAGCCGGAGCATTTTCTTTCCCAGGCGGAAGCCTACGAAGCGTTCCTGGACTATATTCCCCATTACTTCGAGGACGGAAAGCCCCTGACCCTGGGGCTGGAGGGCTTCTTCAATTACGACAGGGCCAAGGAAAAGCTGTCCTCCTGGTTTGAAAGGGACATAGAGGAACAGTACTTTGGCAAGGCCCTCATGTGCGGCCATGTGCGGCGGGGCATGTATGTGAGCCCCAAGGGGAACGTGCTGCCCTGTATGTCCATGGTGGGCGGGCCCATCGAGAATCAGTTCCCCAATATGCTGGAAACGCCCCTGGAGGATATTCTGGATAAGCAGTCCGCTTATATGGATATTACCACCTCCCGGGTCAGCGATTTCATGGAGCATAACCCGGACTGCAAAACCTGCGAATACCGAAACGGCTGCTGCGGCGGCTGCCGGGCCGTCGCGGTGCGGGACCATCCCACGGATTACCTATCGAAAGACCTGGACACCTGCCGGTATTTCCGGGACGGGTGGAAAGCCAAAAAAGATGCTTTGCTGCGCCGGATCGGCCAGCTTTCAGAGCATAAATAACAAAATCGAAGGAGGATGAAACATCATGTCGGAAATCTCTAAGGAACTGCTGGAAAAGCTGACGAACGCGAAAACCAGGGAAGAAGCGGCGGCGCTGCTGAAAGCGGAGGGCATCGAGGACGCGCCGGAGGAAAAGATTTGGGAGCAGGTGCAGCAGCTCCGCGTCCCGGAGGCCCAGGAATTGTCCCTGGACGAACTGGACGACGTGGCAGGCGGCGTAACGGAACGGGACTGGATGGCAAGCGGCTGTGCAGCCACCGTGGAACCGGGCAGCGACTGCTGGGGAACGGATGGCGGATGCAGTATGTGTAATATAAAATATGTAAATAAGCCGCAATACAACTGTATCAGATGCAACAGATTCAGCGCACAGAGACATTATAACATCTTTGGCACCTGGTATATAAGATGCAGGTACTGTGGAGTATTCGAAACGTCGATTGCGGAATTACAAGCCCATGGGCTATGGGGTAATTGAAGACAAACCATGAAAAGCCCATGGGCAGGGTATTGGCAAAAGCATTGCGTCATGGGTGATACATTCTGCCAGACCGGGGAAACCCGGATTGGTGAATTTCCCAAAAAAGAAAGCCATGCCGGATTTGTCCGGCAATACCATGAAACAGCGGGGGCGGCACGATGAAGGATTCAACAGGCGGAAATGTGGAACAGCTTCTGCATGGCGCTGCCTTTCCCAACCCCGCCCACAGGGAGGCCCTGCGCGCCCGGCTCTTTGAGGACGCAAGGGAATTGGATTTGGACGATCTGGCCCTGGTGGCGGGCGGGGCGGCTCTGCCGGAAGCTGAGCCGGAGGACTGGACCCATTGGCCCGACCCTATGAACCAACAATCATCATAGGCAGATCATACAATGAATAACGAGCACATCTCCGGCGTATTGAAATGTCTGGCGGCAGAATATCCCCAGCTATACTTGAACCCAGACGCGGATTTGCAGGAAGCCTACCGCCGCGTCGTCCTGCGGGGCGAGGAGCCGGAAAGAAAAAGCCTTGCCCACTATCAGGGCGATCCCGCGGATCGGGAAGAACTGATGGACACACCAGCAGGGCAGGTTCGGGTGGTCACCCTGGGCAACCGGCGGGATTTTGAGCTTGTGATGCGGGGCCTGCTTGCTGCGAAGTCCGGGCCCCTGACCCCCATCCCGGAAAGCCAGGGCGCGGCCATGGTAACGGTATTCAACTGGCCCCGCATTCACGCGCATCTGGCCCGTTTCCCGGAGGATGAGCGGGCGGCGGAGTTAAAGCGCTTTACATCCGTAAAAGAAAACGATGTGGATATGCTGGTGGTACTGTCCCGAGGGCCTTACAGCCATGTGAACGCCGCGGCGGCGGGCTGTACAGAGGAGGAATGGCTTGCCCTTTCCGATACCATCCGCCGCTATCATGAATTGACCCATGTGATCTGCCGCAGACAGTTTCCCGGCGACGTCGCCCCCATCCGGGATGAACTGGTGGCTGACGCGGTAGGGCTGTACGCCGCATATAGGCGCTTTGACCGCAAGCTGGAAGAGCTTTTCCTTGGCATTCAGGATGGGCGCTATAGCGGTGGGCGGTTGGGCAATTATACCGACAGGCCGGAGGAAATAACGGCCCCTGTTTGCGCCGCGCTGGATCGCATGGATGCTGCCATTCATGCCCAGCCAGAAGTGATACCCTTTGCGCTGATTCCCGCGCTGATGACAGCCGCAGACATAGGAGAAAATGCGAAATGAGATGTCTGGCGCTGATGCACCTGGAAAAGAAGGTCGCCACGATATGCGGCGACGGCTCCTGTGCTGTTCATTGTCCCTCATTCATGCCCTTTAACCTGCGGTTGGAAAACGCGGATGGAAGCGATTGCGATTTGCGGGCGAAAAACCTGGATCAATTCTATCATTGGTGCGCCGCCCGTCCCCTGACGCTGGAAAGGAACGACGCGAAGGATTTCCTCATCCGGCATGGCTTCCAGGAAGACAAAACAGACAGGGAACGGGCGGAAATCGCGCTGCGCTGCCACGGGCTGTGCCTGACGGACGCTTTCTGGATTCGGGAGATAGAAGAAAACATTCGCTTCGATCAGATCAATCTGTTCGATTCCCCGCTGTCGGACGAATATGTGGATATTGTGCTTCGGGATCGGGGGATGATCGCAAAAAACCTGGGGCTAATGGATGAAGCATCCGCGCTTGCTGAAACAAACACGCCGAATGTATGGGCTCGGCGGGATGGAGGCTATTGGCTGCTCAAGGCTGGCGCTCCGGACGAAGTGGCGGCGGAGCTGGCGGCCAGCCAAATCGCCCGCTGTTTTGATGTGGATCAGGTGCTGTATGAACCAGCGGCCTATCAGGGCAGGCCGGTCAGCCGCAGCAAATTGGTCACTTCAAAGGAATGGAGCATCGTTTTCGCGGGCGATATGGGGGAATACCTGCGGAACGAGGGAAAAAGCCTGTGGGAACTGGTTTCCAGTCAGGATGAATATGGCTTCCACATGATGAACATCATCGACTATCTGATCGGCAACACGGACAGGCATTGGCGAAACTGGGGCTTCTGGGTCAGCAATGAGGATAATCAGCCGGGGAAGCTGTTTCCGCTGATGGATTTCAACCGTTCCTTCCGCGCTTACGATACCCTGGAAGGGGATCAATGCTTCCCCTTAAAAGGGAAAATGACCCAAAGGGCCGCCGCTGTTTGGGGCGTTCAGAAAATCGGGCTCAATCAAAACAAGGCATTGCCGAAAGACCTGCCCTCGCTTTTTTCTGATTTGAATATGCTGTGTCAAACGAGAATGGACGTCATGTTCCAAGCCCGCCTGGATGTGTTGCGGCGGGCGGCGCGTCGCTGAGCGAAACGGAAGGCAGACAATCTGTCAGTTTGTTTAAACGGGAGATGAATCTCATGAACAGAAAAACAATTATGTCGATGCCGGTGGCTTGCTTGCCACTCCAAAGGAACAGGCGCGGGAAGGGACGGCGGTTGGGCTGACCGTATTTCCCTTCCTGCCTTATTCTAATGAGGGATTGCGCCTCAAGGCGCTTCCGGTATATGCCGCTATCGCAAGAACCTGTCTGATGATTGCGGGAGGTGAGGTACAGAAAAAGCCACTCCGCTGTGAAAGCGATACGACCTGTTTGTTCCCTCGTTCGCGCTCATGGCTGGAAGGAAGGAACGCTGCCCCATCATCAAGGGAACAACAATCATTGAGAGGAGAAATAGATCATGAAAAAGTTCGTATCCCTGTTCGTGGCGCTCTGCATGGTGTTCACGATGATTCCCGCCCTTGCGGAACCCGTTTCTGAGGAACCCCCCATTGAGGAACAGACCACTGAACAAGAAGCCGACCTGGGCGAACTGCTGGGTCTGCTGGGCGGATTGTTTGGCGGCGAAGCCGATGAAGGCGAAGAAGGCGCTAACCTTGACCTGTCCGCGCTGCTGGGCGGACTGCTGGGCAGCGAAGCCGGTGAAGGCGAAGAAGGCGCTGACCTTGACCTGTCCGCGCTGCTGGGCGCGCTATTGGGCGGTGAAGAATCGGAAACCAAGTCTATCGAAACCGTCTATGCGGCGGCGGAAACCAAGGAACAGTTCTTTGGCACATGGAACCTGACCAAGGCCACGATCTTCGATGTTCCGGTCACGCTGGAAGATGTTGCTTCCCTGCTGGAAATTCCCCTGACGCTCCAAGTCATTGTTGCCGACGGCAGCTTCGCCATGGTAGCCGAAGGAGAGCCTAAGCCAGAAGAAGTGACCATGGAACTAGTGGACGGCGCGCTGAGCCTGACCCAAGAGGGCGACGAAACCATGGTGCTGAAGCTGACCGACGCGGGCGAGCTTGTGATGGAAATCGGGTTCGTGAGCCTGTATTTTGTGCCCGTCCCCGTGGAAGCGGAATAAATTTTCCCAGAACGTAAATCAACGCAGGACGGAAGTCCGTCCTTACGCTTGCTTGCGCAGACCCATCATTTAATCAAAATAAAACCCATCATTCAATCAAAATAGAAAGAAGGAAAGAATCATGAACAAAACCCTGAAAGCCATTCTGACGTTCGTCGGTGTTACTCCCGCCTGCGCGGCTGTCAGCTCCCTGGTGACCAGTCTGCTTGAAAAGATTCCTTTCATGGAAGAATTCACCAAGCCTTTCACCTGGATCGTGGCTGTCGCTCTGGGCGCTTGCGGCGCTTACATGACCTACAAGGAAAAGCCCAAAAAGCAGTAAGGCCATAGCCGCCCCGTAAACCGCGATACAACGGACGGAGAGGGAACCGTTCTTTGAGCTTCAAAGAGCGGTTCCCCCAGTATAAAACCTTGGATAAACACAGGACGTGTATATAAAAGGAAAAACAGCGGCCCACGGCGAAATATGGTCATAAACAAAGCCCAGACAGTCATCGACTGGCCGCACCTTGACCCTGAAACCATGAAGAAAGTCCGGCGGAAAATCGATACTGGCTGGAACGTTCATCTTTGAGAGAGGCGGTTCAGTGAATGAAAACCGACGATCCCGCGTTTCGCCACATTTGGAAAATGATGGCTGCGGATTTAGCTTTGCTGTTGGCCGAATGGCTCGTTCCCCTTACTGTGTTCATCATTGTTTTATATGGAGACGAAGCCGTTTCGAGAACCGTCATGATAGAGAGCGATTTGGATCTCTATCTGCTGTGGACGGTTCGCTGCCTGCGCCTGTTGACCTGGCTCGGCATGATCGTCCATCTGGAGCGGCTTGAGGGCGGCTTTCGGTCGGCCAAGCGCTGGTATCTGCTGCGGATTTTTGTTTTTTTAACGGTGCAGGTGCTTTCCGGCATACAAAGTCAATCGCCGCTACTGGTCGGCGTCGGCAATCGGTCGCTCTTTTCAATCATCACCGTTGTTTTTAGCACGCTTATCATCCCGCCGCTCCTGCCGATGGGCAACCGCGCCCTGCTGAAAGCCGGCGCGGATCTGCTGCGTTATTATGGCATGGAAAAGCCTGCCCGGGCAAACAGCCGGTGCGGAAAGCTGCTGGCCGTGTTTTCCTGGACGCTTGACGGATGTATGCTGTTATTTGATTCGTTCGCTATCGTCGTTTTTCTCACCAGCGAATACACTCTGCTTCCGTATCTGGTCGCGCCGGACGGCTCCGAGCTGATACAATGGGGGCTGGTGATCGTGTTCCCTCTGATCGTTCTGAGCGCGTTGGGCGTCCTGATTCTGTGGGGAATCAGCGCGGGGCGAATGAAAAAGACGCACAGGCTTTTGAAAGGAATCAGTGAATGATGCGGGATATGCTTCTCAGCCGGCAGTATCTTTGCGCAGGGACGCTGCTGACGCTCGTTTTCTCCATGCTGCTGGGCAATCGCAGATCCCCGCGCGGCGGTGCGCTTTTCTGCGCAAGCATGGCGCTGCTGGGCGCAGCGGTGCTGCAAATCCTGAAAACATACTATAAAGGAGCCGGATTCGATATCCAAATCCCGGCGATTTCCGCGATGTGCGCCGGCCTTAGCGTCCTGTGCGCCGTCGCGCTGCTGACGGCCTTTTTTCTGGAATACCGCAAAAACGGCCTGTTTCTCTGGAAAGAATTTCTGCTTGTGTGTACTCCGCCCTGGCTGTACGGACTGGTCAGCGTCCTGTCACAGAATGCTTTTCAGTTTGCGGAGGCGCTGACGCTCTCCCTGCTGCTGGCCTGGTTTCTGTATCAGCGGGACGCGGAGGCGGAATTAAAACGCAGGGCCGAGGAGATCAAAAGGATCCAAATGACGCTGTTTCAGGAGCAAATGCGTCCCCATTTCATTTTCAATTCCCTCACCTCCATCCGAAACCTTTGCCTCTCCGATCCCTCCGTGGCGGCCAAAGGACTGGACAGCTTCGCCGGGTATCTGAGGAAAAACATGGACGCACTTTCCACCTCCGATATGATTCCGTTCACCAAAGAATTGGAGCATATCAGGCAGTATGTGGCGCTGGAAATGCTGAACCAGACTCAGCAGTTTGAAATGGTTTATGATCTGTCGGTGAAAAACTTCTTCGTTCCCGCTCTGTCCATCCAGCCGCTGGTGGAGAACGCCATCCGATACGGCGTGCGCTCCCGAAGCAGCGGCGCTGTCGTGATCCTGACCACCGAGCGGCAGGGGGAAGCGATCCGGGTGATCGTGGAGGATAATGGCATGGGCTTTCCCAAGGCCATGACAGCAGAGCAGCGTGAACACAAGGCCCATGGGTTGGATAATGTGCGCCTCCGGCTGGAATCCCAGGGCGGCTCTCTTCATTTGAACAGCGATGAAAACGGTGTTCGTGCGGTAGTGCTGATCCCAATAGGAGGGAAAAAAAGTGATTACGCTGACGGTTGACGATAACCCAAATGTCCTTCAATCCGTGCGGGACGGGCTACTTCGGCTGGATTCCAACGGAACCCATCGGATCGCCGCTTCCGGGGACGAGGCGCTGGAGCTGGTGGCGCAGTTTCCGCCAGACGTGATCTTTTTGGATGTGGAAATGCCGGGTCTGAATGGCTTGGAGGTCGCCCAGTGGCTGAACACTTTCCGGCCCCAGACCAACATCGTGTTTATCACTGGCCACGCGGAGTATGCCCTCTCCGCTTTGGAACTGTACGCCAGCGGCTTTCTGCTCAAGCCCATCTCGGAAGAACAGCTTGACGAAGCGCTGCGGCACCTGCGCTATCCCGTTTCCACATCAGCCAGAGCGTTTCCCAAACGGCTCAAAGCGCAGTGCTTTGGACAGTTTGAAGTCTGGTGCGGCGACAAGCCCGTCGTTTTCCAGCGCAGAAAAACAAAAGAACTCTTTGCCTACCTGATCGACCGAAACGGTGCGCTGTGCAGCATGGGCCAACTGATCAGCTTTTTCTGGCCGGAAGCGCCGGGAGATACTGCCCACGCGAGCCATCTCCGTATGCTGATTGCCGATCTGCAAACCACGCTGACCGATTGCGGCTTCGGCGAGGCGCTGGTGCGAAGCCGGGGAATGCTGGGAGTCAATCCTTCCCTGCTGGACTGCGATTATTTTCATTATTTGTCGGGCAGCCCGGAGGGAAAGCAGTCCTTCCATGGGGAATACATGAGCCAATATTCTTTTGGAGAATCCACGCTGGCCAAGCTGATGCGGATGGGGGGTTGAATCGTACAAGCTTACTACGAACTACTCAGGTTTTGAGAACAGCAGCTTTCGCTGTTCTTTTTTATGCGTTTCTTTGATGAGAAAAGTGATTTAATAATTCTTTTAAAGAGCAGCCCGTGAGCTGCTCTTTCGGTATTCACTTCAAGTGTAGATCAATTCGTCCAGGAGGATTTCTTCCACCCGATTGTGGATATTGTTCATCCGCCGCACCCATTCCATCTGATCGGCTGCTTTCATGGCTTCGG
>JAEEGF010948715.1_pt1 | contig 19218 bp, 14 predicted proteins | sample 9134171 | NCBI WGS metagenome assembly JAEEGF01 (sample SAMN16246542, study PRJNA631951) | gut metagenome | biome: gut microbiome; feature: rumen; material: AP-attached | host: Bos | place: Iran: Karaj | collected 2018-10
ATGAGGCCGTTGTTGAGCGCGGAGATCGACTCCATGTCGAGGTGGTCCGTGGGCTCGTCCAGGATCAGGACGTTCGCGCCCTGGATCATCATCCGCGAAAGAAGGCACCGCACTCTCTCGCCGCCCGAAAGGACGTTCAGATGCTTCATACCGTCCTCGCCGCGGAACAGCATCCGGCCGAGGAAGCCGCGCACGTAGGTGATATCCTTGACCGGCGAATAGGACTGCAGCCAGTCGTAGATGCGGATGTCCTGTCTGAATTCCTCGGAATTGTCCCGCGGGAAGTAGGCCTGCGAAGTCGTCACGCCCCATTTGTAGCTGCCTTCGTCCGGTTCAAGCTCGCCCATCAGGATCTTGAAGAGCGTCGTTTTGGCGAGCTCCCCGCTGCCGACGAACGCGACCTTGTCGCCCTTGTTCAGCGTAAAGCTGACGTGATCCAGCACCTTGACGCCGTTCACGGTCTTGGAGATATTGTCGACCGTCAGCACGTCGTTGCCGATCTCCCGGTCCGGACGGAAATCGATGTAGGGATATTTCCGGGAAGAGGGCTTGATCTCTTCCAGTTCGATCTTTTCCAGCGCCCGCTTCCGGCTCGTCGCCTGCTTCGATTTCGAGGCGTTCGCCGCGAATCTCGAAATGAATTCCTGCAATTCCTTGATCTTCTCTTCCTTCTTCCGGTTCGCTTCCTTCATCTGGCGGATCATGAGCTGCGAGGACTCGTACCAGAAGTCGTAGTTGCCGGAATAAAGCTGGATCTTCGCATAGTCCACGTCGGCGATCGCCGTGCAGACCTTGTTCAGGAAGTACCGGTCGTGCGAGACCACGATGACCGTGTTTTCGAAGTTGATGAGCCATTCCTCAAGCCAGCTGATCGCCGCGAGGTCGAGGTGGTTCGTCGGCTCGTCCATTATAAGCACGTTTCCGCCGGAGAGCATCATGCGGCAGAGCATACAGCGGACTTTCTCGCCGCCGGAGAGGACCTTTGCCTGTTTCAGTGCCTCGTCACCGGAGAAGAGCAGTTTTCCGAGCCAGCCGCGCACGTCGGACTCGTACGTCAGAGTCGAGCAGGCGCGTATCCAGTCCACGAGATTTTCTTCATGTCCGTCAAAATACTCGGAGTTGTCCTGCGGCATATACGCGACCTTAGTCGTAACGCCCCATTTATACGATCCGGAATCCGGCTCCATTTCGCCTGCCAATATCTTGAACAGCGTAGTTCTCGCGATCGGGTCGTCTCCTACGAACGCGACCTTGTCGCGCGGGCGCAGGATGAAGCTCACGTGGTCGAGAACGACTCTGCCGCCTATGGTCTTGCACAGATCGTTCACTTCAAGCAGGTCGTTTCCTATGGAGCGCGACGGCTCGAAGCTGATGAACGGGAAGCGGCGCGACGATACGGGCATCTCAAACAGGTTGATCGATTCAAGCAGCTTCTTTCTTGACGTCGCCTGCTTTGATTTTGAAGCGTTTGCGGAGAAGCGCTGTATGAATTCCTGCAGTTCTTTCGCCTTCTGCTCGTTCTTCTTGTTCTGCTCGCGCATCTGACGCTGGCGTATCTGCGTGTATTCGAACCAGAAATCGTAGTTGCCTACGGTCATCGTAATCTTGCCGAAGTCCACGTCGACTATATGCGTGCAGACGTTATTCAAAAAGTGTCTGTCGTGCGATACGACTATGACCGTGCTGTCAAGATCCGCCAGAAAATCCTCAAGCCAGTTGACCGTTACCAGATCAAGGCCGTTCGTCGGCTCGTCCATAAGAAGTATATCCGGATTGCCGAAAAGCGCCTGCGCTAAAAGCACCTTGACCTTCTGCGCGTCGGAAAGCTCCGACATGGGCGTGTAGTGATATTCGTCCGTTATGCCGAGGTCGTTTAAAAGTATTTCCGCGTCGGATTCGGAGGTGTAGCCGCCGAGCTCGGCGTATTTTTCCTCAAGCTCGCCCGCTCTTACTCCGTCCTCCTCCGTCATTTCCTCTTTTGAGTATATCGCGTCGCGCTCGTCCGCGATCCTGACAAGCTCCGGGTTACCGAGCAGCACCGTGCGCAGCGCCGTGCAGTCGTTATACGCGTAGTGATCCTGCTTAAGCACGGAGAGGCGCTCGTTAGGCGTTTTATATACCTCGCCTTTCGTCGGCTCAAGCTCGCCGGAAAGGATCCTTAAAAACGTTGATTTACCTGCGCCGTTTGCGCCTATCACGCCGTAGCAGTTGCCGCGCGTAAACTGCAGATCCGCGCCGGCAAAGAGCGTACGCCCGCCGAACTGTAAAGATACGTTATTTGTTCCTATCATATTTCCATATCCTTTGTTTTGTAATTGAGATCATAATATCATAAAAAATGAAATAAGTCAATAGAAAAACGTCAATTGCATAGGTCGGAGCCCGGCTGTATGGTCCCTTCGGGACGCGATATGTTTCGCTGCTGCGAAACGCGATATACCTATCGGTGCGATATACCTGTCGGCGCGATATGTCCCTGCGGGACGTGAACGGTAGGGGCGACCATTGGTCGTCCGTCTTTCACGCGCGAAGCGCATATCGCAATGCATAAGCATTATATCGCATTTGCGGTACGCAAATATATCGCATCGCAATAGCGATATATCGCCATAAATTCCACCGATTGTTACGTCGGTGGAATCCATTTGTAACGTTATTTTACAATCTTTACCCCGTCCGGCAGCGTGTATTCAAGTTTTACCTCGCCGTTTTCTTTGCGCCACTGCACGTATATTTTTCCGTGCGGAGTGGGAACTTCGCCTTTTGCAAAGTCAAGACCCTCCGTATACGGCTCGATCTTTACCGTGTCATAACCTGGCGAGGCGGGTTTTACGCCTAAAACGCAGGCGGAAAGCTCGTACGCCGGCGCGCTGGACCAACCGTGACATTCGCTTCTGGGACTGTCGGGATTCTCGCACCACGTTGTGCAGTGCATATCAAGCATTTTGCGCCAGCCGTCAAGCACTTTGTCCGCGTAGTCGTAACAGCCGGACAGCTCAAGCGCGCGGAGCATGAAGTGATTCATGGAAAACGTGCAGCGCGAAACGTCGGCTTTCACCGTGCGCTCCATAAGTTCGTGCGCCTCATCTCCGGTAAACGCGCCGGAGAGTATCGCCCACAGCGTTGTATGCTCGGAATAATCGCATCTGGTAGGCGTGTTTTTGAAAAGTCCTTTTTCTTTATCGTAGCAGTATCTTACCGTCAGCTCGTTCTGCCGCCACGCGCGCGCTCTGTAATCTGCCGCCGCGCCGATCTTTCCGCAATGCTCGCATATCTCCGCCGCCGCGTTGAGCGCCGCCGCGTACATGAGATTTGACACGGTCAGCGGCTCTTCAAGTCCGCCCACGGGCACGCCGTTGGGCCAGCCGGGGACCCAGTCCACGAACGGCCAGTAGGGCGTGACGCCGAAAAGTCCGCGCCCGTCCTCAAAGCTGCGGAATCCCTCAAGCACGCGGTCGATGAATCCGGTCATTGACTGAACGAATTTTATATCATTCGTATACTGCATATAATCGCGCACCATGAAGATGAAGAACAGCGAAAAGTCAGGTATGACCTGGATAGAAGTTGACGGATAGTTCGCCTGTATCATGCCGTCCGGTATCTGTGAGTGAGCCATATCGGTGATGCACTTTTTCTGCATCCTCGTGTCCGCTATGAATCTGTACGTGAAAAGCGCCTCGTTCGCGGAGTCCATGTCGTACTGCTGCTGTTCGTAATACGGACAGTCCACGTATATCTCGTGCATACAGCAGCGCACCGTGTTTATGCTCACGTCCCACATTTTATTGAACGCCGGGGAGGAGCATTCAAACTTTGCGATATCGTACATCGGGTAAAAATACTCGGAAAAACAGGCGGCAGACAGCTCAAATTCGTTATCCGATTCAAGACGGATAAATCTGAACGCCCTGTACCAGAACGGCTCGAACGTAAATTCACCGTCGACTTCCACCTCGTCGTACACTCCGGCAATAAGTCCGCCCGCCTCGTCGCGCATGTTCTTGTACCAGCCGCCCTGGCCGTTTGACGTAAGGCGGCACTCGGCGTAAATTATCTTTATCTTTGTTTTTTTATTTGTTTTGAGATTGAATTTTACTTTCGCCGTCGTATATTTGCCCGCGTCAAGCTCAATGACGTTTTTTTCTTTTAAATCAACGGAAAAATCTTTTTCGGGATACGTCTGCATCTGCGGTATCGGGCGCTTTTCCAGTATGTACGGCTCGTTCAAGCCCCACGGATTGTAGCAGGACGCTTCCGTATGCGCCTCGTAATATTGCGATATTTCGACCTTTGTCAGATTTTTTTCGGCGGTATGACGCTCGAATTCCGGGATAGAGGAGTGGACGTGCATATCGCGCTCAAAAGAAACGGAATCGTCCCTGTAACACTCCCAGCTGTCATCCGACTGAAAATCTCGTCTCTCACCGTCGCAGACGAAGCTCGCGCGAAGCCACAGAGCCGCGCGGTCCTTTTTGAAAGTGGAGATGAACGCGCCGTCGTGTACGTACATCACCTTTACGGTTACATCGTTTTCACCCTCTTTGAGCTTATCCGAACAGTCCACGGTTTCGTAATATCTCTGATACCACGAGCCCTGACACGGTCCCTCGCAGCAGAGGACGCCGTTTATATAAAGCTGATAGCGCGTGTCGGCGCAGACGTCGATTTTCAGGAAATTGACCTTTCCCGCCGTGATCTTCTTCTTAAAATAGTAAAAATGCGTTTGTGTGGGACGCTCGTTTACGCGTATCCAGATGCCGTTCATAGGTGTGCTCCTTTTAATTTTGATATTGTAGGGGCGACCATTGTTCGGGAACCCCCATTGCTCACTCTGTTCGCAACGGGGAACCCCTCGGGTCGTCCGCTTTAAATAATAAAGAATAAATAAGAAAGAATAAAGAATAAAAATCGGTGTCGGCGGAGCCGACGATCTGTGCGCCGCAAACGGCGCTCTTGGTGGTTCCCCACCCCCGTTTCCCATAATTAAGGAAACAGGTGGTTTGGTTTTTAATCTTTTTGTTTGCTTTTAATCCACTTTGCCTAAGAAACGGTAATAGATGTCCACGTCATGGACGCTGTTGCCGTTTTCGTCTTTTACGGATTCGCGGACGCAGATCTTTTCAATAAGATCGTTAAGCATGGGCGCGGTGAGCTCTGTTACGTCGCCGTATTTTCCGATCAGATCGACCCATATCTTCGCATTCTTTTCGGTCTGTACGGTTTGCTCTATCTTCGCTTTCAACCCGGCTATCTTCGTGTCCAATTCAGCCTGTTCGTTTTGATAACGCTCTGAAAGCATAATAAAGTTTCTTTCGGTCACTTTGCCTGATACTCTGTCATCGTAAAGCTTTGCAAAAGTCTTGTCAAGCTTCTTCTGCTGTTTTTCAGCCGCTGACAGCTCCTTTTTCGCCTGTGCGATACCTTTTTCGCGCTGTCCGACGCTCTTTTTCGTAAGAGTGGTGACAAGAGCTTCTTTATCTGCTTTTGCTATAGTCCCGTACATTTGAAGCGCGGCTTTTACGGTCTCATACAGATCTTCGTATTTGATATAGTGGATACTGCATCTTCCTTTACCGTATTGTCTGTACGTACTGCAGAAATAGTATTTTCTCTCTTTTCCGTTTTTGCTTACTCTGTGAGAATAGCTTAAACTTCTTCCGCAGTCCGCGCATTTGATAAGCCCGGCGAATATATTTACCTCGCCTTGCTTTGTCGGTCTTTTACGGCTCTGTATATGAGCCTGCGCCGCGTCCCATAGCTCTTGTGATATTATCGGTTCGTGAGTATTCTCGACGGTGTACCAGTCCTCTTCCGGTCTGTGTACCTTTTTCTTGTTCCTGAACGATATATTCGTCTGTCTGTAGTGTACGCTGTGACCGAGATATACGGGATTTGATAAGATACGTTTTACCATTTCGACAGTCCATCTGTGTTTTCTGTCTTCGGGCTGATCCTTGAACATTTCCGACAATATACCGGATCTTTTACATATCCACCATGCAGGTATCGGTACCTTTCTTTTGTCAAGTTCGCTGCGGATCTTAGCCGCTCCGTTGCCGTGTGACGCCATAACGAACATCTCTTCAACGATATATCTTGTTTCGGGATCCGGTATCAGATGACCGACGATATCCGGGTCTTTGAGATATCCGAACGGAGCGTAGGAGCAGAAATGAAGACCGTCCGCGAATTTAGTATGAAGCGCCGCCTTGACTTTCTTTGACGTCTGCCTCGCGTGCATTTCGTTCAAGATATTTAAGAAAGGCGCTATTTCGCTTTCTCCCTTGTCGCTGTCAATACCGTCGTTTACGGCGATATACCTTACTCCCTTTGAGGGAAAGTAGAAATCGGTATATTGACCTGTTAAGATGTAGTTTCTGCCGAGACGGGACAAGTCCTTTGTAATAACGCAGTTTATCTTTCCGTCCTCTATATCGTCTATCATGCGCTGGAAACCGGGTCTGTCGAAGTTCGTTCCGCTGTAACCGTCGTCAACGTATTCGCCGACGATGTAGAATCCGTTGTCCTGACAATATTTTGTGAGTAACTGTCTTTGCGTCTGAATACTCCCGCTTTCGCCCTGCTGCTCGTCGTCGCGGGACAGACGAAGGTATATAGCTACGTATACGGGTTTTGCAAACGGCGGCTTTATGATTTGAAGTTGTTGTATAAGTTGTTCCATTTTACACTCCTTTCACAAAGGAAACAACCGCACAACGATAACTGTATCATATCTTATCATGCGATTCTTTCTTTTTCAAGCGTATAACGTAAATTTTTACGTTTTTTCGCCGTTTGCCCTTTCGTTTTTCTCGATCTGCTCGGCTTCGTAAAGAAATGCGTTGAGCCACAGCTCTTTGAACGTTTTACCGTTTTCCGCAAAGTGTTCGTGCAAAACGATCTTCGTCTTTCCGTTGATATAGTACCACAGCTTTTTCTCGGCGTCAAAGCGAAGCTCGCCCCTGTGATCGTAAAAGATACCGTACTTCATGTCGAGCCACAGCTTTTTGAAGAAACCGGCGGATATGTATTCTTCGGTAGTTTTGTATTTATCCACGAGCTCTTTAATCTCTTTGTCTCTTAAATCGCGTAAAGCGCGGTATTCTTCCATGATCTTTATACGTTCTTCTTTTGTCAGACCGTATGCTGTAGTATTATCACTCAGGATGAATTTGATTTCTTCCGTGATTTTTCTTATCTTTTCTATTATCTTTTTCATATCGACCCCCGTGTTTTTTATCTTGATATATCGTAATCTCCGCGACTGCGTCCGTTTTGCCTCTGCATGTATTCGCGCTCTGCCGGCTGTTCCTGTTTTTTATCGTACCTGTCTATTATCTCGTTTACTTTTTTATCACCGAGCTCCGAGGTAATTTTATCGAACTTGTATGCTTTTTTGCGGTATTGTTCAAGCGTATCTTTTACGGATCTGTATCTTGCGATATATTTGTCTCTGTCAAATATCAGTTCCGATGCTCTCTTTTCAAGCTTTTGTACCGTTCTGCAAAGAGCGCAGATCACCGATATGAGCTTTTCGATAAACGGCTTAAGTTTTTCTTCAAAATACGATTTATACGATTGCAACGCGCTCTTTTTCGGCAGCTTATACTCGTCGGAATTCCGATAGGTATATTCGCTTGTTGAAAGCTCCTTTTCCTCTTTTTCAAGCTCGGATAGCCTGTTTTTTGCCTCCGAGGTCTCTTTTTCAACGTCGGAGAGCTCTTTTTCGGCGTTCGCCTTTTCTTCTTTCAGCCCGTCGATTTCGTTATCGAGCGCCTTAACTTCCTCTTTTCTTTGTTCGCATTTGTATTCATATACGGAGAGGTGTTCTCTGTGTTCGCCTTTATCGAGCCTTTTGACGCCGTATTTCTCCATAACTCGTTCAAGCTCGTTCTTTTCGGAGTTGATCCACTGATTCCATTCTGTCTGCCGTTTCGTTCCTCCCGTAAATCCGAGTTCTGCGAGAGCCTGTTTCAGCGACACTCTCGTATCAAGACCTCTTTTGCTTCCGGTAATGAACGGAATGAAATCGATGTGTATATGGGGCGTAGCCTCATCCATATGGATGTGAGCGGAGAATACGCGAAGAGTTTTATTACGTTCAACAAATCCGCGGTAATATTCATCGAGTATGTTTTTTGCGGCTTCACCTTCGGGACTGTTTGACGGAGTATCGTCTTTATTGCCTATCTGGAATATCACCTCGTGAAAAGTCTTTTCCTGTTTTCCTCTCCTTATCTTTTCATAGTAATCATCGATTTTTCTGTCGTCCCTTGTCTGCCTGCCGTTATACCGTTTAAGAGCGTCGTCAAACATTTCGTGATACACGTCCTCTATGTTTTCGTTGCAGTACGTCACGTTCAGATGTGTCCGGCTCTCGTCTACGTTTTCCGCGATAAAGTCCCTGTTGTTGTGAGCGACGGAACCTTTACCTATCATTGCACTTACTGTTTTTTTCATTGTGAAATCCTCCTTGTGTTTGCTGTTTTTTTATCAATGACGTCGTATCAGTCATCCTGATACCTCTATTATGCCGGTTTACACTGCAGTATAAGAATTTGACGTAAAACGGCGCAGCAAACGGCGGCTTTATGATAAACGGGAACAGATGTCAATCTGCAAACTTAAAGAGCCGTGTTCTGTTACTCTTGTCAAGAGTAACGCAAAAGCACTTTCGGCAGAGCCAAAAGTGCATTGCGCTCTGCGAGGCTTTAAAGCGGAATATGTGACGCTCCGCCTTTTTCGAAAGAAAACGAGCAGGTTGCCGTTTTGCGCGTATCCACATGATGGGCGGATAAAAAAAAGAACATCTGTTCGGAGCGCGATACATTATATCATACGAACAAATGTTTGTCAAGGCCTTTTTGATATTTTTTCAGCACTTTTCACGTTTTGTGTTTTTTATGAAAAATGCATTGTTATTGTGTTGCGCGGCAAACGAAACGCATTCTCAAGAGCCGGCTTTGTTCGAATATGTACCCCGACGATTGTATTCAACATCCGTCAGAAACTATATCTCAAGGATCTCGCTCGATAAGATTGTGCTCATCGCAACGCACGTCGTGTCGGACGTAGAGTATATCGCCAAAAACGTAGTAATGTTCAAAAAGGGCGTTATTGTCGACAACGCCGCGCCGCACGAACTGCTCCGAAAAATAGACGGCAAGGTCTGGGAGCTTTATTCAACCGAAGAAGATCTGCCGGCGCTTCAGAATAAATACCGCGTGACGAATATAGCCCGTGACGAAAACGCAATAGATCGGATAATCGTAAGAGTCCTGTCGGACGAGACGCCGTCAGAGCCGTCAAAATCCGCCGCCCCGACGCTTGAGGATTACTACCTCTACGTCTTCGGAGCGATTTAAAATGTTTTGTTTCATAAGGTATAACCGTAGATCATTTGGGATAATTGTAAATCGAGTGCCAAATATCCCAAATAATCATCTTCTTATCCCAAATCTCACTATTTTTGCTGTATTATGCTATAATACAAGTGCTTGATCGAGCAATTGATAAAATATGAGGTGAAGATAATGAAGTAGAATTATGCTTTTTGAAAGTCAAATTGCATTCATAATCACGAGATGAATACAAAGAAATCTTTATGTTATAAATAATATTATGATTCAAAATCAGTTTATTTCAAAAAAAGAAAGGACTTAATTTTGAAAAAAATTGTTACAGTATTTATTATGCTTTCTCTTCTTATATCGTTAGTGTGCTTGCCTGCACATGCAGAAAACATATATCCTACATACTTTGATTCTTTAGCATCCACAACAGGGTCATACACATCGTATAAAGGAACTCAAGAGATTCAGCTTCTCTGCTCCTATACTCATCCATCTTCAGGTGATGCAGGAATTTATTTTTATCAACCGTCTGCCGGACTTTCAGCTTCGTTTATACATAGTAATAATAGACGGGGCACGATAATGCTTGCTGAAAAAGATGACGAATGGTTTAATTATGATGATATCGTAACATATTATATTGGTTATTTTTCTACTGGTAGTGATGGTATTTATTCGATGTACACTTATGGAAGACAAGAAGCTTATTCTACTCCAACAACCATTGAAGACGATAATATGTTAGAACTCTACTTAAAAGTAAATATTGATATAGTACAGGGCGATACATCTAACAATGTGCCGGTAGGCTTGTTCCGCTATAGAGTATGGGCAAATTGAAGAAAAAACGAATATTAAGTTTTATACTGTGTCTGTTCACCGCATTTTTTGCGCTGACTTCCTGTTCACACGAAAAGGAATCTTTTGTCCGCCAAAATATTGTCAGACGTGTTTATGACGACGGTTGGGTTTATACGATGACGTATACTCACGACTCAGACGGCAATGACATCGATTCCGTTCCGCCGATAGTGTTCAATGCGATCAATTTCAGATACAGATATCCCGCAGACTTCACTACGGATGAAGAAAATCCCGGGCGCATACAGATACTGGGACACGGTATAAGCCCGGAAAGCGATGAGGATATAAAGAATATTGCCGCGTTTTTCGGATACGGCGAAAACATCACTCACTATCCCGGCACTGACGAGATTTTAGCAAAAGATAGAAATCAATTGCAGTTGAAGGCAATAGACCGCGAAGTTTTTTTCAGAATGCTTGACGAGGCTTTGAAATCCGATGCACGTAAAAATGGAAAATATATTGATTATCCTTCTTTTGCCCTTTTGAGTGAACCCGGTTTTAAAGACGGATACAGCGTGCAGATCGGCCATTGTCTCGGTATGGGAAATATAGACGTGATAATGATCGATATTCTCTATAAGGACGATAATTCCCCGATGGGTTATACTCAGCTGTACGATCTGATCAAAAACGGAACGGCAACGCCGGATCAGAAGCTTTTATACGAGTATATATCCGGGCTTGAAGAAAGTATCGTAAAAAACAATAACTTCAAAGCAAAGCCGGATAATGCCGATAAAGAGCTGTCAAAGCGTCCGGAGATCAAAAGAATCGAAAAATTTCTGTCTGATATCGACCAAAACAATATTAGCGGATATTTTATGTAAAAGGATAACGCGGGTTTTGATCAGATTGATTCGGATGAACTGATTTGTCAAAACCCGTATTCTCTATTATTATGATTATTTGTAAAAACGTATCCAAAGTTTACTCAAATATAAAAGTTATCGACTCGACGTCGGTCACGTTTTCGGACGTTGGATTTTTTCTGCTGTCAGGCGAAAGCGGAAGCGGAAAGACCACTTTTTTAAACGTTCTATCCGGTATGATACCGTTCGATTCCGGCACGATCAAAATAGGCGATACAGAATTTAAAGGCAGAGCCGACGCCTCCGCGTACGAAGACGGCTACGACTATATAACGCAGGACACGTATTTCGTCGATTATCTGACTGTTTTTGAAAACCTTTCGATTTTATCGGACGACGAAAGCAGAATTGATTCTGCGCTTGAAGAATTCGGGCTGCTAAAAATCAAAGACAGCATGCCGGTAACGCTGTCCGGTGGCGAGCGTCAACGCCTTGCGCTTGCAAGATCTTTGCTGACGAAGAAAAAAACGCTGTTTCTCGACGAGCCGACGGCTTCCCTTGACCGCGACAATAAGATCGCGGTGTTTGAACAGTTGAAAAAACTGAGCCGCGATATGCTTATCATCTGCGCCACGCATGACGGCGAAGCCGACCGCTACGCGGATCAGATAATACGCTTTGAAAAATCGAAAACGCAGGGCTCTTCGTCGGACAAGAGCAGGGAAACGGTCGCCGACGCTTCTCCGAATAAAGCGACCGACCGCAAAAAACTGACGAAATACGTCGGCAAATGGTTCACCTCCTCAGCGCGCGGCAAAAAGTCGGATATTCTTTTGCTTATTTTCCTCTCAATATCAATGTGTCTGTGCCTGCTTACCGACTCGCCGAAGAACAAGTATTATTCAAATATTCAGTACGTCTATAATATCAACTCGCTGACTATCGTATCACCTGTCGAAAAAACCGGCGAGATAACGGCGTTAAAAGGCAGATCAGGTGTTATTGACGTCGTGCTCAAATACGAGGAATCGATTCCAGCGGAGGCACCGCTGGGCGAAGGGGAACTTGTAGCACCGTCGTACGCTATCTCGGGTCATACGATCCCGTTTGATCCGAAGTCGTTCCGCCTGTCTGATCAACTGTATGCGGGTACGTTCTTCAAGAACGAATACGACGTTATAATTTCTTACGAGAACGCAAAAAAACGTTGCCCAGATAATTTTGCCGACGCTGTCGGTCAGACCATGACGGTGGATCTGTACGGAAAAGGATCTACAGAACTTAAAATCGTCGGAGTGTTCAAAAAGCTGAACGACTTTCAGGTGCAGTATATGAAATCCCTCGGAATTACATACGGCGTTAGTAGCTTGTACGACGAGCGGAATTATCAGAACAATTATTATATAAACAGCAAGCTTACGAACGGTTATCTTGACTATGACGAGTTCAAAACCGAATTCGGCAAACGGAGCTTTGATCTGTATTTCGACAACTTTGAGAACATGATGAAATTCAGGGAAAACTACGACGGATCACTCGGGGTCATCACTCCCCGCACCCTGTCGTTCAGCGAGGAAGGAGTATTTACTTCGCTCAATTATATAACGATACCGCTGTCGATTTTGATAATGCTTCTCGCGGTCTTCTATTACGGCGACCTCACCTCGACAGAACTGTCGTACAGCAGCCGGTTTATATCCGTATTCAACTACTGCGGATACAGCATAAAGGACGTCAAAAACTGCTTTATTAAGCTGTCGACGCTGCGGCTTCTCATAATATCCGTTATATCCGCCGGCATCGCTTTCGTTCTGTCCGCTCTGTTCAATCTGTTAAACGAAAAGATCGTCTTTATCGGTTTCCGGGTGTTTACGTATAATCTGCCCGTGGTGATCGGTTTTATCGCCATGATGTGCGTCTTCTCCGTCGTTTCGGTAAACGTATTCATAAGGAGAGTAAAAGCGGCAACGTGGTATGAAAATCTCGTATCCACGCGCGATCTGCTGTGAAAAGGCGGTGCGAAATGAAGCTTAATCTTAATTCAGTCTCAAAAAAATACAAAACCGACGTCATAAAAAACGTCAGCTATACGTTTGAATCCGGGAAAATGTACGTCATAAAAGGCGTGAGCGGCTGCGGAAAAACGACGCTTTTAAATATCATAGGCGGCATTGACACAGAGTTTTCCGGCGCCGTAGATATAGACAGCAAAACCGGCACCGAGATACTTCGCAAAGAGGTCGGATACGTTTTTCAGCGCAGTATGCTCATATCCGATCTTTCCGTCATCGACAATCTGCTTCTGATTAACGGAGACAGGAAAACGGCGGAATCGATGCTCGACCGTCTCGGTGTGCTCGGGCTTAAAGACAAAATGCCCGCGCAGCTTTCCGGGGGTGAAAGGCAGAGAGTAGCGATAGCCCGCGCGCTTATCTGCGGCTGCAGTATCTTGCTCGCTGATGAGCCAACGTCTTCTCTCGACTCCGACAATTCAAAATCAGTCGCACATATCCTGTCAGCTCTGCGGTACGTCGGCAAAACCGTCATCGTCGCAACACACGGAAATTGCTTTGACGATTTGGCTGATCAGATAATCCACCTCGATTACGGGTCTGTGTCCGACGTTGAGGAGCACGAACACATCGCGGTTGAAACGTCTCCGGAAGAAGACGTCAGCGTTAAGAAAAGTCCGCTTCTGAGACTTGTGCTTGAAAGAGTGAGACGGTCGGGCAAAAAACTTATATCGCTGCCCGCAGTTCTGCTTGCGCTTCTGATACTCTGTATATCAACGCTTTCGCACAGCACTCCGGGAATTCTCAAAGGATATCTTTCAAAATATTATCCGCCGGACGTATTCAATTTCCGGGCGGAAAAGGTCGACGCGCTGCTGAAGCGGACGGACAAACCGCTTAAGGTTTATTATCCATACGCGATTGAAGGCGACGGATTTGGCGTTATGTATTACGCAGATAAATCCGACAGCGTTCTGTTGTCTCCCGGTATGATAAAATACGGCACGTTTCCGGACAACGAAAACGATGTCATCGTTTCGTACGAATTTGCGCGTCAGAGATGCGGGGACAATTTCAGAGTGGGCGATATAATCGGCAAAACGGTTAATATAGACGGGCGCGACTATACCGTTTCCGCATGTCTGCAGAACTTAAAAGAGGATCAGAAAACTGGGCTTTTTACGACGGTTTCAAAAGTATTCGACAGCGATATATTTTATCGTCGCTCGTACGGCGCATTGGTGTTCATCGACTACGATACGATAAGCCAAATAGGCACGCTGAGAGAGGACGTGAAGTACGTCAGGATATCGTATAAAGGGCTCATGAGCGACAAAGAGTTTACGGATATGCTGAGAAACGAGTTTTCAATGCGTCCGACCGTCAACACGATAGAAGACGAGCTTGAGGATAAAAAAATGTCAGTCAATATGATAACTGCGTTTCTGTATCTTATTCTCGTGATTTGCTTCATCGTCGCATGCATTTTCATACGTTCGCGCGTTGATATAGACCTGTTTTACCGTAGAGTAGAGATAGGGTATTTGCAGATCTTCAAAATTCCGAAGAAGCGGATAAACAAAATGCTGAATCTCGAATATATGGTCAGACTTTTCGTTTCGGTAGGGCTTTCGCTTATCGTATATATCCCCGACGCCATCATTCTGTCACTCGTGCTCGGACACGTGATAATCTTTGATTTTCTGCAGATCGCGGTGATATTCGCCGTGCTTCTGATGATATACGAGATCTCGCTTTCGCTTTCGTTCAAAAAATTTGGCAGGCGAAGCATTGCAGATCTGATTTATAACCGATGATGTGTTGAAGACCACTGCCTCTATGAATTTGGAAAAACTTATCCGTTAAAAAACATGAATTATCTAAATAAGCTATAAAAAAAGGCAAAAAAATGAAAAGCAAAATCAATATCAATATCAATGTTCATTTATAATATCAAATATATAAAACTACGAATATCCCAAAATATCATTTAATTATCCCAAAATCAACATATTTTTCAGAATGATGGTATAATTCATTACAAGCTCCTGAGAGAGAGCGATATTGAATAATTTGTTGCCCAATTATTAACAGGGGGGGAGGGAGCGTTATCATTAACAAAGACTATATCAACAACCCGTATATCAGTCAGACTTTAGAATGGTTGAACAGTAAAAGAAGCGAAGCCATAAAAACGGCTTCTGAAAAGTGGTTTCGTGATTACAAGTTTATCGCGGAGTCTGCATATTGGTTCGAACAGATTGCGGATGCTGTTACAGCAAAACCTCCGACTGATAATGTTAAAAGCATTATTGTCAAAGAGAATATTTACGGCATGGTTATAGATGTTGAATACGAATATTACAAGACTGGTGATCCGCGCATCGGGAACATCGGTTTGTGTATAACAACAATGATAAACAATACGGATTGAGTATGATAAAGAAACAGGCATATAAACTAATGAGGCTCGTTCGGCAGATCAATATCAAGATCTGCCTGTTTGTCTTTATTAATACCTATTGACAAGAATACAATAGTGTGGTACACTATGAATCGTAGACATCATTACAAATATATCCGTATTGACATATAAAAACCACGACATTTAACAGTTTGAATCAGGGTAATGTCAGACGAAAGGAGCTCCGGATTTTTATTTCCGTAAAAAAGCAATGATTAATATAGCTGTATGCGATGATCAACCTATCCACCTCAGAAAAATCATGAAGATGGTGAGAGATACTTGCTTATACAAAATACCGAAAAAAATGGATTGTCGTTCTTACGACGGTTTCTATTCCGCCGAAAAAGTCATTTCGTTCTTAAAAACAAATAAGATTGATATTTTGTTTCTTGATATCGAAATGGAAGGGATGAACGGGTTTGAATTGGCGGGCTTGCTGAAAAAAGAATTTCCGGATATCATAATAATCTTTGTTTCAGCGTATGAAAACTATGTTTATAATTCTTTCGAGTATTCCCCTTTCCGCTTTATAAGAAAAACGAGGATTGAAGAAGAACTTGAACCGGCGCTTGTCGCGGCGGTTGACAGCCTTATGTCTTTAAACAAAAAAATAGAGCTTAAAACGACCGACGGAACATTTGAAACCCGAGTCGCGGATATTATTTATTTTGAGAGTAATAAAAATTACTTGACAGTTCATCTTATCGGTAACAAATCTTATAGTATTCGAAATACCGTAACGGGTATTTCCAAAGAGCTGCAGAGTGATGATTTTTTCAAAATACATCAGGCGTACGTGATCAATCTTGCAAATGTAAAGCGTATCTCCGGGTACGCTGAAGTTCTTATGTGTAACGACGAAATATTGCCGATCAGCTCCAGGAACGCTCAGGGTTTCAAAAAAGCGTATATGGAGTATACGAACAGGAGAATTGCAAAATGACGGGAATAATACTCGAGTATCTGACGTCTTTTCTTGATTCGGTAATTTGTATATGGTTTATTACTAAGTTTATTAACGCAAAGAAAAACATGCTTATCTCGCTTCCTGCCGTACTTATTTATTTTGCGGCAACTGCGTTATGCGATAAATATCTGTCCAATTTCTTCAGCGTTTTAGGCACAAGTATTCTTTTTGTCTTGTCCGTAATTTATGCGGTGCTGATATGTGAAAAGCATTATATAAAAGCGGTTCTTTCATGTGTAATCTACAAAACCGTATTTATTCTCATTTCCTCTGCTCTTTTCTCGATTTTGTCGTATTATTTCCAGGATTTCACGATACTGCTTCAAGGGTCGGATAGTTCTGTAAGGTTTGTGTATATAAGTATGCACAAGATTATTCTTTTTGCAATTCTGACGCTTATCATCGTACTGTTCAAAAACGGGAGCGTAACCGATATCGTCACCGGAATAGTCACTTTTTCAGTATCCGTACTGACTGTATTCGGAATGAAGGCGACGATGAACATGATAGCGTCCGGAATGAATAAAACGGAGCCGGCTGCGTGCTATACGCTTCTCGGAGTCTTCATTTTGATCAATATTTGTGTGTATCTGCTGGTAAATCGTGTAAAAAAACTTGAAAAGCAGAAATATGATCTTGAATTGCTGAAAGATCATTATGAGTATCAACAGAAAAAACATGCGGAATCAATAAGCATATGGAACAATATACGCAAGGTTCAGCATGATATAAAAAACCACCTTATAGCGATAAAAAGCGAACTTGACGAGGGCAGGACTGATGAGGCGATAAGATACGTCGACTCTTTGATTCCACAGACGGATAATTTGGGAAAACTAATGAAATCAGATAATAATGTTCTTGATTATCTTATTAATTCCAAGTTATGTACTCTTGAAAACACACAAGTCATCGTTTCCGGAGTTGTCGGAGATCTGTCCGGCATTTCGGATAAAGATATCGTTTCTATTTTCGGTAATATTCTTGACAATGCGGTCGAAGCGATAAAGAACATAAATAAACAGAACGAAAAACGTATTGAGCTACTGTTCAACAGACACGAAGATAACATGATCGTGATATGTAAAAATACGATTGAAAAATCAGTACTTAATGGAAACGGAGAGTTGAGGTCCACTAAATCCGACAATTCATCGCACGGATTTGGTCACGTTATCGTAGAAGAAACGATAAAAAAACTTGGCGGTATGATTAATTATTCGGAAGATGGCGATATGTTTACAGTACAAATTATTCTGCCGATGAGAATATAATTAAGGAAGAGTGAAAGTAGTATTGGCGTCAGCAATTGCACCGCATAAAACAATGAAATAGAGATTTTACAGTTAGGTGGTGTCGGTTAAAACCGACACCACTCTTTTTAACACGCACAAAATCGTGCGTGTTACGGTTTTGCGAAAAAAAGTTTTGCAAAAACTATTGGCAAAAGAACATCTGTTCGCTATAATATGAAGTGCGAACATTCGTTCGGAATAACTGTCGGAGAGGAGATGGTCGATTGTAATACTTGTTTTTGTTTCCGCTTATGCCGAAACCGTTCCTTGAAAAGTGAAGAGCCGTTCTATCCGCCGTAGCGTGACGGAGCGTCGTAGGAATGAACATACTCGTACATAGATTAAATCTATGAGAAAGGAGATGCAAAGATGCATTTAATTTTTGTTTTCATAATGAGATCCTTTCCTGATAGATTAAATTTTTCTTGATTCATAATATCAGTAATTTTTACCTATATTTACAATATCATACACTTACCTGTTTGTCAATATACTTTTTAAATTTAAAGACAACTTTCAATATGCTTTTAATACATTTTCCTTTTTGAGAATAACGGTGCGAAAGCGCCAGCTGCACGGAGTTTTAGCGCCACGTAAACGGAGTGAGAGCCACTTCTAAAAAATCAAAACATTGATAGAGTTTAAGCTACAATGAAAGTTATACATTCTCCAAATATCATTAAATCCGCTACAATTAATGGGGCTCTGCCCCAAACCCCGAGGTTTATCGCCTTATAGAGGTTTCCGGGAAGAGTATTTTGCGAGAGGTGGTGTTAAACTTTCAATTGGCGCAGCACAACGTTTTACTGCGCTATTTCGCCGTCGAGGTGGCTCTAAAACTCCGTGCAAGCGGCTTTCTCAGTCCGTTATTTACACTTTTTGCGGTAAAGATTAAATAATGGTGTAAAACCAAAGGATCAAACTTCTTGTATAATGTAAGATGCCCAAACAAACATAATATCAAGAAGGATGAACACAACGGCTCAAAACAGAAAAACAAAAGCCGGTAAATACATTTCTGAAATTACCGACTCTGTGTCTCTCAATCGGCTGATTTTGTAATCTTCCTTATGAGAAGTTGCCTTTACACGTACATTTTTGAAAATGGACGGGTAAACAACGGAATGTTTTGTTTTTGAGGATAAATTGCCTTTTTTTGATCGACTCGGCGGCATGATCTATATGAAAAATTTTATGAAATAGCCAATTGTAAAAGTCAGTTTGAATTATATTTGGTTTATCGTTATGCGGAAGTTTCCTTAACTTTGTTACTCACCTCAATACCCCCCAAACCCCCTGTTCCCCTCCGGAACCCCCACGTGACCATGTCACGCGGGGAACCCTCCGGTCCCCTCCCGTCAAATCAAAGATTTGAGGGGGCGCGGTTATAACCCGCCGTAAGGCGGATTTCATCACCGCAGGTGATTTCATTGCGAAGCGATTTC
>JAEEGF011718131.1_pt1 | contig 19212 bp, 14 predicted proteins | sample 9134171 | NCBI WGS metagenome assembly JAEEGF01 (sample SAMN16246542, study PRJNA631951) | gut metagenome | biome: gut microbiome; feature: rumen; material: AP-attached | host: Bos | place: Iran: Karaj | collected 2018-10
GACCATGGGCCGGGCCCTCCTGGCGGACCCGGAGCTGCCCCGGAAGGTGATCCAGAACCGGACCGATGAGATCCTGCGCTGCATGCGCTGCTTCACCTGCCTGGCGGAGCGGATGCAGACCCAGACCCGCATCTGCGCCCTGAACCCCCTGATCGGCCGGGAATTCGAGAGCATGTTCGACCGTCCGCCCACGGCAAAAAAGCGGGTGCTGGTTGCCGGAGGCGGCGTGGGCGGCATGGAGGCCGCCATCACCGCCGCGCTGCGGGGCCATGAGGTGCTCCTCTGCGAAAAGAGCGGGGAGCTGGGCGGCGCCATCCTGGGGGACAGGTACATCCCCTTCAAGCATGACGCCTGGGCCGCCGCCCGGACCCTGGCAAGACGCATGGAGCTTGCGGGGGTGGAAGTGCGTCTAAACACGGAGGTGACGCCGGATTTCGTCCGCTCCTGGGAACCGGACTGCCTCATCGTGGCGGTGGGGGGCAGCCCCATCGTACCTTTCACCGGACCCAATGTGTACCTCGCCTGCGATCTGAAGGGGCAGCTGCCCGGAAAACGGATCGCCGTGCTGGGCGGCGGCCTGGTTGGCTGTGAGACGGCGGTGCACCTGGCTATGCAGGGCGCGGAGGTGACGGTGGTGGAGCTGGCGGAGGACGTGGCGCGGGACGCCAACGCCCGGCAGCGTCCGGCTCTTATGAAGGAGCTGGAGCGGACAAAGGTGCGCTGCGGCCTCCGGGGCCTGCGGGCAGCGCCCGAAGGCCTCATCTGCGCGGATGCCGAAGGGCGGGAGGAGCTGATTGAGGCCGACGCCATCGTGCTTGCCGTGGGGCAAAGACCGAACCGTGCCGCAGCGGACGCTCTCCGAAACACCGCGCCGGAGGTGCGGCTGCTGGGGGACTGCGTCAAGGCGTCCACCCTCCGGGAGGCCATTTTCCAGGGCTACCACGCCGGCCTGGACGTGTGATGCAGACATAGCCTCTTTTTTTGTTTTTCTATATCCACTGTATAAAAGGAACCGCTGCCAGCTTTCAAATGGCGGCGGTTCCTTTTGTTCTTCAGTCAAATGGTCGCTGAAGTCTCGGGCGTATATAAAGAAAAGCCGTTGCTTTTAAACCGAGAGCAACGGCTTTTCGCTTTGAATGTCAATAGGGGGCTGCACAAAGCAGACATTTCGGTGCAGCCCCCTTAAGTCCGGGATGCTTAATTCCTCGTAAAGGTGACGGTGGCGGATGTCACCGTGTTGCCGTTTTTGTCTTTTACGACACAGTAGAGCTGACGGCCGTTCACCACATCAGACATGGTAGCGGTATAGGTCGCCGTCGTGTTGCTGCTCTTGGAGAAAGATGTTTTCCCCTTGTTCTTGATATACCATTGATAGGTCAGGCCTTCACCAGAGGCTACCACGCTCGCCTTGATTGTCGCGCCTTCGGCTGCGGACGCGTTCTTCGGCTGCTGTACGATGGCAAGAGTGGTAGAGAGCAGCCACACCGTGTTCGTTTTTACCGTGTTGCCGTCTTTGTCCTTCACGATGCAGTAGATCTGACGTCCGTTCACCGTGTTGCTCATGGTCGCGGTATAGGTCGCCGTCGTGTTGCTGCTCTTGGAGAAAGACGTCTTCCCCTTGTTCTTAAGATACCACTGATAGGTCAGGCCTTCACCAGAGGCAACGACCTTGACCGTGGCCGTCGCGCCCATAACGGCAGAGGTGCTCTTGGGCTGGGTCGTAATGGACAGCGGCGTACCGGTCTGCATGCTGAGCGTCACCGTGTCGGTCTTCACTTCGTCTTCGAATATGTCGCTTGTGACGATGCAGTAGACCTGGCGGCCATCGCGTGCCGCGGTCATCTCCGTGGAATAGGTCGCCGTTGTGTTGCTGCTCTTCTTGAAGCTTGAGCTGCCGGCATCCTTGAAATACCAAGTGTAGTGCAGATCGCTGCCCTTCGCCACGACCGTCGTGGAAGCGGTCTGGCCCAGCGGTACCGAGACGCTCTTCGGCTGGGTGATGATCGTCAGGGGAATAAATGCCCACAGAGTGGCGGTGCGGCTCGTAACGGTGCCGCCGCTGCTGTCCTTGATGACACAGTACACCTGACGGCCGTTCTTTGCCTCGGTCATGGTGGTGCTGTAAGTGTTCGTGGTGTTGCTGCTCTTTGTAAAGCTTGACGCACCCGGATCTTTAAAATACCACTGATAGGTGAGGCCCACGCCATAGGCGATCACCGTCGCCGAAATGGTTTCGCCGAGATCCACATAGTCGTCCCACGGCTGCTCCGCGATTTCCAGCGCCGCGTAGTCCCGGGCGTGATACGTCACGTTGCAGGAGGCGAAGCCATATTGGGCTTTAATGGGTCCGGCATATGCGGGCTGCCCGTGGCGGCCGACGATGTTGATGACGGTGTTTTCGTCGATATAATACCCATCCTCGACATCCAGGCACAGCGTCACCATATAGTCGCCTTCCGGATAACCGATGCCTTCCGGACCCTCAGTGAAGCCATACCATTCATAGGATTCCAGATACTCGGGACTCATCGAACAGTGGACATTGTTGGTAATCTCGAAATTCGGGAGGATAAGGTCGAATTCTGACAGCTGATAGCCGCTGGAGGCGTCGGGGTTGTCGATCGGCTTGAAGTCGTCGAAGGTCAGATTGACCTGATCGATATGGGTCGCGCCGGGCACACGGTAGAAGACATAGACCCGGGCCCTGGACAGATCCGTTATGGTGGCAGAGGTCCCTGACATATGAAACGGGTATGTAATGAGGGCGCTGACGCTCTCCGGCTGCGACGCCCACAGACCCGGGAACAAGAAGTCCCTGATCCCGAGACGCCACCAGTCGCCGTCGTCGACGAGTTCTATGTCCACCGAGGTGTAGATCAGCATACCGGCTTTGAGCGTCCCATTGTTCTGGTTAAAATCGGAATATGCCTCTTCCGGCAGGCCGCCGTTGAGCCTGCCGAACTCTCGCCATGTGCAGCCACCGGCCGCCGACGTCGTGTCAAACGAGTAATAATCTGAGGTATCACCCGCCCACACGGAGCAGCTGCTTTCGATTTGAGACTTAGTCCAGCCGATCTGGGGGAGCGTCGTTATGCTGAGCGGCAGCTCCCGCGCCCGCAGCCTTTCGTAGAAATCGCTTCTGTACCGATCCGGGAAATAGAGATGGATCGTCACCTTGATCGTGCCGTCGCTCTGATACTCTTTGTTGCAATACAACATATCGGGGTCGCCCTCGATACCGTAGTTGGTATCATGGACTTCGACTTTCGTGGACGAGGTGAATTGGTAGCCGCTGGCGGGGCTCAGAATCGCAGTGCATTCGATTCGAGAGGGAAAGCCGAAGTTGCTGTACATCGGGGTCCCCAATGGATTCCCATTATACGTCCATTCGCCGACGTCTGCATTGATCTTTCCGGCGTTGCTTCCAAAAGACAAGACAGGGCTTATGTTGCTGCTGTCGATCTTTTCGCCGTGAGCCGGCGCCGGGAAATTGACCGTTACATTACTTATGGTCGTCACGGCCAGCGCGGACACCGGCAGAAGCGCGATGATCATGACCAGTGCCAGCAGGAAACTGAATACGCGAGTTCTTTTCATAATGCGGCTCTTCCTTTCCTATTTTTTGATTCGGTGTCTGCGCCGGGGCAGCCGGTTTCCCGCTGCGTTTTCCCCGGACGCATTGCCGATACATATTCAGTATAACAGTAATTCCCAAAATTGTAAACGGTACTTTCGGACTGATTTTTCAAAACTTCCTTTGTGCTTCGACGAAATGCCGGACGGGACCGGTAGAATCACTTTCTCGTGGAAGTGACAGTAGTGGGGACTGCGCTCTCTTTTGCGCCGCCGCAGTTCATGGGCTTGCCTGTAATCTTCGGTACTGTCATTCTGCTCCGCAGGTACCGCTGGCTACTACATCCGCATCCAACACCCCACCTGGCAGCAGAACTATCAGAAATCGCAAGGACAGCAGCAAAGAGGGCAGACGCTTTGCCATATATAATAGATGGCTCCTTTCGGTAGGAGTGGTCGGATACTTACGGCAATACCGCACAATGCGCTTCATGCGTTGTGCGGTATTGCCGTAATGGTCGTAGGATATGTTCCCGGCTTCCCCGCGGCAGGCGGCGATGATCCCTTCGGCTTTGAGCTTTTCCAGAAACACCTCCCGCTGTTCGGGTCTGCATTTGAAAGTCACCTGAAATACCGGCATCGTGTTTTTCCCTCCTCAATTTTCATCCCCAGGCTTGGAAACCTTCTTCATCCTTCCCCGGAGCAGCCCCGCCCGGACGGCGAAGACGACCAGCAGGATCAGGCTGACAGGGATCAGGACCATCAAAATGATCCCGAAATCCGTGTATTGATAATAATACTCGATCACGCCCGGCCCGTCCTCGCTCATGTGCTGGCTGAAGACCTCCGCCTTCTTCGGGAATACGATGGCGAAGGCCGCGACGACCCCGGAAATGATCGCGGCCAGCCTGGAGGCTTTGAACCTCCGGGCAAGCTCGTCGAGCGTATACTTCTCAGGCTTTTCGGGACGGGCGGCCAGGAATGCGGCGATCAGATACAGGATAGCGATGAGGCCGATGACCAGCGTCCCCGCGTAGGGCACGAAGCCGTCGTTGACCAGAGTGGAGACCACGGCCAGGACCAGCACCGCCGCGCCTCCGACGAAGCAGAGCTTCCGCTTCTTTTCCGAGAAAAGGAAGGTCAGCACGCAGAGGACCGGGCACAGCGCGAAGGTGACGAAATGAAGGATCATGTTCAGGCCGTTCCCATACCAGTCATGGTGAAGATAGGGCATCCCCCACCAGGCGGCCGCGACGACCACCGCGGCTGCCGCCAGCGCCGCGCCGATGATCCTCTGGATGATGCCGGCCGAACCGATCCTGTTCTTTTGGTCCATGGTGAGCTCCTCCTGTCTTTCCCTCAGGCCCGCTGCCGAAGCTCCTGCGCGCCGTGCATGCCCGCGGCGAAAGGGTATCCCTCTCCGGCTTCGTCGGCCAGCGTCTGCCGTCGGCCCGATGCAATTATACCAGGATGGGGCCCTCCGGTCAATGAACCGCGGCAGGCGGGCCAAAACGCCCGGAACACATAGTTGCCTGCTTGATGCGCTTGTGTTATGATACGAAATATACGTCCGTCCGGCGGCTGCCGGCGCGGAACGATCCGCCCGTGGGGGAGATGCATATGGCAGACATGCCCGCCGAAAACAAAAAACAAGCCGCGCAGGAAAAGCTGGGGACCATGCCCATTGGCAGGCTGCTGGTCACCATGAGCGTGCCCATGATGATCTCCATGTTCATCCAGGCCCTCTACAACGCCGTGGACAGCATGTTCGTCGCCCGCCTGAGCGAGGACGCGCTGACCGCCGTTTCCCTTGCCCTGCCCATCCAGAACATCATGATCGCCCTGGCCGTGGGCACGGGCGTCGGCGTCAACGCCCTGGTGTCCCGCTCCCTGGGGGAGGGGAACCGCCGCCGGGCGGAGAAGGCCGCCAACGTCCAGGTCTTTCTCGACCTTGTCTACGCCGTCCTCTGCGTGGTGGTCGGCCTGCTTTTCTCCCGCCGCTTTTTCCAGAGCCAGACCGACGTGGAGAGCATCATCGACTACGGCGCCCAGTACGTGTCCATCATCACCGTCTTCTCCCTGGGCATGTTCCAGGCGCAGGGCCTGGAAAAGCTCCTGATCGCCACGGGGAACGCCACCCCCTCCATGATCAGCCAGGCCCTGGGCGCGATCCTGAACATCATCCTGGACCCGATCTTCATCTTCGTCTTCGGGTTGGGCGTCCGGGGGGCCGCCATCGCCACGGTCATCGGCCAATTCGCCGCGGCGGTCTGCGCCCTGATCTTCAACCTGAAGCGCAACACCGCGACGCGATTTGACCTCCGGCAGATGCTCCCGGACCTGAAGATCCTGGGCTTCATCTATTCCGTGGGCTTTCCCTCCATGATCACCGTGGGCCTCCACGCCGTCACCGGCTATCTGCTCAATGGCATCTACCTTTCCTTCTCCACCACCGCCGCCGCGGTCTACGGCGTCTGGATCAAGCTCCAGAGCTTCGGCTTCATGCCCGTCTTCGGCATGAACAACGGCACCCTGGCCATCTATTCCTATAACTACGGCGCCCGGAAGCTGGACCGCCTGTTCAAGACCCTGAAGCTCAGCGTGATCGTCGGCGCAATGATCACCCTGGCGATCACGGTGCTCTACGAGATCATCCCCGTGCCGCTGCTGCGGCTCTTCAACGCGTCGGATTACATGCTCTCCATCGGCATCCCCGCGGTGCGCCGCTGCGCCCTGTCCATGACCTTCGGCGCCGTGACGGTCATCCTCACCTCCTCCTTCCAGGCCCTGGGCCGGTCCCGGTTCGCCCTCATGCTCAATATCATGCGCCAGGTGGTGATCCAGGTGGCCGCCGCCTGGGTGCTGAGCGGTTTCGGAAGGCTGGAGCTCGTCTGGTTTTCGCCCCTCATTTCCGAGATCGTGACCCTCCTTGTCGCGGCTGCCCTCTGCAAGAAGGTCATTGAAAAGATCCGCGTCGAAGGCGGGGATGCAGGCTGACAAGGCGCCTCTGTGGATGCTGATGCCAACACCTGATAGAAATGCGGGATCGCGCGGCGGGCAGCGATCCTGTCAGACGAGGCGCCGGACGCAGATGGGCTGTCGCCCTTCAAGTGTGGCGCGGTTTCTGCTGCCGGGAATTCGGGATTCCTGTCAGGTGTCCGTATGATATACGAGATGAAAGGATGACAGATCTTGGCCGATGCTTTTGAGCTGCTGATGATCGTCTGCTTCGGCGTTTCCTGGCCGCTGAATATCTATAAGGCCTGGAGGGCAAGAACGACGAAGGGCAGCAGCGTGCAGTTTTATTTCCTGATCCTGATCGGGTACCTCTTTGGCATCATGAGCAAGGTGATCAGGCTCCGTCAAGGCATTTCCACGCCCGGATACGTCTGGTTTTTCTATATCCTCAACTCGGTCATTGTGACGGTCGGGATCGCCGTGTGGTTCCGCAATCTGCACCTGGACCGGAAAGCTTCATCGGACCGATGACGCGGGCCGGGATAACCGAAAGAAAGGCGTTGCCTCTCTATAGCCGATTTGGCTGTATCGAGACAACGCCTTTGCTATTGTTCGGGTGTTTCTTGTTCGGGCGTTTGCTTAGGGGATCTGCAGCACCTGGCCGACATAGATCATGTCGGTGCCCTTCATGGAGTCGTAGTTGGCTTCGTAGATCAGTCTCCACTTGAAGATGGTGCCATAGAATTCCTTGGCGATGCTCCGCAGGGAGTCGCCTTCCTTGACGGTGTAGGTCTTGCCTTCCACTGCGGGAGCGGGCGCGGGTTCGGGCTCGACAGGCGCGGGGGCAGGCTCCGCGCTGGGGGCAGCAATGGCGCCGGGGAAGGCGGAGAAGGGCTGGTTGCCGGGGTAGCTGGCATAGTTGCCGGGATTCGCATACTCAAGGAGAAGGAGATCGTTCCCGTCGTCCAGCTGGATATAGTGCTCGCCGAAGCCTTCGGTGCTGTAGAACTCCCCGGCCTTCAGGGTGAAGTCGGTGGCGTTGCCCTGATAATACAGGGTCACATCCTGGTCGAAGCAGACGACGCCGTCGGGCTCGAACCAGAAGCCATACATAATGGCGGAGCCGTAGCCGATGGAGGACAGGTCAAACACCGTGATCAGGTCGCCCACGCCGTCGGCCGCCATGGTCAGGCCCGCTCCATTGAAGGTGGCGTTCGGCTTGACGATCACACAGTCGGCCGTGTCGGGTGCAGCCACGGGGGTCAGGACCTTGGTGTATTTCGCGGTGATGAGATAGGACTGATGGACGGGCGCGGAGAAGTCGAAGGGGACCTCCGCGTAGTCATTCCAATAGTACCAGCCGGCAAAGGCATAGCCCTCCAGTTCGGAAACTTCCGGCGCTTCGATGGTCTCTCCGTCTTCCACGTACATGGAAGCCAGGACGTCATAGTTGCCGTAGCCGGCGCGGAAACGGACCAGCCAGGGGCTTTCGACGTACATAGCCTCCCCTTCCAGGGTGTAGTAGGTGAAATCCAGGGTCTTGTCGGCGTTGATGGTGACGATGAGGCCCTTGTTGAAGATGCTGGCAGAGCCCTTGCCCGGACCGGTGTACTCCGCGTCGGAGGTGCAGCCGGCGCCCATGTAGGTGAAGTTCAGGGTGCGCATATTCCCTTCGGCGTCCACACGGATCTCGTCGCCGGGGAATTTGGGGGTATAATAGCTGTCGTCGTAGTCGCTGTGGTTGTGGCCCCAGAAGAAGATGATCTCATGATCGTCGCTGTACTTGTTCAGCACGTCGATGACGTCCACGGCATGGGGCGCATAGCGGGTGTTGTACCAGAAGTGCAGGGGGAAGTGGGTCAGGATGAAGATGGGGGTATCCGTGGGAGCGGTCGCCAACCAGGCGTCCAGCTCGGCGATATCCTCTTCCATATAGTCGTTTTTGGACTGGGTGGAAACGCAGCTGCCTGCGCCGAAGCAATAGATGATGTAATCGTCGGTCACGATGCCTTCGCCGATCTGCCGCAGCTTCTGGGCGGACTCATAATTGGCGTACTCATGCAGGTAGTCGCCGCCGGCCCAGGGGAACCACTCATGGTTGCCCAGCGTGTAGACGGCGTCGCCGATCTTGCCCGCATCGATCTGAGAATCCACATAGTCCATGACCGAGCCGGTCCAGGTCCAGAAATCCTCGGCGTCGCTGGCATAGGCGGAGCCCATGTCGCCGCAGAAGCCGATGGCGTCGATATAACCCACGCCGGAGTTGTCCAGCCAGGTCTTCAGGTTCATGTTGTCGCCGTCCCTGTAGTGGACGTCGGAGGTAAAGGCCAGGGTGATGGAGCCGTCCTCATTCTTGACGGCGGAACGGTACACGGTATCCGGCGCGGGGAATTCGATATCCTCCACGGGTTCGGGCTCGGCAGCTGCACCGCTGAACGCTCCGGTGAAAAGAAGGAACTTCGCCGCAGCGGCGGCGTCGCCCTTGACATAGCTGAAAGCCGCGCCGTCGAACTTCACATAGCCGGGGGTGCCGTCGGATGTGATAAAGTAGAGCGCGCTGCCGTCATAGAGCAGACTGCGGCCAAGACCACCATAGGTCATGCCGCCGGAATAGGGGTACAGGAAGGTGCCGGCAGCGGCAGCGCTCTGGGCCTGATTGCCGTCTTCCAGGGTCCAGACCAGACCGATAGATTCGGGGACCACGGCGTCCCCGGACACGGTGACTTCCGTGGCGGCGACGGCGCTTCCGCTGTAGTCGATCGCGTAATACTTGCCGTCGTACTCGGCGACGAACACATACTGCTTGCCGACTTCCAGAGCATCCGTCTTCACAAAGCCGTCGCCCTCGGCAGCGGGGGCTTCCTCAGCAGGCTCTTCCGCGGGTTCTTCAGCAGGTTCTTCCTCAGCGGGCTCCTCGGCGGCGGGCTCTTCCTCGGCAGGTTCTTCCGCGGGCTCCTCAGCAGCGGGAGCGCCTGCGCCGGCGCTGACGGTGCCGGGGAACTCGGAGAAAGACTTGTCGGGGGCCATGCTGGCGAAATTGCCGGGATTGGCCTTATCGATGAGCATCAGAGCGCTGCTGTCGTCCAGAGACAAATAGCACTCCGCGACATCGGCGATGTTGCAGATTTCGCCGGCCTTCAGCTCCGCTTTGGCAGTGCCTTGATAGGACAGAGTCACGTCCTTGTCAAAGCTGATCGTGCCGTTGTCGAACCACAGGCAGTATTCGGTGATGCCATAAATCACGAATTCCGTGTAGTTCTCGTCCAGTCCGGTGACAGTCAGTGTGACAGTCTCTCCGCCGACAGTCGCATCCGGAGTGATCGTCACCGCGTCCGCTGCGCTGGTCACAAAGGCGCCGCCCATAAGGGAGACGACCAGAATGAGCGCCAGCAGCAGGGACCAGATTCTCTTGCCAGTTTTCATGTTTCTTCTCCTTTTTTATCATTAATTTTGATTGTCGACGTCTTGTGAAAAACTCCGCGCATCTTTACCGGCGAACCCTCCGCCGATACTTGCCTGCTTTCGGCAGGATATGCATTTTCGCCAAGTGTGGAGCGACATGGAGATTATCATTTGTGAAAGATGCTCTTATTTTATAGCCCTACGATGAAAAAAGCAAGGCTTTATCACACTTTTTTCCCCTGAAATACGTCATACTTACATATGATGGAAGTAACTTCCACGAATTGGCATAGCTGACCGCCGCGGACGGCGGCCATGCCCGGCATACCGTAGCTGCGGGGACGCTCAGCGGCGGGGCGGCTTCAGCATCTCCGAAAACTCCGCCATGATGGCCGGGATGGAGATGCCCTGGGGGCAGATGGCGGCGCAGGAGCCGCAGCCGACGCAGCGCCTGGGATCCATGGCGTCCCCTGCCGCGTCCGGATCATAGCGGGACATGAAGTCGCCGTTCTTCAAGCCGTTGTAGGCCGCGATGATCTTGGGGATGTCCAGCTCCATGGGGCAGCCCTCCGTGCAGTAGCGGCAGGCGGTGCAGGGCACCCAGTGGAGCATGGAGTCCGCCACCTCCGTCAGCAGGGCCCCTTCCTCCCCGGTCAGAGGGTCCGGCGCGGCGAAGGTCTCCACGTTTTCCCGGATCTGGTCCAGCGTGGTCATGCCGGAGAGCACCACCGCCACCTCCGGCAGGCACTGGAGCCAGCGCAGGGCCCAGCGGGCGGCGCTGTCCTCCGGGCGAAGGGCCCGGAGCCGGGCCGTCTGCTCCTCCGGAAGGTTAGCTAGCCTGCCGCCCCGGACGCCCTCCATGACCACCACCTTCAGGCCGTGCTTCGTGATGGCCGCGTATTTGCCCCTGGCGTCCTGGAGCTTCCAGTCCAGATAGTTCAGCTGGATCTGCACGAAGTCGAAGACCCCCTCGTGCCGCGTCAGGAAGTCGTCGATGGTGGCCGCACTGGAGGCGTGGGAGCTGAAGCCCAGGTGTCGGATCTTCCCCTCCGCCTTCATCCGCTTGACGAATTCCACCACCTGAAGGTCGGGGTCGTCGTAGATGGCGAGGGACTGCTCGCTGAGGTTGTGCAGCAGATAGAAGTCGAAGTAGTCCACCTGGCATTTCTTCAGCTGCTCCGCGAAGACGCCCTCCACCGTGTTGTCCGGCCATCCGGCCAGGCCGCTGGTGAAGCCCACCACGCCGCCTTCCTTCTTGACCATCATGTGGCCGGGGAATTTGCTGGCCAGCAGGAAGCTCTCCCTGGGGTACCTCTTCAGCGCCTCGCCGATGAAGTACTCGGACTGGCCGCCGTGGTAGCGGTAGGCCGTGTCGTAGTAGTTGATCCCGTGACTCATGGCGTAGTCGATGATCTCCTGCGCCTTCTCCTTGTCGATCCGGTTGTCCTGCCCGTCAAGGGTGGGGAGGCGCATATTGCCCATGCCCAGGGCGGAGACCTTCACGCCCGCGATTTCCTTGTAGTACATGCTAACCCTCCTTAATATTTTAGTCTCAATTATACGGGAATCCCCTGTGGGAATCAACGCGCAATCCACAAAAAGCGCCTCCGGCGGCAAGTTGACCGTCGGAGGCGCTTTGGCTGCGTATGGATTTATTTCAGCCCCTGATCGTGGGCGATGGCGTCGTACCAATCGCTCATGACGTCATTGGCCGTGGTATCGTCGGCAAATTCCACTTTGTACAGAACTTCATACTCCTCGTCCTCCATGGCGACGACCTTGCGGATGAGGTTCTGCCCATCCGGAGCAAAGAAGAAGTCGAAACGGGTATTTTCTTCGGGAAGCTGGAGCACCACATACTCCCCGTCGGGAGCCTCCTCCCCGTCCGCATAGGTATACGTCCCCTCCAGCAGCTTTTCGATGAAGGGGGCGGGGTCAGTTTCGCCGGGCTCCAGGGTCAGGAATTCCAGGGTGCTGATGGTGTAGGTCTCCAGGCCGCAGAGGATGCGGTTCAGGGTGATCTCCAGCTCGCTGTTGCCCCGGGTAAAGGGCTCCAGGCCGTTTGCTTCCAGGAAGGCGGCGGGGATGTCGGCAGCCCAGGCGTTCAGGGCCGTCCACTGCGCGATATCCTCCTCGGTGATCTCGCCCTCCCGCTCGATGCGCACGTCCGTGGGGGTGCAGAACAGGTAATAGCCGTCCTCGGCGTCCTTGGCGAAGGGGGCCATGCCGGACATGTCGTAGCAGAGCATTTCCTGCAAATTTTCCCCGGTGACTTTGCGGATGGCAAAGAGCCAGCCCGCGCCGTCATAGGGATTCTCCCTGGCCTGGGCAGCCTCTACGGAGGCCTTTTCGGAAACGGTGAACAGGACGCCGTTTTCATCGCCCTCCGGGGCTTCGGCGATCACCAGCGCCGCTTTGTCGGCGGGTATGGTAAGGGTCAGGCCCCCGTTTTCCAGGACCAGGTCCTCTTCCGCGTCACTGACGGCGGCCAGGAAGCGCTCCAAGCTGGCCTGGGCTTCTTCCGCGGACAGGGTGCCCTTGGGGAAAATGCCTTCCTCGGAGCCGGTGAGGATGCCGTTCATCACGACCCAGTGCATGGCTTCGTCCGCGTAGGCAGAGATCTCCCCGGCGTCGGGATAATCCAGCAGGAACATCCACATGCCCTGGAAGCCCTTGCCCTGCGCCTGGGCGCAGCGGTAGAGGATCGCGGCCAGCTGTTCCCGGGTGACCGGGTCGGCGGCGCCGAAGGCCCCGTTGCCGTAGCCCAGGATGATGCCCTTGGCGGCGGCCCAGTTCACGGCCTCGGCCAGCTCGCCCTCGGCGGGCACGTCGTTGAAGTCAGCCTGGGGGTATTCTCCCTTTTCGCCGCAGGCGCCGTAAAGGGCCAGGATCGCGTCGCCTCTGGTGAAGGCTTCTTCCCCGGCGGCCATGGCCGGGAGGGCGAGGGTCAGCACCAGAATGAGGATCAGGGCCAGCGAAAGGGTGCGTTTGCTTGTTTGCATCGTTTGCAATTCCTCCTTTGTATGGTGTGCGGGCCCGGTGAAGGGCGGTCCCGCTTTCTCTTCCGCTTCAGGATAGCACTTTTCGGGTTTTTTGTCCATCTGTGACGGCGAAAAGCTTCCCATTCTGAGGCTTCCGCCCCCGCGGTTTTCAGACAATCTGACGAAAACCCTGCCTGCGCGATCTGCGCGCCAGAACCAACGCGGCGCCGACGTAACTGCGCATTGCAGGAGGCCGGGGATTTACGTATAATGTTTTGGGAAACGCCGCAGGAAGCAGGGACGCACGGAAAGGTCACGCCTCCCAAAATAGCGGCGAACACACGCAAGAAGGGCAGAAAGGGAAGACCGAAGATGAGCATGAACAGAGATAACATAGAGACCCTGTACGAATCCAGGTTCCTGAGATGCTATGACCTGCAGTATGCCGAGGGGAAGCACTATTACGCGGCTTCCCGCAGGGAGAAGGAGGACCTGGTGGCGAAGATGACGGACGAAGAATTCCGCGGCATGCTTCCCGACGCCGTCACGGTGGTCGTCGTCCTGCATCTTCCGGGGGAGGAAACGCGCCTCCTGATGTCCTACGAATACCGCTATCCCGTGGGGCAGTATCTGCTGAGCCCGGTGGCGGGGCTGCTGGACCCGGAGGACAGGGCCTGCCCGGACCCGCTGGTGCGGGCCGCCATCCGGGAGATCAAGGAGGAAAGCGGCCTGACGGTCAAGGAGAGCGACAAAGTCACCGTGCTGAATCCCTGCGCCTTCTGCACGCCCGGCATCACGGACGAATCCAACGCCTTCCTCTGCGCGGAGATCACCCTGGAAGACCTGGGAGAGCTGAATCAGAGCGGCGCGGTGGGCGCGGAGCAGTTCGACGGCTTCGAGCTCCTGGACCGGGAGCGGGCCCGGAATATCTTCCGCAGCGGCAGGGATGAGCACGGCAATTTCTATTCCCTTGCCGCCTGGATGGTGCTCAGTATTTTCCTGTCCATGTTCTGATTCGGCGGCCAAAAAAGAGGATCCGGAAACCATCGTCTGCGGTTTCCGGATCCTTTTATTATCAGGGTCCTCAGGCGTATTTGGCGTGGGTGTTGGCGGTCACGATCATGATGAGGATGAACATAAGGGTCGAAGCGATGGTGCTTATCAGCTGTATGGTCTTCACCGTCCGGTTTTTGACGCCGAAGAGCACGAGGCCGCTGGTGACGATGCTGACGGCGGTCAGGACGATCTGCAGAACGGCCAGCCACGGCTGACCGGAAACGCCCAGCCTGCCGATGGGACTTCGGCGCCATTCCCGGACCTGGCCGCCGGGCATCACGGCCCGGTCCGTATACAGCTCCAGGTTCAGGACGACGCAATAAATGACGTTGACAAGGATCGAAACGATGTACCGCAGCATACTATCCACTCCTTAATACTCCGCTTTTGCTCCGCTTCGGCCGCGCCCAAGGCAGGGAGAAAGCCCGTCAGCCCTTCTTCCCGGACATTTCCGTCAGGAGCTTTCGCGTTTTCCATTTCCCGCTGAAATAGTAGATCATGCAGATGATCATAGGCCCCACCCGGCACAGGGCGTTGCCCCACCAATAGCTGTAGACCCCCAGATGGAAGAGCATCTCGAAGAGCAGGCTGATGCCCACCCGGAAGATCACGTCCAGAATGCCGATGAAGAAGCCCATGGAGGCAAAGCCGGAGCCGTTCACCATGGCGAAGAAGGGGCCCATGAGGGCGCCGCAGTAGAAGGTGGCCACCATGATCTGCATGAACACCCGGCCCATGGCCACGACCTCCGCGTCCTTGGTGAAGACGCCATAGAGGGCGTCGGAGAAGATGAGGCCCACCAGGGAGGTGATGGTGGCCAGGATCATGGTGCACACCAGGGTGCCCCAGATCGTCTTCGTGCACCGGTCTGTCTTCCTGGCACCCAGGTTCTGGCCGATCATGGTGGAGGCCGCCCCGTCGATGCCCATGACGAACACGTTGCAGAAACGCTGGATCTTGTTGCCCACGCTGTTGGTGGCGGAGGGGACGAGGCCGTAGGCGTTGATGCGGGCCGTGCAGTACAGCATGGAGAAGTGGATGGCGATGTTCTGCACCACGCGGGGGATGCCCAGGATCAGGATGATCTTCAGGGGTTCCCAGCGGATGCGGAAGGTGTCCCAGTCGAATTTCAGGTCCAGGGCGTCCCGCTTTTTATACAGATAGATGCAGGCGGCCAGGCAGGAGCCGAACTGGGAGGCGGCGGTGGCGATGGCGGTGCCTGCCGCGCCCATGTGGAACCAGGCCACCAGGACGATGTCCAGGATGATGTTCACCACCGCCGCCACGATGATGAAGAGCAGGGGCCGTTTGCTCTCCCCCATGCCCCGCAGGACGCTGCATATGCCGTTGTAGATGAATACCGCCGGCATGGCCAGGGCGGTGATGGACAGGTATCCCGCCGCCCCGGCAATGGCTTCCTCCGGGCAGTTCAGCCAGCCCAGGATCTGCCAGCGCAGGGTCAGGGCCCCCACGGTGAAGAAGACGCTCAGCAGGAGCATCCAGCTGAGGAGGGTGCCCACGGTGTGCCGGGTCTTCGTTTTGTCCCCGGCGCCGGTGAGCTGGGCGATGTACACCTGTCCCGCGGTGGAGAAGGCCATGGCCAGGGGGGCCACCAGGTCCGACACGTCGCTGCCCTGGGCCACCTCCACGGTGCCGATCTTGTCCGTGAACTGGCCGATGACCGCCAGGTCCACGGCGGAATACAGCTGCTGGATGAGGTTCGTGGCGATGAGGGGGAGGGCAAAGGTGATGAGCGTTTTTGCAATGCTGCCCTGGGTCAGGTCCGTGCCGATCCGGGCGCTTTTTTCAGCCGATCCCATGGAAGCGCCTTACATAAAAGCGGGGGCTTTGTCGCTGCGGATGCTGACGGTGTCCGCGGTGTTCACGAAAAGCTCGCCCTCGGTGTTGCGGATGGCCTCCCAGTATCCCTTGGGAGGCTCGTTCAGGTGCGCGCCCTCGGCCACCAGCCTTGCGCGCAGCTCCCTGCCGTCCAGCTCCCTGGCGGCGATGCGCTTTTCGATGCACATGCCGGCGGCGTGCCCGGCGGCCTGGCCCATGCTCATGCTGGTGGCGATGACGCGGGTGGCCCCCAGGGCGTGGAACTCGGCGGAATAGCAGCGGCCCGCTACCAGGAGGTTGTCCACCCCCACGGGCACCAGGCTGCGGTAGGGGATCTCGCAGTAATCCCTGGGGTTGGTGCGCAGCTCATAGCCCTCCAGGGGCACGAAGGGATGCATCATGAAGTCGTCCTGGTCTTGGGCGGGGCGGGCCACGGCGTTGCCGAAGGGCTCCTTGTAGTGGACGTGGCGCACGGCGCAGTGCTTGCCCGGCGTGGGCACGTGGGTATCCAGGACTTCGGGGAAGAGGGCGATGCCGTCGTCGAATTTGATACCCCCGGCCACGTCGATGTCCCGCAGGATGTATTCGCCGATGACCCGGCGGGAATCCCGCAGCCCGTTCATGTTGGCCATGCTCACCAGCTGGGCCTTCTCGAAGCCGGGGAGGTATTTTTTCATGAAGTTCACGAAAAGGTATACCTTCCGGTGCTGGTCCACGATCTGCCTGGTCAGGTCCACCACGTCGTCGTTGTGGCAGTCGAAGCTGTGGGTGGCGTCCAGGGTGACGTCCTTGCAGGTCGGGTCAGAGCCGTTGGGCACCTGGTAGATCAGGTTGCCGGGGCTGAGGATCTCCGGCAGGTCCCCGTTGGCGACGGCCTCGTCCTGCTTGGCCATGAGGAGCATCATATTTGCCCCTTCGGGGCGGTTCTTCATCCAGTCCCGCTGGGCGGCGGCGTATTTCTCCGTGTCCACATAGGCCAGGCGGAAGCCCATGGTGACGGACTGGCTCAGGCCCAGATAGTCCGCGCCGCTGATCTCCGTGGGCACACCCGCGGCGAAGGAGAGGTCCGCGTCGCCGGTGCAGTCGATGAACATCCTGCCGGTGACCTCGATCTTGCCGGATTTGCAGTAGACGATGACGGAGATGATCCTTCCATCCTTCACCTCGCAGTCGCACACATGGGCGCCGTAGAGGATGCGGCAGCCCGCGGCCAGGAGCATCTGCTCCATCATCACCTTGCCCGCCTCCGGGTCGATGGTGGGCAGATGGGGGCGCACCATGGCGTGGCCCGCCTTATCCATGCGGTCGATGAATTCCTTGGCATAGCCGTCCACATAGCCCGCCATGCCGGTAATATAGCCGTTGGTATAGAGGCCGCCCAGGGACTCCCGCCACTCCAGCAGGATGACCCGCTTCCCGTCACGGGCGGCGGCCAGGGCGGCGGCAAAGCCGGCGGGTCCGCCGCCGCATACCACCACGTCCGCATCGAAACGACGACTGGCAAGAAGCATGTTCCTCTCCTCCTGTTTCCATATCCTGATTTGTTTTTCTTTATAGTTTACTATTTTTGCGCCGGGAAAGCAACAAGTGCGGGAATACCCCGGCAAAAATGAAGGAATCTCATGGGAGCCCGGAGCGCGGGCGGGGCGGGAAAGGGGGGCGAAAGGGCGTTTTCCCGCCCTCTGCGGTTTTCTTGCTTTTTCCTGTGGAATTATCTGGAAAGCTATGGTATACTGCTGGCAGATAAGAAATAAGCTATAACCTACCAGTTTGCGCAAGCAAGAATTGTCAGATAATCAATACATGGAAAGGACGGTATCCCATGGAAAAGAACGAATTCGTATTTGACCTGAAGCACCCGGAGGTGAGCTGGCGGGGCAGCGCCAAACACTACTGGCCCAACGGGCAGGTTTCCTCCGAGGCGGGCCTGGTGACGGACGCGGAGGGCCCCCACGGCCTGTACTGGTGCCTGGACACCATCATGCACGCGGTGCCGGAGGACATGAAGGCCACCTGGCAGATGCCCCACTACCACGTCCACGGCTACGAGACCTTCTTTGTGGACAGCGGCAAGCTCTATCTCTACATCAACGGCCAGCGCGTTCTCTGCACCCCCGGCGACATCGTGCACCTGCAGGCCGGCCAGGCCCACGGCATGACCTTCCTGGAGGAGACCAAGTGGCGCGGCACCTACCACGATTTCGAGGTGTATTCCGACGCCAAGGACGTGGCCCGCGTGAAGCAGTACATGCCCGAACTGAAGGACGACCCCGCTCTGGCCGCCCTGATGCCCAACGGCGAGATGGATTCCAAGATGCTGGAAGCCTTCATCTACAAGGACGCCCCCGTGGAGGAATGCCTGGCCGTCAAGAACATCAGCCGCCCCCACGCCTCCTATGAGTTCCCCGGCTGCAGCATGAAGATCGTGGTGGAGCGCTGGGAGAACGGCGGTACCAAGGAGATGCCCTGCGCCGTCATGGAGAAGGGTTTCACCGCCGAGTGGGATCAGTACCCCAAGCTGCGCGAGCTGCTCTTCCTGCGCAAGGGCAAGGTGAAGTTCACCGTCCTGGGCAAGGAATTCGTCGCCGACGACGAGTGCGTCATCAATATCCCCCGCTTCGCACCCCACAAGATCGAGGTGTTGGAGCACTCCGAGCTGTACGACCTGGGCGGCCAGAGCTACTGGTCCCTCTTCCTCCAGTGCTACAACTCCATCCGCACCCTCCATCCGGAGCGCCTCACCCCGGAGACCGTGGACGGCCTGAAGAAGAAATTCGACGTGCAGATCGCAAAAATAGGAATGAAGTGAGTCCTTTTTTGCCGGAATACGGCGCATCGCCGCGCAAAACGGAACGTACATGTCCCTGCGGGGGGTAGCGCAGACGTCCCAGCGTGGGGCAGCACGCGCATCCCTGCGAGGGGCCCTTGCGCGCGGGATGGGGCCCTTGCGCGCGGGATGGGGCCCTTGTGAGCGGATGGGGCCCTCGCCCGCGGCGATGCTTGAAGATTCCGGCAAAACGTCCTCTTCAAAAATGAAGCAAAGCTTCATTTTTGAGAAAGAAAGATGTGCGGGCGGCAGTGAAAACTGCCGCCCGCTGATTTTTCATTTTTCCAATTCCTTCAGCCGGTCCAGCACCGCCAGGGCCGCTTCCTCCTTGCTCAGGAGGGGAAGCTCCCGGATATCCTCATGGGTGATGAGGGTGAGGACGTTGGTATCCACCTGGAAGCCCGCCCCCGCCTGCCGCAGGTCGTTGGCGCAGATCATGTCCACGTTTTTCTTCGTGAGCTTTGCCTTGCTGTTAGCCAGCATGTTCTCGCTCTCCATGGAGAAGCCCCCCAGCAGCTGGCCGGGCTTCCGGTGCTGCCCCAGCCAGCCCAGGATATCCTGGGTGCGCTTCAGGGG
>JAEEGF011626504.1_pt1 | contig 19208 bp, 9 predicted proteins | sample 9134171 | NCBI WGS metagenome assembly JAEEGF01 (sample SAMN16246542, study PRJNA631951) | gut metagenome | biome: gut microbiome; feature: rumen; material: AP-attached | host: Bos | place: Iran: Karaj | collected 2018-10
CGTGGTAAAAGTTCGTTGGACTGCCTTCCGGCGTATATGTCGTACCGAAAGCCCTGCCAACATCGGCCATCAGCTTGGCCACGGCATTGACTTGTGTTTCATTGTAGTTCTCATAATAATAGTCGAGCATATTGTCCCAATCGTAGACGTGGCCGGAGAAATCCTCTCTGCCGCCACCTTCTGCGGACACCGTGCCCATCGACTCCTTCGGCCACTTCCAGTAGTTCATCACCTGGGCGACGGCAACTGGATAGCAACCGGCCGGACTGCCGTCAGGACAAAGCATATTATAAGGTGCGCCTTGGTCCCACGCCGTTGTCAGCAATGGACCTACCACAATCGTTCCCAGTTCTTCATTTTCATTCTGAGATGCCCTGGTGGCGGAAATAGGATGCTGACGCAGTTGATCCACTGCTGCTGAATAACCATCCAGCAAGTATTTCAACTGGATGGGAGCATCGTCGTAGCTGAATGAACCGTGATCGCAGTAGCCCAGCACATTAGCCTCGGCACCACTCTCGCCAGAGACGATCACGAAACCCTGATCGTTTCCGAGATTCACGACATATACGTTGGCCTTGACCGGCGTGTCCTTTGACTTGATGGAATACGCCAGCTTAGGCTCCATCTGCAGCACCGGAGCCTTGGCACCTCTCGCTTTTGCGATGTTCTGACTACTATTGACTGCAAATTGAGAGGCTATCTTCAGGGCCTGCTCTGTAGTAATGTCGCCGGCCTTCACTGTGCAGACTGCGACGATCAGCGTTATGAGGAGAATGGATGTTTTCTTCATTGTCTTCGTGTTTTTAGGATTATACTATTTGCTTCCGCCGTCGTCGAAGCTGATTTTCTGTAACAGGTAAACGGGCAGCTGCACACTGGTCTTTGAGGTTGTGAGAACCAGGTCGTTGCCGCTGTAGCTCACCACGGGCTTGTCGGCGAAGTCGAAGGCTTCCATGCTGCCGTCTTTCTTTGTCAGAAGAAGACGGTTGTAATGAATGCTCATCTTGTCAATGATGATATTCAGGATGCCTACGATATCGGCTGCGTTGACCGATCCGTCGCCGTTAACATCGGCATTCTGGAACACGAAGTTCCCCGATGCCCGATTCAGAATGTGATTCTCTACCACGGTGACATCTTTCGAATCTACCGTCTTGTCGTTGTTCGCGTCACCCTTGAGAATGTCCTGGGCACTGGCTGTGGCGGCTGCCAGTACAAGGGATAGGAGGAATAGGAGTCTCTTCATAATGAATAGTTCATGTTTTTATTTAATAGCCGAGACTGAAATCAATAGTCAAGCCACCTTCATTTTGTTCATTACTATAAGAATAAGTGGTGGAACCGTTATCCGTTTCACGACTTCTCACTATTACATTTGGATATGTGCCAGAGCCCCTAAAGCTGATATAACCATAGGTGGGTGGCCCAACATTAGAATAAATAGATCCCCAGTCATAGTCCCATGACCTTGCTTCCAAATCGTCGGTTGGCCTGGGTGATATGCGATTGAAGGGAATTTTGCAGTCAGCCAATTCAATTTCCTTTTCCCGATGGAATGTTCTAGTGTAATCCCCTCCTTTAACTGTAGAATTAGAAATCTCTTTAATACTCCCTGATACTACATGCGGCTTCCCGTCAACCATTTGGACTGTGAGAGATAACTGCGATTTGATGGTGCCAGAGTATATAATTCCATCTTTCGTTTCATTGTAGGAATGCGAACCTGTACCAGTAATGGAATAATTCCCATTAGAGCCTGAACATTGTATAGTAACAGGATTAAAATCGGTAGAATAATTACCTGATACACTCACTCTGGCATGGGTGAATGATGCTGGAAGCACGTAGGCTTTTGGTAATATTGAAATGTCTTCTGGAGGATCTGCTTGGTATTCCAAGCCAAGGGTCTTCATATAGGGAAAGATAGGATACACTCCCACAGGTACATTGTCGAAGGTGATGGTACTGACCTTCTCCTTGCTTGAAAAGAAGTGTGGCAATGTTTCATATTGACGATCGGAATATGAATTTGTGTAATCAAATATTAGTGCACCAATATAGGTAGGCAGGAAGGTGAAGCCCTCTGTTGTCAAGTTAGCCGTAACGGTACCGCCTGAGACGGAATTTTGCCAGTCTGTGGTAGAACACTCTATTTTAGTAAGCTTTGGAACTGCTCTGAATTCCGCCGTGCCAAGGGATATGTTCGCATCGAAGAGCCTGTGGTTTTCTTTGTCCTTGAAGAGATAGCCCAGTGTGGCGTTAACTTCCATATCCGCAGAAAGGGGAGTCACCGTCAGCGACATGTCCTTGAGGATAGTGCTCGACGCTGAGCGAATAAAGTCGGTACTGAGCTTTATCTGGCCTTCAACCTTGGGACCAATGAAAAAGTCAACACCAAGGCGACAGAAGAGCAAATCCTCAAACCAAGAACACGTCTCGATGTTGGCACTGAGTTTAAGTGCCGTCTGGAGGAATCCCTTGAGAGTGATATCGGCCTCGGCAGTGTTAATGACATCGGGAGTCGCTTCCTGATTAGAGGCGTTTCTTGTCATATAGTACTGCAAGGGCAGAGGAGCGGCAGTGTCAATGACATAAACCTGCTTGACACCAAAGCCCATCGATGGGAAGGTGAGTGTTGCAGACAACTCTCCGCCGCCACGAATCACAAGTGAGGGAACGGGCAATGTCTGGAATATAGGACATGCTGCGGGGAACGGAATGGATTTCAGGAACTTGGGCACTCCATCTACTTCCACTTCGAAATCCTTCGATGAGCTGATGCCCACTTTTGGCGTGAGCTTGAAATCGGAGGGCTGTTCCAACTTGATATAGACGCGACGCCACCCCATGTTATAGGTGGCTTTCAGACCAACGGTCAGTCCAAGATCGGCTCCAAGGTTGATCTTTACGCCAGACTTGGGCTCCCACTCACGAGAGATGTTTTTGCTGAAACTAATCAGATTCAGTAATCCCGTTTCTCCGCTGCCACGTGTGGCACTGGGCATCCCGTCCTCGTCGCAACCTGCTATGCGACGACGCGTCTTACCTTTATCATCCACATATACCAACTCTGTGGAAATGAACTGTTCGAACACATCACTAAAACTGTCCAGTGGGTTTAGGAGCACTTGATAGATGTCATAGTAGCCGTCACTCTGATCCTCGACCTCATAGATTTTACCGCTAAGGCCACCTGCGCCATAGACCTCCTCATCGAAGCCTGCAACGACGTCGTCCACTGCAGGAACATAATGATGACTGCCTTTAGGGAATGTGAATATCAGGACCCAGCGGTCATCGACAGTGACATTGGGCGTAATACCCATTTTGTCGAGATTCCTGAATCGCGGACTGAAACGGATCTCCGGTTGCTGGAAGCCGATGCTGTCGATGGCGACAAGGGGAATGCGGTAGAGGGAGTCTTCCGTCTCCACCTCCTGGATCACATAGTCGTCGTGCTCCACACCGTCGAAGTCGGTCTTCGACAGATTCATGCGTTTCACCTCATCATAGAAGAATCCGTTGAAGTCTCCGTCGTTGCGGTAGATGTAGAATGCCTCCTGTGCCATCAGGCTCTGGCCTGCCGACAGCAGGAGCATCACGGCCATCAGACCCCTGAATATATGCTGTCTTTTCATCGCTTCTCGAATTTATATTGTGAATCACCGATCTTTACGTAATATGTTCCCGCAGGCTGGCCAACCAAAGATACTTCTGTGGAAGTGTCGCCAGAGGTCTTCTGGGAAGAGAGCTGCCTGCCGTCGGCGGTGTAAAGTTCCACGACCGTCCCCTTGGGCAGGCCTTCGAAAGACATCGCGTCCTTACCCTGACGATAGACGGTCTCGCCGGCACGGACCTTGGCCTTGCCGATCTCGTCGTAGGCTCCTTCAAAAGTATAGCGTACAATCTCGCTCAACTTGAAGTAGGCGGTCGTCTTGCTGGTGGCGAGTACCAGCTGGCCGTTGTCAAAGGTAGTCACCGGCTCCTCGTGCAAGTCGTAGTATGACTTCGTGCCGTCTTTCTTCAAGAGCACCAGTCGCTGTCCGCCGGCGTTCGTCGTGCCGTCGAGTATCATGTCGGTGATCACCACCACATCGGCGGCGTTTACCTTGTCGTCTCTGTTGGCATCGGCATTCTTTGCGTTGTAGCTGGCGGAAGGTTTGCCCATGATGGCGTTACTTACCTCGGTGACATCTTTCGAATCTACCGTCTTGTCGTTGTTCGCATCGCCCTTCCTGACGGTCTGCGCACTGGCTGTGGCGGCTGCCAGTACAAGGGATAATAGGAGGTATTTCTTCATATTCTTCATTTTTTTATTCATTTTCCTTGGTTACAAGTGTCATTTCCATTGAATCTCCTTCGCTACAAGTATATGTGTTTGTAGTTGTTGTGGTTTTAAGTTCTTTTACACCATCATGAGAAACTATTTTTCTGTCATATTTTGTTGTCGTAGAGGTTCCATTGACGAAGCAATCGCCATCATTAAGAAGTCTCCACATACCATCTTTTAACGCCAAATGACCACTAAACGAAGCATTTGTCTTCATTTTAAAATAGGGCCCTGTATGAGTGATTTCTTTCTCATCCTCATATGTTGTATTCTGAAGGACATCCATTTCGTAATTTCCAGAGATATTGAAATATCCCCAACCCTTCTCATCGGGTGACAATGTTCCTGAAATAGTAATTGTTTTCGTGGTCCATCCATAATTATACGTGTCTGTGTACGTAACGCTGAATGCCCCGTCATTTATGCTTACGGGTTGTGAAGGCACATAATATCTACAATAGAAATTGGCATCAGGGAACTCTCCCTTCCCATTTATTGACAGGTCATAGAATTTAGCATCTGTGTTTGGAGCCTGCACTATAGTTAAAGGCGGGGTGATATCGATGTTATGGACATCTGCATCATTCGGGTAAAGCGTACTGCATTCCATCGTTATTTGACGGAAAGGATCCATATTAGTCTTTACATTAGTAAAGTATAATTCTCCCTTGCTTTCACTAAGCTTTTGATAACGGACACGGAAATCCACATCCGCATAATAAAACTTCTCATTCCCTTTATCTGCGTAGCCGCCATAATGAAATGTCATGTCTGACATGTCTTTCAACTTCATGTTGGTCTCTACGTTCAGACAGGCCTCATCTCCCACTTTATCGGATATTTCGATTGTGGTCGGCTTAATTCGGAAGTAGTCACCTATCCAACCGTCATAATCTGGCGAACCCTCAAATATCATATCACCGTATTTGAAGATAGGACGCAGGCGGCCCTCTCCATTAAACCCAGCCTGCCAAGCAGCAATATGAGGATGGTCAAGCAGATTCTTGCTTTTCAACCACTTATCACCATAATACCATGATTCACCCCATCCATTTCTATCTGCTTCCCAAATATCGCCATTTAGTTCGTATTTATTGTCATTTGTCTTCTTGAATATGCGTATGCCAATTTGATAGGGGAATAGAGTGGCACAATCCTTACAGACAAGACCGAAGTACGGACCTACTTTCATATTTCCTTCGCTGTCGCGAGGATCCATTTCCTCCTCCCAACTGTCGAATTGAGGCAGCAGATATAGACTACAATCATCTATAACGCTGACAGAACCTTCGCCAAAGGTGAATTTACTTTCTCCACCAAAGAACCCTTTCGTCTTAGCTGTGGTCTCGAAATCAACCGACAGCGGAGCAAATGTTAGAGCAGTGTTCTTCAGTGCATTATATACGCTTGCCCCATTTTTCATCATATCCGTGAAATTCAACTGTACAGCGCCACTCAGCTTCGGGCCAATATAGAGGTGTGTTCCAAACTCGGCCTCGAAGAACTTCGACAGCCATCGGTTTGTGCTTAGCGTAAGAGGCGCATGAACTCCAGCCTGTACAAATCCGTTAAACTCCAAATAATCGTCTATTGTAGTGGCACCAGGTTGCTCAGCCTCAGCCTCGCCATTTAAACGTCCGTATGTAAGCGAGGGAATCCAATCGTCGTTAAACTCCAGTTTATGCCACACTTTTGCACCCGCAAGGTTGACAAGACCGGCAGAGAGCTTGAAATGTACATCTCCACGAGCAAAGAAACCGGGGATGTTGCGTAGTTCAAAAATGGGAGCGGCAGTAGGTATGGGAATGCCAGGAATATAATCAGAGGACGAATCGATAATCGTTGACAACTTGCCGTCAAACGTCACCCCCATTCCAAATGCCAGATCACTCGTAAAAGTCAAGCTGATGTAAATCGGATCAAGTAGATTAATGTTATAACTACCTTTCAGAGACATGGCAACATGGGTATTGAAGTCGAGTGAGATTGTCAGGTCCTCCTCTGCAACCAAAGGAAGATGACCGTTTAAGTCCATTTTAAGCAGTTGGAAGTCGAAGACATCACTGGCGCGTGTCTTGGCACTCCAGTCACCCTTAGTCAGTTCCGGGGCGCCTGCAACACGGCGACGGACCATATTCCCAGCCTTATTACGATCAATTCGTTCTACGCATACAAAGCGTTGGAAGACATCCTTGACACTCTCAATAGGCTCATAATAAACGAATATCTGAGTACTTCCTGGTTCCACTCTTGTCACCCTGCCACTGAAGCCTTGATACACATCAAAGTCTATTAGCACGTCACCTACATTGGGAATCAACTGCTCAGGGATAGATGTATATAGAGCCATTTGCATCGCCTCTTGGTTATGATATCTCATATATCCCAGCAGACCATCCTTTCTCACGTCGTGTACATTCGGGCGGAATTCTATTGTCGGTTGTACGAAGCCGATGGAGTCGATGGCGGTGAGCATAAAGCGGTAGGTAGAGTCGGCGGTGACAATCTCCTGGGAGACATAGACTTCGTGCTCAAAGCCGAGGGTGTCGAGCTTAGAGTATCTGATCTTCTCCACCTCGTCGTAGAAGAAACCATCGAAATGACCGTCGTTCTGATAGACGTAGAAGGCATCCTGTGCCTGGGCTGCTGCGGAGGCCACCAACATCAGGCATACTATAGATTTAAATAGGTGTTTCATTGCTTGATCAGTTTAATGGTTTGACTTTCATATTTCACCATATACACGCCGTTAGGCTGGTTTGCTACAGAGATGACCACTGGCTCCTCGCCATTGCTGGTCTTAGTGTCAAGCAGCGTGCCCTCTGAATTGAAGAGCTGCACCTGGGAATCTTCCTTCAGGTTGACAATCGTCACGGAGTTCAGTTCCCGCTTCACCATTGCCCCGTGAAGACCACGGGCCTTGCTGACACCATTGGTGCCAACGCCGTCGTAGGTATAGCGCAGTACTTCCGACATAGGATACTCCACCGTAGCGCTCTGTGTACGGATGACGAGCTTCCCGTCCTCAAACGTCGTCTCAGGCATGTCGTTCAACTCATAGTAGGCCTTGGCGCCGTCAGCCTTCCACACTACCAAGATCGGATTCTCAGAGTCGTTTTTGACCATGTTGACGATCACCACGATGTCAGCGGCATTGACTTTGTCATCGCTGTTGGCGTCGGCATTTTTCGCGTTGTACTTGTTTGAGGGCTTACCCATAATGGCGTCGCTAACCTCAAGGACATCGAGTCTGTTGACTTTCTTGTCGTTGTTCGCGTCACCCTTGATGATGTCCTGAGCACTGGCTGTGGCGACTGTCAGTACAAGGGATAGGAGGAGCAGGAGTCTCTTCATATAGTTATGTGTTTGAATTACTGGGGACAAAGATACGAAAAAATTTTGAATAATCGTCTATCATATCGACTTTTTTACTAACAAAACGTGTTTTGTAAGTCGATTTCCGCTGGAGATGGGGTAGGAGTTTTATCCTTTTATGATGATGATAATTCAATAATAACCTCGCTGATTATTTCGGCAGCGAGGCTATTATCAAAAATGTCTGTTTAAGAACCCACGGGGATAGGGCCCGTGAGTTCTTAAACGCTTTATTTCTTGCCTATGATGGACACGATGTCGGCTACATTTACCTTCTGGTCACCGTTCGCGTCGGCATTCACAAGATTGATACCCTTCGCATCTCCTGTGATGATATAATGGGCGATGGCATCGATGTCCTTGCTGTTGACAACACCATCACCGTTGGCGTCACCTTGCAGATACTCAGGCTTGATATCCTTGGGCTCATACCATCCCACGTTGTCTTTGGCTATCACGCAGAGTGCATAGGTGGTGTTCACCTCGGTCTCAAACTGATATTGGTTGGTGGTAACGCTTCCAGTCAGCAGTTCAGCCTCACCGCCATTCTTGAAGACATAGAGATTATAGGACTCGATACCGGAGGTGGCATCGCTGCCTTCAAACTTGACGGTCATCTTGTTGCCGTTCCGTACTACACTGGTGATATTTGACGTTGGATAATCGGTGTCGAAGGTGTTGACGAAGGTGTTAGTCTCAATCGGATCATTGGCATCGAACACGATGGTTGCCTTATTGCTGATGGTAGAGCCATTGGCAGGGTTCGGCTTGTGCTCAATGTTGAAACTGACGAAGCCCTCACCATCGTGGTTGTCATTGTTGGGTAACAGATAGCCGAGGTCGGGATCATCAATTTCATCGCCGTTCTTCTTGAGCGATATCATGCTCCAGTTGACTTCACCAGTCTTTGCGTCGAACTCTGCGCTGACGCGTACCATGATTTCTGTGCCATTAACGGTGTACGGGATGTCGCGAGTAAACTCCTTAGTATTTGAACCTCCAATAGTCCAAGTTTGGCCTGCCCAGCCGAAAGATGAGAAGCCGAAGGTAGAGAGGTCGTACTTAGAAGCATCGAGCTTGTCGTTGATATATACCTCATGAGCTGGAGCCGTCGCTGTCGACTTATTCTCGTAGGTGATGGTATAGGCCATGTTGTGAATCGGCTTGATATAGTGGGCATTTTCGTCATAGCCGGCAGGGCCGATCATCTCGTTGGGGTCGTAGCTGCCCACGCCTTTGTTCTTAATATCTTTGGGGTCACCATGCAGACATGTATCCATTGCTTTTAGGCTTTTGTATTTGCTAATTAGATCCCAGGCAGTGCTACCCAATTTATAAAGTCCCTTGGCAAGCGAAGAACCGGGTATGACTTCTGATCCACAGTTAAAGAACACGTCGGCTGCATTTGAGAAGAATGTAGTCCATTTACCTTCGGAACCAGTGGCAGTACTGTAGCCTGACTTGGCGATGCTGCTGATGCAACTGGCACCGGGAATGAAACCAATGGCAGTGTCGAAGACGGCCGAAGCCCACTCCTTGGCGAAGCATTCACCCTGCTCCATGGTGAAGGGTGCGCGAGTACGGGCAGCAGCAAAGTCGTTTGGTCCCCAAGGCTGCTCAACCCAGTAACCCATCTTTATCTCGGCGGACGGCTCGTTGTCACCCTTCGCCATCTTGATGCGGAATGAACGCTGCTCCGTGCTATTCGGGCCGATGTAGGGAACCATAAACGAATAGACACGGACATAGTCCTTAGTCTGTTCGTCATAGACTTTTACGTAGTCTCCCATTTGTTTTGCCCACTCCTGAGCCTCTTCGTCGAGAGCCGGATCGCAAAGATAGAAATCAAAATCGAACTGTACATCTATCGTTCCGTGGCGGTCAGGGATGATGATGATCATTGGGGTGTTGTAGGCTGCTACGTTGGCCCTGTTACCAAAGTCAATTGTGTAACGCTGGTATTTGTTCCAAAGGCTTCTGCCGAATCCGTTCACCTGCATCCAGACGTCCGCTTCTTCAGGTTTCTCAACCGTGAAGGCCTGATAGAGCGTGTCTTTGCCGACGGCGACATCGTACTTACCTATAGGGGCAGACGAGAGATCAAAGATGGCTGGAGCCAATTCGTCGATGCTGGTACACTTGGATTTGTCGTAACCATACTCTACGTCCCACTGACCTTCTATCTCTGTGTCTCCCTGCTTCAGCACCACCTTGGGCTTAGTCTTATCAGTCAGTGTGTAACCGCCCTGTATGCGCAGTTTCACACCTTGGGTCTGACCGGCAGTAACTGGAGTCACACGGTTTAATCCACCGATGATGATATTTTTCGAGGTAGAAGCATAGGCGTTACAGTTGCCCTTACCCCTGGCAAACATAGTATAGGTGTAGTCGCCAGGATACCCTCTGAAATCCTGTTCTACATGACGTTTTTCACTGCTCTTGTAACTGTTAGTATTTCCAGGGTAAGGCAGTATCCACCAGCAACCTTCACCATCTTTCGTCACATCGTTCACGTATACCTTCTGTCCATTCATTTCCTTTGTAAGAGTAAACTCGGGATGTGGCGGACGGATGCCGTCGTGTTCTACAAGAATAGCATCCATCAATGGAGCGGGGTCGTTATGATACTGGCTCTGGTCCTGCATTGAACCGTCGAATGTCAGCAGCAGGCGGCAGTCAGAATCCTTGGCGTCAGGCGTGTTGTAGATGTGTGCCTGAATCTCCTCCTGAGTGAGGGCTCGGCTCCAGATGGCAAAATTGTCGACCTTAGCCTTCTGATTGTCGCCATAAGTCGAGGTACGTCCGATGACGATAGGATTATTGCCCATTAATATCTTGCCTTTCTCGGTGGCTGTAGTAATAAGCGCACCATCGATGTAGAAGCGGAGATTATCCTTTTCCTGTTTCGAGTCATAGGTCAGCGCAAGGTGGTGCCAATAGCCTTTGTCCTTAATCTGATAACGCCAAAACGACCCAACCTCTTTTCCTGTTCCATTAACAGAGAGCTCGGTGCTCAAGCCGGCATAGAAGCTATACGCATCGCTTTTTACATTGGCATGGATGTACCAACCGCCTTGGTAATCGCTTCCAGCATGGTAAGTGGTGTTGTTTGTCACGCTGGCTATCTCGAAGGAATAGTCCGTCTCGTCAACACGCACCCAGCACTCCACTGTGGTAGCATCCCGGGTCTCCATGAGGCTTGTCGTCATGGGAATTGTGACGTCATTCACTATCTTCTGCGTAAGCTCTGCGTACACTTTCTTAGAGATGTCAAGTGCCATCTCGTTACCCGTCGTGGCAGGTAACGGATCGTTGCGGCGATGGACGATATTCCAGAAGTAGGGGTCAAAGTTCTTGTAGGGTGCCTGGTAGTTCATTAACCAGTGCTCGGTGCCTTCGCTGTCTAATAGTACGGTCAACGAGTGGTTGTTTGACCTGCCGCCATACCATGACTCTTTACCCATGCTAAAAGTGCGGTTGACGGAACGGAAACCGTCCTTCGACTCTACCAGCAAGGCACGGCAACCTGTCATATAGACGTGTTGGCCAGAAGGATCGTCGGGTGCAATGTAGAGTTCGTAGAAATTGGAGAATCCGTCATAGCTACCACTCCAATAACAGCGCTTCTGGGTTTCCCAAGTCTTGCCGCCATCATGAGAGTAATACATCAGCGGGCCGTGAGTTGCCTGCAGCACATAGATATGATCACCCTTGGCAGCAATAGCACCCTCCGAACCATTTGATTCAGGCAGATACATGGCTTCTGTCCACGTCTTACCTCCGTCAGTGGAGCGACGGAAGATGGTGTGGGCGCGGTCGTTGGTGGGGCTTTTGTCTTCCACCTCCACGGCACAACCCGCGAAGATAACGTTAATGACGTCGCCCTCGAGCGTCATTTGTGGATGGTAGTTGTACGAAGCACCGTTGTAGCCCTTCATATAATTCAGCTGACACCACGAGGTATCATCCTTCACTAATGGTGCTATGTTCTGCGTACTGATAGTTTCGCCGCCATCTGTAGAAGTTGAAATATAGACATTTCCCCACCACATATTATAGTTCCAGTACATATCATTGCCAAGTACAGCCCAACGCGTTCCGGAAACCTGTACGTCGACAAGGTCCTGAACCATGTCAATCTCCTTGTCCTTGAAGGTAGCACCGCCATCGAACGAGGTGAGCATACGGGTTTTATAATTAGTGTAGTTGTAGCGCGAATGCTGGAAAGCGATGACCACTGTCTGACCGTCGCTCACTATATGCGGCCGGCCATAATAATAATGACCGTCGCCATCACTACCCTTTGCCAGAACGCGCTGCTGGAAGGTCTGGCCTCCATCCGTTGAATAGGTGTAGAGCAACTCGCTGTTTTCGCCGTTTTCAGACTTCACTATGGTAACAACCTGAACGTTCTGTCCTTCCACGTTATACCACTTGGCATTGCTACCGAAGCTACCGCCCACATAGTTGATATCGGTCGTCGATATGGTCTTGGAAGCGACTATGGCTCGTGCATCTTCCCATGTTTTACCAGCATCGGTCGAACGACGGTAATAGATGCAGGTTTCACCCTGGGCATTGGGCCTCCAGTCTGTCCAGAACACGTGCACGGTCTTACCGGAGACAGCAGCCTGCATGGGCAGCGGGTCGCTGGTATAGCATGTGATGTCATTTACACTGGCAGACAAGTTCTGCCAGTTACCAAAATTGGAGGGTACATACTGCTTCATGGTGTCGTCCGCCATACCCGACAACGAAACCATTAGCATCAGTAACAGATTTAGTATTCTTCTCATATTATATATTATTTATTGGCTTTGATGATGTTCACAATCTCCACGATGTCTGCGGCATTGATGGTGCCATCGTTGTTCGCGTCGGCATTATTCTTATTGAAGTTCTCAGGATTCTTGCCCAGCAGGTACTCCGCGATAGCGGCGATGTCCTTGGTGTCAATCGTTCCGTCTTCGAAGGCATCGCCTGTAAGCATGGTGGACTCATGGAGAATCTCAGACTCGCTGGCTTCAATAAGAGCACAGTTGGCATTGGTGATGGTCTGATTAGCCTGTGTTACCTGTACCTCCACAGGGGAAGACGCTGCAGCTTTGAATCCGTCAACGCTGGGAACGATGATATAGTTACCCACCGGAACATTTTCAAACTTGTAGTGGCCTTTAGCATCAGTCTGCGTTTGGGCAATCATCTTGCCTGTCGATTCGTCTATCAGGTAGACGGTATATGTCATGTCGCCGTCACCACGTGTACGGGCATTGCCGGCTGTTGCCTGAAGGGTGATCGTTCCCTCGATGACGCTGCTGCCCTGAAGTGGTGCAGGTGTCTCTACGATGTTGATCGTAGCGCAGGTGGGCTGCCAGTTTTCTATCTCCCAGTTCTCAGCCTCAGGCTCCACGATTCCTGCCTCACTCCAGATGAGTGCGTTGGGATAATAGGTGTCCGTCGTGCTTTCTGTCTGGTGGGCCTTCACATAGTATTTGCCCTTGTACACATCTGTGGTCATGGTACCGTCTGTCAGTTCCTCGGCTTCAAGTGTCTTTACCGTCACGAGTTTTCCGTCGATGTTCTTTCCCAAGATATCTACCGTTGTGGCAAGTGGCACACCGTTGAACAATGGCTTTATCTGGAGCATACGGTAGAAGGCTTCCGGCTCAATCATGGGGAAGTGATACCAGGGTTCGTAACCGCTGATTTCGTTGTTGTCGTCATAGATGGGCGATTTATATACAAAAGACAGGTTGTAGGTTTCGTCGGCATACAACAACTGTCCGTATCTGAAGAAATCCACATTCATCTTGATGGCATATTGTCCAGGCTTCCGCTTCTCGAGGGCGTTGCCGAAGGGTGCCTCGATCTCAGTACCTGTAGCATCGTCATATCTGTTGAGGATGATATTCTTCTCTGGTTCCGGGATGTCGTAGTCGGTATTCAGCACGAATCCGTCATCGCCGATGTATTCAATAGCGGCACCGATGGCTACAGAGACGATGCCGTGGTTGCTGGCTGCATAGAAACTGATGTTGATGTCATCTCCTGTCGTGACGTCCACCAACTCATAGCCCACATCCTCTACGGTCGGAGTGTAGTCAAGCTCTGTGGCGCCAGCAATAGGTTCCATGTCGTAGGTCTTGGGGTTACGACGGTACCATTGATGTCTGTAACAGGAACTGTCGTAGCCGAAAGAGGCAAGCGTGTTGTATTTGGCTTCATAGTCTTCAAGATGCCCCCTGTCTTGTCGCTCAGCATCAATCAAGGCTCCTTCGACCTTGACGCCTGGCGTGATGAAATTAGGCTGGCTTACATACCGACGCGTAATGACGGAATAGTTGACGGTGGGCATCTTGGCCGATACCTCATTTGATAGGTAGCCGTCCATAGGTCCGCCATGCAACTTGAGTCGGTAGTCCGTGTCTTCCGATATCTCAGGGCATAGTGCAGAGATGCGACCAGAATACTGCACTGGATTGCCGTTATCGTCTGTATAAGTCTTCCATACGCCGCTGCTTTTGGTGCGGTATTGCAAAGTGTAATAGTCTCCGCCGAAGGTTTCTGGATAAAATACTGGCATATAAGGCTCATAGGCGTCGAGGTTCATCCAATATCCGTTCACGATGGCGCCAGTGTGGTGGCTGTAGTCAACTTTCTCGAGTGTCAGACCCGGGAATCGGCCTTCTGCAGGCCCGGGTATCTCCTGGGGAACGGGAAGGGAGCCCTTTGAGGCTGGGATAATATCCCACATGGCATGGTGTTGGGCCATCGCAGTACTGATGGCGAAAAGTGCCATCGCCGATGACACGATCATTTTTTGAATAGAAGTTTTCATATTTTTGTATTTTTTAGTTAATTCTCTTATTGGGTAATTGTATTCACTATTTCAACAATGTCGGCTATATTTATCATCTTGTCATTGTTGGCATCGGCATTTCTCTTGTTGAATTTCTCAGGTGTCTTGCCAGTAAGATACTCCACAATAGCAGCAATATCTTGCGAATCCACCGTGCCGTTGCCATCGGCATCACCTGCCAGATACTCGCCCTCCTCCTGGAAGATCTCCTCGATGCTTAGTTCTGCCATTGTGCAATCGATATCCGTAATGGCCTGGTTTTCTTTAGAAACCTTAACCGCCAGAGGTTTGGCTGCTTTTTCTCGGTAACCGTCGATATTCGGTACGACGATAAAGTCGCCTATTGGCACATTCTCAAATATGTATTTCCCGCTGGCGTCCGTCTGTGTCTGGGCAATCATCTTGTCAGTTGACACGTCCTTCAGGAATACGGTGTATGTCATGTCGCTGCCACCACGTGTACGAGCATTGGCGGCTGATGCCTGAACGGTAATTGTCCCCTCGATGGTGCTGCTGCCCTGAAGGGGTGCAAGAGCCTCAACCATTTCGATGATGGCAGAGGTGGGCTGCCAGTCTTCTGACCAGTCTGTAGCGTCGGGTTCTACGATTTCTGCCTCAGTCCAGACGAGGGCACTTGGATAATAAGTGTCTGCCATCCCTTGTGTGGCATGGGTTTTAATGAAATACTTGCCCTTGAAAACCTCTGTGCTGAATACACCATCTTCAGCCTCTTCCGCTGTGAGCGTGGCAACAACGTTTAGTTTTCCATCAACTCCTTTGCCTAAGATGTCCACAGATGTGCTTACAGGGATGCCCTTGAACACTGGCTTAATCGTGAGGGGTCGGATATAGCGTTCTCCCAATATCTGAGCCTCACGACACATTTCCTCATAACCTTCGGGTTCTTCACCTTCACCCCAGACAGGCATTGTATAAACAAAAGACAGGAAATATGGGGAGTCGGCATATTTCAACAGACTGTAATCAAACAAATCCCTATCCATCGTGATAGCATATTGCCCTGGTTTCACTTCTTTGACAGCATCACCAAGAGGACCTTCAATCGTCTCGCCAGTTTCATTGTCATATCTCTCCATGATCAGATTTTTACCGGGGTTGGGAAGTACGTATTCGGTATTCAGCACAAATCCGTTATTATCGAGATAGGCAATGGATGACGTGATAGGTATATGAATGAGGCCATGATCATATCCTTGCGTAAAACTAAGAGTACGATCGTCGCCACTCACAATCTCGAAGATATGATAGCCCACGTCATCGATGGTCGGGGTATAATATTCATCCGTCGCCCCTTCAATGGCGGTCATATCGCCCGTATTCGGATTACGGCGATACCACTGATAACGGTAGCAACCGTCTTCGTTTTCATAAATCTTATACGGCAAGGTATAGCCAGTCTCATCCTTGTCAGGATTTGGGTCGTCGTATTTATAAACGGTCACGTAGTTGACTCTCAGTTTACTTCCAACCATCAGGTTCTCATAAGTGCCGCGAGTTGACCATGACTGTACAAAACAACCAGAAACAACAGGATTTGGTAGATGGACTTCGTTGGAGACATAGCCGTCCATCGGACCTCCCTGTATTATTATTCTGAAAAAATTACCTTCCTTTGTCACTGCGGCATTATCGTATTCATAATGGTAATCGTCGGTTGTCCATGCTTCAGAGGATGATCCTCGATACTGCAGCAAATAATAATCACCACCATACGAAGAAGCGTATGGGAATTTCAACCATGCCTCTACCTGATTACTCCAACCTGCTCGATAAGTCACTTGGTCTATCATCAGACCTCCAAAACGCCCTTCCTCTGCTTGGGCTATAACGGGAAGTTCTGTAGGCAGGGTACCCTTTATGCCAGGCTCCACGTCCTTTGCCGTACGCTCATTTTGCGCAAGACTCATGACTGCAACCATCATGGCAACCACGGAAAAAAATAATTTTTTCATAATGTTTAAGTTTTGTGATTTATTGATTATGGCGCAAAGATAGCGATAAAGTCTGAAAATCGACTTACAATACAACACTTTCGACTAACAGAACGCGTTTTGTTAGTCGTTTTCCTCCAAGAAAGTAGTGGGATTGGAATTTACAGCCCCTTGTCCTTCCACTCCTTGGGTGTCATGCCTGTGAGGGCCTTGAAGGTGCGGAAGAAGGAGGTTTCGTTGGCAAAGCCAGACTCTACATAGATGTCAGACAGCTTTCTGTCTGGGTATTGGCGGATGATGCGCTTGGCGTGCTCCGTGCGGAAAGTGTTGACATACTGATTGAATGAGCAGCCTGCCTGTGAGTTGATGCAGTCGGAGACGGCACGCCTGTTACTGCCGACGGCATTGGCAAGGTCGGAAAGTTTCAGTTCGCAGTTCTTATATAGTTTTTGGCTCTCCATGACGTCGTTGATACGTTGCATCAGCTGTGACACGTCTTCTTCAGAAGTCTCTGGCGTCGCAATGAGGTCTGGAGTTGCCGATGTCGGCTTCTGCCTTCTCCATCGGAGTGCTAATAGGATAGCTGCCACAACAACGACGCCCAACAGTATCCAGATCCAAAAGCCTTTGCCGCTGGCGACTTCGGGTTCTCCACCCAACCTCAGTAGCCAGACGGCATTGGAGGGCGTGAAGTTGCTGCCCTCTGTAAAGCCGCCTGCAATCACCAGATTACCTTCAGGTGTCAAGAGTGGCATGACGTCGGGAACGACTTGCAACGGATCGGTGAAACAGAGTGTCAACGGTGCTCCGGCGTTGGCCGATGTCTGGTCGTAGTCGATGCAGAGCACGTAGAGACGGGCTTTTTCAGGGGAAACATGTATGTTGGTACTGGCGCCGAGGAGATAAGCATGATGCGCCAGGCGGTCTACGATGATGTTTGTGCCGTATTCGATGGAATCTCCCTGGTATGTCATCGGAATGGGACAAGCTGTGGGCAGCAGGGTGAAGTCTGTGCCGCAGACTCTTGCAATGGCTACCTGACCTGTGCTGTCTTGTACGGCCATCAGATAGGTGAAGTCGCCTTCTGCCTCATTGCCGATGAGGCTTATGGCATTGTTGTGGGAGCCGATCCTCAAAGGCTGCCACGATTCGAACAGGGGAATATGTGTGGTGTCGCCTTTCAGACGGTCGGCGAATGTGCTGTGGACGGTGTCGCCCTTGATGCCAATGTTTCCCAGGATAAGGGCGTCGCCATCGGCCATACGGAAGATATAGGGCGTACAGCGCTCTGCCGTCACATCTTTGATATAAGTGAAACTTCTTTTGCCATTGAAGTCTCCCCTGTCACTTTGGGCTTCGTGGAAGAGTTCGATGCCGTCTTTATGATACCAGTTGCCGGCGATGACCACCTGTCCGCTGTCGAGTTCCAGGGCTGAGGCCCAGACGCGCTTTTGACACATGTTGCCAAAGCCCCTGAAGGTGTGGGTCTGCGGATCATAGAGTTCGGCTGTGTAAGTCTGCCCGATACCTGTGGGCTGCTCACAGCCTCCAGCAAGAAGAACCTTACCCGACTTGAGTACTATGGAGAGGCCAAAGTCGTGGGTGTAGGTCATTTGTATGGTGTGCCATTCGTCGTCTTCGTAGTACTCTGCCGTTGGTGTGGGCACGAAGCCGTCGGTATGACCTCCAGCCACCGTCAGCTCGCCATTGGCATAGAACAGCGCATGTCCGGCACGGGGGATGTTGAGATCTGGCAACCGCTCGGCCTCAAGCTTGATGACTGGGCATGCATCTTGCTGTTGCGCCACCACGGGTAGCACAATACTCAGCAAAGACCATATGAGCGGTAGCAAATTTTTCACTTTTCACTCTTCACTTTTCCCTTAGAAAGCGGAGGCTTTCAGACGGAGACCGGCAGTCTCGTCGATGCCGAACATGAGGTTCATGTTCTGCACGGCCTGACCTACGGCACCTTTCAGGAGGTTGTCGATGCAGGAGGTAACGAGCAGTTTCTGGCCGTACTTCTCCACATGCACCAAGGCCTTGTTGGTGTTCACCACCTGCTTCAGGTCGAGTGGCTTGTCGCTGTAATGGGTGAAGGCGGCATCGGCATAGAAGTCCTTATAGGCCTCGATGACGTCCTCCACAGGGGCAGGTGTCTTGATGACGGCTGTGCAGAAGATGCCGCGGGCGAAGTCACCGCGATAGGGGATGAAGTCGATGTCGGCATCGAGATAGCCCTGCACCTGCTTCAGCGACTGCCGGATCTCAGCGATATGTTGGTGCTGGAAGGGTTTGTAGATGCTTAGGTTGTTGTTGCGCCAGGAGAAGTGGGTGGTGGCACCAGGCTTCTGACCGGCACCCGTGGAGCCTGTGATGGCATTCACGGAGACATCCTCCTTCAGCAGATTCAGGTAGGCAGCGGGCAATAGGGCTACTTGTATGCAGGTGGCGAAACAGCCGGGATTGGCTACATGCTGTGCTTTTTGGATCTCCTCGCGGTTGATCTCAGGCAGGCCGTAGACATAATCGTGGTCGCCCTTGATGCGGAAATCTTGGGCGAGGTCGATAATCTTCACGTTCTCTGGGATAGTATGCTCCTTCAAGAACGCCTCGCTTTTGCCGTGGCCGAAGCAGAAGAAGATGACATCGACTTTGTCGAAGGGCATATCGTCGGTGAACTTCAAAT
>JAEEGF010861257.1_pt1 | contig 19203 bp, 9 predicted proteins | sample 9134171 | NCBI WGS metagenome assembly JAEEGF01 (sample SAMN16246542, study PRJNA631951) | gut metagenome | biome: gut microbiome; feature: rumen; material: AP-attached | host: Bos | place: Iran: Karaj | collected 2018-10
TACTTATAGCCACCGCTCTTCTGACCGCCTCGCGCGGCATACTCCCCCTCCGCCTCCGTGGGCAGACGGAAACGCTCACCAGTCAGGCTGTTCAGCTTGTTGATGAATCTCTGGCAGTCGTCCCATGACACACACTCCACCGGACGCTTGCTGCCCCTGAAATCAGAAGGGTTGCTGCCCATCACAGCCTGCCACAATTCCTGGGTGACCTCCGTCTGCCCGATATGGTAATCACTCAAGGTCACGCGGTGAGCGGGTTTCTCGTCATCTTCAGGATCCTCGTCGCCCTGCTCACTCGTCGCGCCCATCGTGAACGTGCCGCCTTTCACATAAACCATCGTGAATGAGACACCATTGACTGTAAAAGTGCGTTTGGAGATGAAGTCGCTTTTCGTTAGGTTCGACACGTTATAGGTGTAGGCTTGTGGAACAGACTGCTGCGCCATGACCGCCAATGAAAACATCATTAACAGCATTGTCAAAACTTTTTTCTCATAGTCTTTGTTTTTTATGGGCATATTTATTAACTTTAATCTAAAAAAAACGATAATCAAATCCCATTCCGAAGGAATTAACTCCAATTTCTGAAAGAAATTATAACTCCATCCCGAAGGGATATAACTCCATTCGAAGAATTTAACTCCATTCCGAAGGAATATAACTCCATTCGAAGAATTTAACTCCATTCCGAAGGAATATAACTCCCATTTAATTATTATACCTCTCAATGATGCAGGAATGGGATTTGGTGTCGGCATCGTAGTTGATGCCCACAAGCAGGAGATTGTCGGTGTACTGGGCTATTTTAGCCGGGTAGTTCTTCTGCTTTATCTGGTCAATGGCGGCAGTGGCGGACTTCTTGTTTTTCAGCTCAACCACCATGGCTGGGTAATCCACATTCTTGCGGGGGATGAACACAAGGTCGGCTATCCCCTTTCCTGATGCCATCTCCCGGTGGATGATGTAGTCGTTGCGGGCATAATAGTAGGCGATGCTGATGACGCAGGCGAGCGAGTTCTCGTCGTTGTAAGAGAGGATGCTGGTATGCTCGTCGTGGGCGGCATCGAGCGCGCGGGCTACAGCCTCCTCCTCGCCCTGGAGCGTGGCGGCAAGCAGCTGCTCCGACTGCTGGAGTGCATCGACGACCGTCTTCCAGCAGTTGCTCTTGACAGCACGCACCATCTCGCCCTCCACCTCCTTGTTCGGGATGTAGCACTCGCTTTTTTTCCAGTCGTACGACAGATAACCCAGATGAATCAGCACAGTGAACACATCATCCTTGCTTTTGACGGCCGACATGTCGTTACTGAATTCGTAAGGATCCACCTTACACCGTCCGCCTGCCAGCATCCTGACGATGTCGTCTTTGAGTCCCTCGTAGTTATAGCTTATATAACTCGACACGGCATCATATGCCCCGGTGGTTGCCCAGTAACTGCTGCAACGACACTGTCTGAGGGCATTCATCACTGAATTAGGATTAAACATGGAAGGCTCGTTACCTATCTGATAACCGTCGTACCATTTCACCAGCTCATCGAAGTCCATCCCATGTTTCTCTGCCAAAGACTTCACCTCTGTCAGGGTAAATCCGAAATAAGGCGCCATCGCACCAGGATTCACCATCGAATACTCGATGAAGTTGTTGAGCGCCGACTGTGTGTTGTATTTCTTGATGGGAAGAATACCTGTCATATACACCCCGGCGAACACTTTCTCGGTCTGTCCGCTCTTGAACAGCCGGCGCAGCCAGTCGACATACGCATCCATCACACCCGGAGTGTCGGTAAACTCACGGCAGATGGCATCCCACTCATCGATGATGAAAATAAACTGCTGGTCCATACGGGCAGCGACACGGGTGAGGTAGGTCATCAGACTCTCTTCCGCTTCCATGGGAATATCGGGGTATTCGTTGTGAATATCAGCCTTGATGGTCTGCTGCATCACCTTGACTATGGTGGCGTCCTTGATTTCTGTCACAAAGTCGCTCAAATCAAGATAAATCACAGGGTACTTGTTCAAGTGCTCCTCAAAATGCGGGTCTTGGGCAATCTTCAAATCTGCAAACAGGCTCCGCGAGTCGCACGACTGGTCATAGTAAGCACAAAGCATCTTGGCCGCCATCGACTTGCCGAAACGGCGACAACGGGTGACGCAGCTGCAGAAGTCCTCGGTGTTGAGCGTGGAATTCACCACGGAAATCAGCTCGGACTTATCCACATATTCTCTGTTGCGCGCATTGCGGAATCCGCGGTTTCCAACATTCACATAGTTTCCCATAGGTTCTTTCGTTAGTTTTCTCTCGCAAAATTAAGAAAAAAAACAGATACCGCAAAATTTGTTATATGTTTTTTATAAGCAGCTCATTGTTCTGAAACCGGTGGAAACACCATCGGGTTCGCCTGGGGGCGTGGTCGTCCCGACCGCGTCAGCCGTCGAGGGCTCGATGCCCGAAGACGGATGTAAAACAAAAAAACATCCGCTTGGCTCTATAAACTTCAAACTATAAACTATTATCTAAAAAAGATGCCCGAAGACGGATGAAAACAAAAATCATCCGCTTGGCTCTATAAACTTCAAACTATAAACTATTATCTAAAAAAGATGCCCGAAGACGATTGAAACAGAAAAAAGGAATCTATGCCTTAGCCAACTGTTTGACCGTGCTTCGCTCGGTCGGATATGCGGTCGGAACGACCACAAACCCAGCCGAAGTTTCGGATTTAAAAATAATTCAACAAATTAGTTTCTCTGATTTTCTCTTTTTCATGACAATACTCAAACAAGTTTGGCATTGTTCATTTGAAAAAATCGAAAATTCCTGTAATTCCTGTAAAAAATATATCCGGAACTCGAGCCATAAACAGCTGCCACCTAAATCTCACCTGATCATGTCGATTTGCTGCTTGTTAAGTTGCTGGGAAGAGATCAGCGTCCCGTCAGTGTCGTAGATGTTGATGACCGGTGTCACCCACTGCTTGTTGTATATCGTCAATTCGTCGTTTGGCTTTAACTCAACGCTCTCTGAATCGTAAATCGTGGATGTGGTGACGATGTAGTCCTTAGCCAAATCTTGCTCAGCCCCCATAAGCGCCTGCGTGGAGGTGTGGGAGACAGCAACGAAACGCTGGTTTTCCAGCTGTTTAACCCGACCAGATTCCAGATCAAGAAGCAGCACAACTTCAATCGAATGATTAAAGCCAGTCCAGATTTCCGACTTCATCACCACAACAGGTTTGAACGTGAATTCCTGCATCTCCACAACCTGCTTCGTTTCCACGATGGTGTGCTTCTTGAAAGTACTTTGTTTGTCGAGCAACCATTCGATACCATACACAAAGAGCTTGGCTTTTTCGTCATCGTTTTGATTGAACACTTCTTTTACGGCATTCTTCTGTGTGTCGTAAATCCAAAGACTGATATGTGTGAAGTCCTCGTCTTTCAACGGTGTCGGCTTCACGAAAAAATAGAATTTGTCATCTCCGGATTCAAGAGAGCTGTCCTCATAGTCAAACTGTGACGGTTTTTCGTCCTGGTTGAAAAAAAAACACTTGAAATAGAATTTTGCAGGTTTGGCATCAGCCGGAAGGCCCAGTTTCACCAGTTGGTCAAAATCGATGGCATTTGCTGAAAACGCAGTGCCAGCCAACAGAAAAAGCAACAATAACCGTTTCATAATCAATGTTTTTTATAAATTATTTATTAATAATTCAGGTGAAATATAAAAAAACTTGATACATTTTGCTACTGCCTGAGATATTCCGTCCAAAATAAGTATTGTCTTGTCTTCTTGCCTTCATTAAATAAATCGTTAAATCGTAAATCGTTAAATCGTAAATTATTTCGTCTTCTTTATTTATCTCGTTATTCAGGAATTCTTCATTACTCATCTACCATCTCATCAACAAAAGTAAATACACTTTTCACTTAATTGAATACAAAGATACTTTTTTATTGTAAAACTACGTCATAAAAAAGCAATAAAATGCATTATTATCTTTTTTTTAGTACTTTATGCGTCTTTACTTACAGGAAAACAAAAAAACTATACCTCATTTAACGTGATAATCCGTTTTTTTCTGTAAATTTGCATGAGAATCAAATAATAACACCTGTCATGAAAAAAATAATCACAACTACAATTTGCATTATCCTTATGGAAATGAACCTACTGGCACAGAATGCGCCACAACTGAGAGCCGACAACATCAGCGAAGTGATGAAAGCCATGACTTTAGAGGAGAAAGCACAGCTGCTCGTGGGAGGAGCCAACAACTTCTTCAGCGAGGGAGCCACGGTGGGCAGGGCTGCCGAGAGTGTGCCGGGAGCCGCTGGCACAACAACCGCAATCCCGCGCCTGGGCATCCCAGAAACCATCCTGACCGACGGACCCGCCGGCGTGAGAATTAACCCCACGCGCGAAAATGACTCCAAGACCTATTATGCCACGGGATTCCCTATCGGCACTGCTATCGCAGCCACATGGAACACCGGTCTGGCGGACGAAATCGGCCATGCCATCGGCAACGAGGTGAAGGAATACCACTGCGACGTGATTCTGGGCCCAGGCATGAACCTCCACCGCAACCCGCTCTGCGGACGTAATTTCGAGTACTATTCCGAAGACCCCGTCCTGACCGGCAAAATCGCAGCAGCCTACGTAAGAGGCGTACAGGCGGAGGGAGCAGGCACCAGCATCAAGCACTATGCCGTGAACTCACAGGAGACACAGCGTACGAGCGTGGACGAACGCGTATCGCAGCGTGCCGCCCGTGAGCTCTATCTGAAAGGTTTCGAAATAGCCGTACGCGAGAGCCAGCCGTGGACCGTGATGTCGTCGTACAACCGCATCAACGGCGAGTATTCACAGGGAAGCCACGACCTGCTGACAAAGATCCTGCGCGACGATTGGGGATTCCAGGGCATCGTGATGACCGACTGGATCGGCATCCGCGACGACCTCCCGGTCATCAAGGAGGTGGCGGCAGGCAACGACCTCATGGAGCCGGGACAGCCACAGCAGGCGAAGGCCATCGTAGAGGGTGTGCACAACGGCAGTCTGAGCATGGAGGATGTGGACCGCAACGTGCGCCGCATGTTAGAATATATCGTAAAAACTCCTGCGTTCAATAAATACAACGCCACCAATGCGCCCGACCTCCGGCAACATGCAGAACTCACCCGCAAAGTGGCGAACGAAGGCATCGTGCTGCTGAAAAACACCAACGGCGCCCTACCCTTCGGCAGCAACGTGAAGACTGTGTCCCTCTTCGGCATCTCGTCCTATCATTTCCTCTCGGGGGGAACCGGCTCGGGCTGTGTCCACACCCCTTATGTGGTGGATATGGTGACAGGACTGAACAATGCCGGCATCCAGACCACCGAGGAGCTGACCGCAGTCTATCGCAAGTATCTGGAGTTTGCGAAGCTGAAATTCGAAGCCGACCGCGACCCGTCGAAATGGTTCCAGCGCGAGGAGTTCGGCCAGCAAAAATACCCGGAGATGGAGGTGAGCGAGCGATGCTACAGGAAAGAGGCTGCGAACGCCGACGCTGCTATCATCACCATCGGCCGTCAGGCGGGCGAGGGAATCGACCGCGACGTGAACACCGAGTTCAACCTCTCCGACTTCGAGCGTGACATGATCATCAAGGTGAGCAACCTCTTCCATCAGGAGGGCAAGCCCGTGATTGTGGTCATCAACTCAGGATCGGTGGTTGAGACCGCATCTTGGAAAAACTATCCCGACGCCATCATCGTGGCTTGGCAGCCGGGCGAGGAGGGCGGTAACAGCATGGCTGACATCCTCACAGGCAAAGCCAACCCCTCGGGCAAGCTGACGATGACCTGGCCGATGGCAGCGTCCGACCATCCGTCAACCAAAAACTTCCCCGACTACGACCAGGACATGTACCAGTTCACCGACAGGGCGGTAAGCAACCGTCAGATTTCTGGGTTCCACTTCACCAACCATGAGGAGGACATCTACGTGGGCTACCGTTATTTCGACTCGTTCAACAAAGACGTGAGTTTCCCCTTTGGCTACGGACTCTCCTACACCACGTTTGAATACGACAAGCCGGCGGTGAGCATCAAAGGCGAGGAAATCACGGTGAGCGTGAACGTCAGGAACTCAGGAAAAGTGGCTGGAAAAGAAGCGGTGCAGGTGTATGTCAGCGCGCCCCAGGGCTGCCTTGAGAAACCGGAGAAGGAACTGAAAGCATTCGGCAAGACACGCACCCTGCAGCCGGGCGAGAATGAGACGCTGACAATGAAATTACGGCGCCGCGACCTCGCCTCCTACGACGAGAGCCAGACCGCCTGGGTGGTGGACGAAGGCACCTACACCTTCAAAATCGGTGCATCCGTTGCCGACATCCGCTGCACCGCCACGCTCAAAGTGGCTGGGATGACAGAGAAAACCACCAATGCCCTGGCACCGAATGCCAAACTGAATTTGCTACGGAAATGAACAATCAATGACTGATTGCTCCATATATAACTTATTCGCCTCAACAAATCTCAAGTGTGTGATTTGTTGAGGCGAATAAATCCGGGGATGACCGATATGCTGAACTGCGTTTATTTCAACGAATAAACCACATCCATGATTTTCTTTCCGATTTCGTCGGCTTCGGCTTCTGTCTGTGCCTCGGAATAGACGCGGATGATAGGCTCGGTGTTCGACTTGCGCAGATGCACCCACTTGTCGGGAAAGTCGATTTTCACGCCGTCGATGTCGTTCACCTCCACTGTCGGGTCAGAACCATACATCTCCTTCACTTTGAGCAGGATGGCATCCACGTCGGTGGTCGGCTCCAGGTCAATGCGGTTTTTGGCGATGGCATAGTCGGGATAGGTGGCACGGAGCTCACTCACTGTCTTGCGCTCATGAGCCAGATGACTTAGGAACAATGCGATTCCCACCAGCGCGTCGCGGCCGTAGTGGGCTTCAGGATAAATTACTCCGCCGTTGCCCTCTCCGCCGATGACAGCACCTGTCTCTTTCATCTTCGTCACCACATTCACCTCGCCCACAGCGGCAGCATTGTATTCCTTGCCGTAACGGCGTGTCACGTCGCGCAGGGCACGGGTGGAGCTGAGGTTGCTGACGGTGTTGCCGGGCGTATGCTTCAGGATATAGTCAGCCACGGTCACGAGCGTGTATTCCTCACCGTACATCTTGCCGTCCTCACGGATAAATGCCAGACGGTCAACATCAGGGTCAACCACAAACGCCACGTCGTGCTCACCCTTCGCCATCAGCTGCATGATGTCGCTCAGGTTTTTCTCAAGCGGCTCGGGATTATGCTGGAAGTCACCGGTCGGATCGTCGTAGAGGGGAGTGATCTGACTCACACCCAGCTGTTTGAGCAACATCGGCAGGATGATTCCGCCCACGGAGTTAATGGAGTCGAACGCCACCTTGAAATTCGCTGCCTTGATAGCCGGCACATCTACCAGTGGAAGATTCAGCACCATGTCGATATGCTTCTGGTTGTACGTGTCGTCCTCACGGTAGGAACCCAGCCCGTCAACATCGGGATAGTCAAAGTCCTCCGCCTCTGCGATACGCAGCACCTCATTGCCCTCGGCAGCATTCAGAAACTCACCGTCTTGGTTGAGCAGTTTCAGTGCGTTCCAGTGGCGGGGATTATGCGAGGCAGTGATGATGATGCCACCGCAGGCGTTCTCCATCGTAACGGCGATTTCAGTTGTCGGTGTCGAAGCCAGTCCGATATTCACCACATCGAAGCCCATGCCCATCAGCGTGCCGCATACCACATTCTTCACCATCTCGCCTGAGATACGGGCATCGCGGCCCACCACGATTTTGTTGGTATCAACTTTTGTAGTGCGGCGGATAAGCGTCGCGTATGCCGATGTGAACTTCACGATGTCCAGAGGGTTCAGTCCCTCTCCTGCACGGCCTCCTATTGTGCCGCGTATGCCTGATATTGATTTGATTAAGCTCATAATCTAAATTGAAGTTAAAATATCATTTGGAGTTAATTCTTCGAATGGAAGTTAAGTTTGAACGCCCGTAGGAGCTGACGTTTTCTTACGTCATGCAGTACTCACCATCCTGAATCGCACAATGGCAATACCCACAATAACAATCTAACTATAAACTACCAACTACAAACTAAAAACTAAAAAACTACTTTCCCAATTCATAATAAATGTCATAATAGAAGGGAAGCACATAGTTGGCTGCGTTGGTGGTACCCGATGAGTGAGGCACGATGAGCCGCACGTGCGCCTGACGTCCTGCATAGCGCGTGAGGCGGATGTAGTCGAGCGGTTTGAGCCATCCTTTCGGCACGTTGCTGCCATACACCGACTTCATGTAGCCCTCCGTGAAGGAAGCAGTATAGCTACGTCCCTGATGCTTGTAGGTGCAGAGCATCTTGTCCACAATCGTAGGCGAAAAGAAATTGCTGTGGGTGGTGTCGGAGTTCTCAATGTCGTATTCCATGAAACGGCAGAGAATCACCTTAGAGATGGTGGTGTCTGACTGCTCCTTGGACATCTCCACCAAGGTCTGCCCCTCACCTTTACGGCGAATCTGCATGTAGATACCGTCCTCATTGAAGAGAACATACTCGTTTTTCAGCGTGTCAGTGATAGAATCCTGCGCTAAGAATGCCGATTCGCTTATCACATTGATTGGCCCCGTCAGCTCGTTGTCCCTGATAAACCGGTTGACCGCCTTCTTCTCCTTATCCTTCATCTCTGCGTAAGTCTCACCGTCGTTGCAGGCAGTGAAAAGAGTCTGCGAAGCAACCAATGCCATCATAGCCACAATTACAAAAAACAACTTTTTCATATCTATTTTTATCAATTTATTATTTACCATTTGGAAGTTAAATCCCTCCAGAATTGTGCGTTTTAGTGGAAATATTCAGAATAATCAGAATAATCAGAGCATTCTGACAAAAATCTAATACCTAAAAAACCAAAAACCAAAAACTGAAAATCCCATCCGAATGGCACTAAAAACGAACAACTAAAACTGACAGCTAAAAATAAAAACCATCAAAAACGTGGCAAAGTTAGTCAAAATAATCGATATAATTAAATTCCATGGGCAAAAAGTTGTTAAAGTGGGGATTATGTTTGCTCAAAATCGCAAGAATCGCTATATTTGCAAGTTGGAAAGAACGGATGGAATACTGATCAGACGAAATTCACCTGCCAAAAAAGAGATGATTTTTCAGCCGTTCATTTCAAATTCAGCGTAACCACAAACAAGTCCATTCATGTCCGACGAAAAGGAAACCCCGAAAACAGACCAGAAACCAGCTCAAAAGCCAAAAAGTTGCTGGCATCGCATCAAGAAGATAGCGATGTGGGTGATTATTTCGCTGATCATTCTGATTATCCTTATTCCTGTGCTGATTTATCTACCTCCCGTTCAACGGTTTGCCGTGGATAAGGCCAGTAAGATTCTATCAGAAAAGACCGGCATGGACGTGAGCGTGGGTGAGTTCCGTCTGAAATTCCCTCTCGACCTGAGCATGGGCAATGTGCTGGCGCTTCAGGACGGCGACACAGCCGTGTTCGCAGAGAATCTGGACGTGAGCGTAGAGATGCTTCCGCTGTTCAGCCAACGCATAGTGGTCGATGAAGTGAAACTCGGCAATGCCGTGCTCCACACCAACGACCTCATTCCCTCGCTCAAGCTCGACGGCAAGGTGGGCAACCTGACGGTGAAAGCCGACAGCATAGACTTGAAAAACGAATACGGGCTTGTGAACCGTCTCCATCTGAAAAACACCGACCTGACCATCACGCTGCCCGACAGCGTGCCGCCCGACACCACAGTCAGCGAGCCGACAAAATGGAAATTCGACCTTGCAGACGTACGCACAGAGAACGTGAATCTGAAGATTTGCCTGCCACCGGCGGCGGACAGCACTAGTGTGACCGCACGTCTCGGCGACGGACATATCAAAGGAACGCTCGACCTTGGAAACTCAATCCTCTCTTTCCCCAACATCAAGCTTCAGAAATCGCACGTGGGATTCAAGTCAGGATCCAACACCGATATAGGAGCCGACTTCGACCAACTTTCCACAGCGGCATCGCTCAACCTGAATACCGGCAGCTATAAGCTTTCGGCACTGGAGTTTGAGAAGCCTGACATCGCCATCGGACTGGGCGACGACCTGTCGGTGGGTGTGCAGTCGGATGCACTGCGTCTGAACGGAGACATCAACATGGGCACTAACCAGTTTGAGTTCAAGGACATCGCCTTCGACCAGGCGAAGATACGTCTCGACCAGCAGCCCGACATGGCACTTGCCGTGGATGCGGAACGGCTGGGGCTCGATGCCCATCTCGACATGAACACCTCCGACTACCAGCTGACAGGCATCGAACTGGACCAGCCGGAAATCACACTTAACCAAAGTAACGGATCCACACTCGGCATCGAGATGCAGAAAGCACAGCTTGACGGCAACATCAACCCTGCAAACGCCCAATACCAGTTCAACGACATCGTGCTGCAGCAGCCGGCTGTCAACATGAACGACGGCGGCATGAACCTCGATTTACACCTCGAAGAGGCACGGCTCGACGGACATCTCGACCTCGCTGCGAACGAGTTCAAGCTCAACGGTGTGAAACTCAGACAACCCGACATCAGGATGAACGACGGCAGCGGTCTGGACCTCGACGTGAACATGGACCAGGCACAGCTCGACGGAAACCTGAACCTGGCGACCTCCCGCTATCAGTTCAAAGACGTGGCACTCGACCGCTCTGCTGTGAAGATGAAGCAGGGAAAGGACATCGACCTGAACATTGCGGTCGATAAAGCCCACCTCAACGGCGACATGGACATGGAAGGAGCCGTCTATGACTTCAAGGACATCATACTCCATCAGTCGGATGTCAGCCTGAAACAGGGCGACGGCATGACGATGGACGTAAACACGGATAAGATGTCGCTCGACGCCAATTTCGCGCTCAACCAATCGACCTACTCATTCAACGACGTGCGGATGCAGGCATCGAAGGTGAACATGAAGACGGGCGACGGACTGGCGGTCAGCGCCGACATCGGCAAGGGAGTACTGTCAGGGAAAATCGACCTCGACAACGAGCGCTTCACATTCAACGACATCGCACTTGCAAACACCGACGTGAGATACGATGCCGACAACTCCACCCCTGCAACAGGGCTCGACCCGGCACATATCGCCATGAAGGGTATGAACGCCGACATCGCAGCCATGGAATACCGGGGCGACGGATCCATGCACCTCGACATCAACCACCTCTCCGGCAAAGAGCGGAGCGGACTGACCATCAAAGACTCCCACGGCACGTTTGCCATGGACAGACACCGCATGAACCTCGACAACTTCCACCTGCAGACGCCCGGTTCCAACATGAACATGAGCCTGGCGATGGACAACAACGCATTCGACACCCCTCGGCGGGGCAGCCAGCCCGGACAGTTCGACATCAAGATGGACGGCACGCTCGGCAAGGATGACTTGGCAATGGCATTGCAGGGCATCCGCCCCGACATAGCGAAAAACCTGCCACAGAAAAGCCTGCACACTAAAATCGATGCCCACGGTAACATGGAAAATCTGAATGTGAACCACTTCGAGGCGAAGATGGACGGCGTGATGGACGTGAAAGGCAACATGAAAGCGAAAGGACTGTCAGGCAGCAGTCCGTCGGTCAGCTCGTCGTTCACTGCCAAGATTCCCGACACACGGTTTATCAACCATCTGCTTCCGGCTGACATCAACCTGCCATCCTCAATCGACCTGACCGCCGACACCCGCTACGACCGCAACGGCATCTACGCCAAAGCCCACGGCACGCTCGGCGGGTCGAAAGTAGATATCGACGGGACCGTGGGTATGGACAGCGAGGACTACGATTTCGTGGCGGATCTCAACAACTTCAGGCTGCGCGACTATCTGCCCCACGGCGACCAGATTGAGCTGTCGGGCTATGTGGCAGCAAGAGGCCATGGTTTCGACCCCTACGCGCCTACCACAACGACAAACGCCACCCTCGACATCAACCATCTGAGATATGAGGACCTCGAGCTGGAACAGATCAACGGCACACTCGCATTATTCAAAGGCGACTTGGATGCCAACCTCAGCATCCACGACCCGAAGTTGGAGACCGTGTTCACCGCCAACGGAAGGATGCTCAAGAAAGGGGTGGACGCCAGCATCGACATCGACCTCCGGCATGCCGACCTACATGAGCTGGGGATGTATGACGGCGAGCTGATGCTCAGCACCAAAGGGCAGTTCAGCCTCAATTCCGACCTCGACCGTCTGTATAAGGCAACGGCAAACATCGACACCCTACATATTCTGCTCGACGGAGAACAGCTTGAGACCGACCACACCGACTTCTTTGCCGAGACCAACGAGGACACCACAATCATCGATCTACAGTCGGGCGACCTATCGGTTAACATGCATTCACCTGAGAACCTGTTCACCCTCATCGACAAATATGCGCATACGGCGGAGCTCGCCACACGGTTCGCCAAACGCAAAGACCTGAACATCGGGCTGCTCAAACGGCACTTCCCCGAAGCAAGGCTCAAAATGAACGTGGGGAGCAGCAATCCGATCATGCGCGTGCTGCAGATGCAGGGCGTGACACTCAACAGCCTCCTTGCCGACCTGCAGACCGACTCCATCACCGGACTGCAAGGCAACGCCGCACTGACCGGACTGCTGCTCGACTCCATCCGGATAGACGAGGCTGACATGAACATTCGTCAGGATTCCACAGCCATACGGTTCGACGCACAGGCTGTGCTGCCCGACCATAAGGACTTCAAGGGGTTCAGCGCGAAGGCGGGAGGCTACCTGAAGACTGACGAGCTGGAGGCTGAGGTGAAACACTACGACAAGGACGGTGACATGGGTCTGGACCTCGGATTCAACGTACATTTCGCCGACAGCGGCATCACAGGACATCTGCTGCCTGAATTCCCCACCCTCGGATACATCAAATTCAAACTCAACGACGGCAACTACATCCGTCTCGACACACTCAACAACCTTTTTGCAGACATCAGAATGGAGTCGGAGGAAGACAGCTGCAGGATGCACCTGAAAGCAGACAACGACACCGGCAGCCAGCATATCAACGCCGACATCACAGATCTCGACCTCACAAAAGTGACCAATATCGCACCAGGACTCCTGCCACAAATGGAAGGCCTTGTGAACCTGAACATGAACTATTTCAGTGAGCTGGGGCAATACAGCCTGAAGGGCAGCGGAGCCTTCCGTGACTTCGTGTTCGACGGCACAAATGTAGGTGATATCGGCGCTGACTTCACCTATTCACCCCAGGGCGACAGCATACACGCCATACAAGCCAACATCAGCAGCGGAGACTCCATCGCGCTAGCCGTGAACGGCACATACAACTCCACGGGCAAAGGCAACATCGACGCCGACATCAACCTCTTCGACTTCCCGCTGTCGATGTCGGCACCATTCATCCCCGACCAGATATTCGTGCTCGACGGCACACTTGGAGGCAACCTGCACGTTGGAGGCGGCGGTGACCACTACCTCATCGACGGACAGCTCACACCCAATCAGGCAACGGCAAGTTCCGACATCTACTCCCTCACGCTGAAATTTGAGGACAAGCCTATATGGTTCAACAACAGCAAAATCACCTTCGACGACCACAAGATTTTCAGCGCAGGAGAGAACCCGCTCACGCTCAGCGGATGGCTCGACATGGCAGACATCGGCAGCCCGAACATGAACCTCACGCTACACGGCAAGAACTTCAACTTCATGAATGCCAAACGCACCAAAAAGTCGCTCGTGTTCGGAAGGATGGACGGCGATGTATTCACACGCGTACACGGAACGCCCGACGACATCAGCATACGTGGCCTGGTGAAACTGCTGCCGACCACTGATGTCACCTATATCATGGCCAACACACCCCTGTCGGTGGATTACCGTCTGTCCGACCTCGTCACATTCGTGGATTTCAACCGTCCGCCCGACGAGGAAATCACCCGTGAGAAACCTGTCTATACGAACACAGACATGCTCCTGAACCTGGTGGCCGACAACGGTGCGAAATTCCACTGCGAATTCTCTGCCGACCGACAGAGTTATGTCGATGTGGTGGGAGAAGGGTCGTTCAACCTCACCTACACCAATGCCGGGACACTCTCGCTCATCGGACGTTACACCATCGACCAGGGCAAGATGAAATACACGCTTCCTGCCATACCCCTCAAGACCTTCGACATCAACAAGGGCAGCTACATTGAATTCACGGGCGTGCCAGGCAACCCCACCCTTAATTTCGCAGCATCAGAGCTGACCACCGCCACAGTGAGCGAAGAGGGAAGCGGCAGCAGAGCCGTGAAATTCAGAACCGGGCTGGAGGTGAAGGGCACGCTCGACGACATGGAGCTTCTCTTCACCATCGACGCACCAGAGGACATGAGCGTGAAAAACGAGCTGGCAAGCATGAGTCCCGAAGACAGAAACAAACTGGCGGTTGCCATGCTCTGCACGGGCATGTATCTCGCAGGAGGCAACTCGTCAGGATTCGACACCAGCAATGCGCTCAACAGCTTCCTCGAGAACGAAATCAACAACATAGCCAGCAAGGCACTCAACACCACCACCGTGGATGTGGATATGGGTCTGGAACAGACAACCCGCGAGGACGGAACCACACGCACCAACTACTCGTTTAAGTTCTCACGGCGCTTCTTCAACGACCGGCTGAACGTGATTATCGGAGGAAAGGTGAATGCCGACGGAGGCAACTACGAGAACGAATCGGGTGCCTACATCGACGACGTGTCGCTGGAATGGCGGCTCAACGAAAGCGGCACACGCTATGTGAAGCTCTTCCACGAGCGGAATTTTGAGAACCTGCTTGAAGGCGAGCTCATCTCCAACGGCGTGAGCTACGTGTTCCGTAAGAAATACGGCAAGCTGTCGGAAATCTGGAAACCAATCAAAATCAACAAGAACCCAAAAAAATAAAAAACCTGCTCAACTCCCATTTGAATAACGGACACACTTAAAGTAATTTCCTACAGCCAAATGTTCACATGTCTAAATGGCTAAATAAATAGTAAATCGAAAAAATCTAACTTCCTTTTTCAAAGAAAATCAATGAAAAAATACCTCTTCCTGCTAAGCATTCTGACCATCTGCGGATGTTCCACGGTGGATCATCTGCCGGAGTGGGAACGGCTATACACCGGCATCAAGAAGACTGAGGTACACGACCAGAAGAAGACTTACGAAGAGAGCGTGGCGTTGTCGGAAGTGAAAGGTGCCTTGGCATACGCCCCCAACAACGCGCTGTTTGGAAGTTCTTCCCGTCGCACACCGCTGCCTATCGGGCTCTGGATTCACGACAACTTCGAAGGCAAGGAGAATCCGTCGGGATTCAGCAAATGGCTGAACCGTTCGTTCGGATCAGATTATGTGACTGTCAACGCCGTAAACCCGCAAGTACGCACACAGGTGGCTACTCATTTGTTGCAGAACTACGGCTATTTCAACGGCAAGGTGGATTACGAGCTTATCGACCAGAAAAATCCGAAAAAGCAGAAAATCAAATACGATATCCACTTGGGAGAGCCATATAAATACAATAAGGTGGACTACTCTTTCAGCGGAATCCAGGACAGCATCGTTCAGGCGAATTTCGACAAGCGTTTCCTGAAAGAGGGCGACCAGTTCAGCACCACCAACTTGGAGGCTGAGAGGGAGAGGCTTACCGAGGACATGAAAGACAACGGCTATTATTTCTTCCGCGACGACTATATCTCCTACTATGCCGACTCGGCACGCACACCCCAACAGGTTGACCTCCTCGTGGGAACTTCGCCCGACGTGCCGGAGAATGCCCATAAGCGGATGAGCATCGGCAACATCAAGGTGTACTTACGCAACCAGCAGACACAAGATCGGAGTAATCGGAGTGACAGCATCATCCGCAATGACTCTGCCAGAGAGGCACGACGAAGGCAACGGATGACATTCGACGACAGCATCACGCTCGGCAGGGTGCAGTTCTTCTATCAGGGAAAGAAACCGCCCATCAGCACAAAAGTGGTTCGGCGGAACATCCGGCTCCGCCAGGGAAGGCTGTATCAGAAAAGCCTCGTCGATCAGACCACACGCAACCTCGTCAACATGCAGGTGTTCCGCAATGTGCAGTGGACATTCACACCACGCGACACCTCCGCCACCTGCGACACGCTCGACGCCAGCATTTCGCTCAGCATGGACAAGCCCATCGACCTCGAGGCGGAGTTCAGCTTCACGCAGAAGAGCAACGACCAGGTGGGCCCCCACGGCAAGGTGTCGGTGTCGAAACGAAACGCCTTCGGACACGGCGAGACACTGAAACTCGACCTCATCGGATCATACGAATGGCAGACGAGGACGGTCAAGCGGCACGGAGAGACACCGCCCGATTCCTACGAGGCAGGTCTCAACGCATCGCTCACCTATCCCTGGCTCGCCGCACCCTGGCTGTCTGCCAAGCGGTTCCGCTTCCCAACATCCACCACGTTTAAGGCGGAGATTGACCACGTGAACCGTGCAGGATTCTACAGGCTCCTGTCATTCGGACTCGAAGCGGCATATAATTTCCAGACAAGCAAGTTCTCAAGACACCAGTTCATGCCGCTTACAGTGAAATACAACCACCTGCTGCAGACATCAGAGGAATTCGAAACGCTGGCGATGGATCACTATAACCTCTACATGCATATCGACGACATCTTTATCCCTGCCATGCAGTACACCTACACTTACGACAACGCGTCGAAAAAACTGTCGAGGGTGATCACACACTTCGACGTGACGGTGAAGGAGTCGGCTAACCTGCTCAATTCCATCAACGCGCTCTGCGGTCAGAAATACAGCGAGATAGAAAAGAAAATTCTAGGCAATCCCTACTCACAGTTCCTCAAAGTGCAGGGCCAGCTCATCAACTACTTCAAGCTGTCAGAGAACAGCACGCTCGCCACAAGGCTGAAAGCGGGTGTCATCTGGACATACGGAAACTCCGATGTGGCTCCGTTCAGCGAGATGTTCTTCGTTGGAGGTGCCAACTCCATCAGGGCGTTCTCAAGCCGCTCAATCGGACCGGGGCGGTTCCATTTACCGGCTTTCAACTTCCTCAACCGGGGAGACTTCATGCTAGAGGCAAACGCAGAATACCGGTTCAAGCTGATGAGCAACCTCTACGGAGCCACCTTCCTCGACATGGGTAACGTGTGGGCGCTCGACGAGGATTATCTCTGGAAAGAATGCTCACTCAGCGGCTCCCCGTTCTTCAAGACGCTCGCTGTCGGCACCGGCGTAGGACTGCGCTACGACCTCCAGTTCCTCGTGCTCCGGCTCGACCTCGGTGTCGGAATCCACGCACCCTACGACACATCAAAAAGCGGCTACTACAACTTCGAGAAATTCTCCGACAGCCTCGGACTACACTTCGCCATCGGATATCCATTTTAATTATAATAGGGAGTTAATCCTTCGGATGGGAGTTAATTCTTTGCACACCGCCCGACAGTCATCGGCTGGGGACTTGGTTGTCCCGACCGCATAATTCAAAAAAGAAAAACAGCCAAATAGGTTTGTAAACACACACATGGAAGAAGCAACTAACATATTTCCATTTATACCAGAAGGGTATGATAAGTGGAGAAAAGAAATCATTTCTTTAATAAAGCTGTCAAAATTCAAAGCGGCATTAAATGTTAATGCTGAAATGTTGGCTCTTTACTGGAAGATTGGTGCCGACATTATTCAAAAACAAAAAGAAAAAGGATGGGGAGCACAGATAGTTGCCCAATTGTCCAAAGATTTGATGAATATTTTTCCTGAAGACAAAGGGTTTTCAGAGCGAAATCTCAGAAACATGAAGAGATTTGCACAAAACTATCCTGATTTTCCATTTCTGCAAGTCCCGCTTGCCAAATTACAAGATGAAGAAATTTGGCAAGTGGCACTTGCCAAATTATGTAACAACGGTGATGACTTTGTTCAAATTCCATTAACTCAGATTACCTGGTATCATCATATTTCCTTATTACCGAAGGTGAAAGACATCACACAAAGAGCGTTTTATATCATGACTACAGCTATGGAAGGATGGAGCCGTGATGTAATGCTTATGCAAATAGATAATGGATATGTATATGCAAAAGGCAAGAGTATCAACAACTTCACGAACACTTTACCACCAATTGATTCAGATCTTGCACGCTATACATTTAAAGACCCATATAATTTTAATTTTCTCGGAACGGTAGCACTCCAAAACGAACGTGACATAGAGAATGAACTGACAAATAAAATTACTGAATTCCTTCTTGAGATGGGAAGAGGTTTTGCCTTTGTAGGACGACAGTATCACTTGATGGTAGATGGAGATGATTATTATATTGACTTATTGATGTATAACTTGAAATTACATTGTTATGTTGCTGTTGAACTAAAAGCAGTAGAGTTTATACCAGAATTTGTCAGCAAATTGAATTTCTATATTTCTGCAATTGATGAATATGTGAAATTACCAGAAGACAAGCCAACAATAGGCCTTTTGCTTTGCCGTACAAAAAGTAATACAAAGGCCAAATTTGCTCTCCGTGGTATTTCACAACCTTTGGGTATTGCTCAATACGAGACAGAAAAACTTTTTGCTGATGTGGCATCATCTCTACCTCAAATTGAAGACATTGACAATGAATTAGATTCAGAAAAAGAATAACGGAAAAGTGGGGAAAATACAATTTAGAGGTTTTTGCGGAAATCTAAACGAATCCATTTGGAAGCCAACAGCATCTACGTGATTATATTGATATTAGTAAGAATTATTATTCCTTCGGAACAAAAAGAAAAAACAACCATACACCGCCCGACAGTCATCGGCTGGGGGCATGGACGTCCCGTCCGTGCCAACCGTCGAGGGCTCGATGCCCGAAGACGGTTGAAAAAATCCTCCGCATGGCTCTATAAACTATAAACTAAAAACTATAAACTACAAACTATAAACTACAAACTATAAACTATAAACTACAAACTATAAACTACAAACTATAAACTACAAACTATAAACTACAAACTATAAACTACAAACTATAAACTACAAACTATAAACTACAAACTATAAACTACA
>JAEEGF011468506.1_pt1 | contig 19203 bp, 17 predicted proteins | sample 9134171 | NCBI WGS metagenome assembly JAEEGF01 (sample SAMN16246542, study PRJNA631951) | gut metagenome | biome: gut microbiome; feature: rumen; material: AP-attached | host: Bos | place: Iran: Karaj | collected 2018-10
GTATCCTCCACAGCGAGACGCACACCGGAAATATGTGGAGCATCACAGACTATGAGTACGATGCTGAAGGTCGTCTGACTGCGGAGATCCATCGGGATAATGATGATGCTCCCGGCGCAACTGGTGGAAACATTTATTACAGCTATGACGCAGAAGGCAACTGCCGCCGCAAAATGGGCTGGGAACAGTAGAAAGGCATAGTAACTTAAACCGATAGAAGAATAAAACAAACCGCCCTTCAAAAGAAAGGCGGTTTGCTTATGTTTTTATCTGTTCACAGAGCCTGTCCGGCGGTTACCGTCAGCCCTGAACAAATCTGATAAACTCCAGAGCTTCGTCAAAAGTCTTCAGCCTTGCAGTATACATATAGCGGCCCATCGTCGCCCAGCTGATCTCCGGCATCTCTTCCTGCATCATCATGTCTGCACCGTAGCGCTCCATGATCTCCTCATGCGTATGGAGATAGCTGTTTCCGTCCTTGCGGCTGGCATAGGAGCAGTAGTACTGATCATCCGACACCGGCAGCCGCCGCTCATCATAGCACACCATATCAGCGTAGATCTTGTATACGTCCGTGGAATGGGCGAAGTTCATCATATCCGGTGTATAGCCTCCGGGCGGCCGCATATTGACCTCAAGCGCCACAAAGTCTCCCTTTTTGCCAAGACCCTTGTGCGCTTTTGTCAGACGGAAGAATTCCAGATGGACGAAACGCCGGCCGACGTTGAAAGCCTTGACGGTTCTGCGTCCGAGAACTTTCAGCTTTTCAGCCACTTCCGGGCAGGTATAATAGTTCAGGTCCTTGTTTTCGTTGACAACGTCCATGACCGGAGGGAACACGTTCATGTTCTCAAACAGCGGCTCACAGTTGGAATCAAAGATCCCGTCATAGGAGACGACGTCTCCCTGAATATACTCCTCCATCACATAGGGAACAGGGGGCAGATTGGCATAGAAAGCGTCGAAATCGGCGTCGTTTTCCAGCTTCCAGGTATCGTGAGCGCCAACGCCGATATTCGGCTTGACGATGACAGGATAGCCCACAAGACTGATAAACTCACGCCCTGCTTCCGGGGTCGAAACAAAGTGCTGGCGCGCGGTGGGAATACCGGCTTCGAGATAAAGCTTCTTCATCAGCGCCTTCTCCTTGATAAAGCCGATGCGGTCAGCCTGGATGCCGGTTGTCACGTTGAAGTCTGTGCGCAGGCGGGCATCCTGCTCCAGCCAGTATTCGTTCAGTGATTCGATCCAGTCGATTTTTCCGTATTTGAACACAAAGAAGCCCACGGCGCGCAGAACCTGATCGTAGTCCTCAAGGCTGTCGACCTTGTAATACTCGGTCAGGGAGGATTTCAGTTCCGGTTCCAGGCCGTCATATGACGCATCGCCGATACCCAGTACGTTAACGCCGTTTTGGCGCAGCCGGTCGCAGAACTGCCAGTAGGTGCGGGGAAAGTTCGGAGAGATGAAAATAAAATTCAATGCTTCACATCCTTTCTCATTGATCGCCCAGCATGATGGGCAGGAAATAGCGCATCTGCTTATACCACCAGGGCCAGTCGTGGTTAACGTCATAGCCCCAGAAATCGCACCAGGCGTTGATCCCTTTCTCACGGAAGACACTTTCGAGATGTCTGAGGGTTCGTATGCTGTCATCCTCCCACGCGCCCTGGCCGCAGCACAGGATTATTTTGCGTTCATTGTACAGCTCAATATACGGGTGGTCCGCAGGCATCTGGTGGAGAAAACGTTCAGGGGAGCTTTCATAAAGCGTGGCGTTCATCCAGCCGTCAAAGAAAAAGTCCGAGTCATACACGCCGGAGAGGGCAATCACACCGCGGAACAGATCCGGGCGGCGCAGGAAGGTGATCACCGCATGGTTTGCGCCCATGCTGAAACCGGTGACGGCGGGGTCCTGGTCGTTGCGGCTGCGCATGAAGGGGATGACCTCATCGACGATATAGTGAAAATACTGCTCCTGACGGGCAGCACGCCACTCTTTGTTGCCATCTTTCAGCGACCAGCTCTCTAAGTCTACACTGTCCACCGTAAACAGCTGAATCCTTCCGTCTTCGATAAAATCGGCCAGCTGGTCGATCATGCCGAAATCCTCATAGTTGTTAGCCATGGAGTTCTGCGTGGGGAAGCAGAGCACCGGCATGCCGCCGTGGCCGTAGATCACGATGTGCATGTCCTTGTCCAGAATCCAACTGTAATGACCAAACTCTTCTCTGTACATACTGTATCCTCTTTATTCAACAAAAATATAGCAGGATAATATATCGTATCATCACTTTTGTCAAGGAATTTAAACTCCAAAAACCTGCAAAAGCACTAGTGAATGCCTGTGACAGAAGTGACATAATTAATCAGCAGGAATTCTGTCACATGTGTCACAGGGTATAGCAGTCTGTTTTTTTATTTGCGAAGAAATTGTTCTGATGATTAAAAAGTCATTCAGTATTGTCCCGAAGATGCGGTATCTGGCGTGTATAAAACACAAAACCGGACGCCTTGAAAAGTGTCCGGTTTCAGGTGTCCAGGCCTTGTTTTCTGTATTCATTCGGCGTAGTACCGAAGAACTTCTTGAAAACACTGATGAAGTGTTTATCGGAAAGATAGCCGCATTGTTCTGCGATGGCTGAAATCGTCAGATCAGGGTTGCTTTTAAGAAGCATGGCAGACTGTATCATGCGGAGACGGGTTAGAAATTTTGTATAGGATTCTCCTTTTTCTTCATGGAAAATACTGGAGAGATATGCGGGTGTAATACCGAGAGCATCTGCAACATCTGCCTGTGTAATCGGTTCCGTGAAATGAGATGAAATATAAGCAGCAGCCCGTTCAGAAAGGTTAGCCTGCTCGGAATTGGGATTTGTGCCGGAAAAACAACGGGATAGAAAATCGCGTATACTTTCATCAGTCCATGAATCGGGAAGATAAACAGAATTCCGCTTTGTTTCTATTTTTCCTTTTATGGCTTCAAGTACGCGACAAAGCTCAGAATCATTTAGCGGTTTCAGCAGATATTCTGCCACACCCAGCCGCAAACCGGCACGGGCATACTCAAATTCATCATATCCGGTTAAAATGATTACCGGGATACTGCTGCCTGCATCCCGAAGCTGTTTTACAAAAGATAGTCCATCCATACCCGGCATCTGAATATCCGTAATGATCAAATCAAAAGCTGTTTTTTCAAGAACACTGACAGCTTCTTTCCCGTTTCTGGCAACATTTACCACCTGAAACTCAGGGTGAATCAAAGACAGGTTATTAAGCAGATATTGACGCATCAAAGGTTCATCTTCTACAATAAGAACAGAATACATGCTTATATATTCACCTCCTGAGGAACGGGAGAATAGGGTATGATGAGAGTGACTGCTGTTCCTTTGTTTTCTTCGGATGAAATCGAAAGCCCGTAGGAATCACCGAAACGAAGGCGAATTCTTTGTGCGATGTTCTGGAGCCCTATACTGCGGGAAGTGGAGGGCTGCGGGTCGGTGATCTTTCCGGATATGCTTTCCATAATGGATGCAAGCTGTTCCTTGCTCATACCGATGCCGTTGTCTTCTACTGTGATGGATATAACACTGTCTTTCAGTTCCGCTTTTACCAGAATTGACATATCGGAATTCTGGGGTTCACAGCCGTGGACAAGAGCGTTTTCAACGATTGGCTGAATCGACAGGGAGGGGAGGCTTGCATTCAGGATTTCCTGAGGAGCGGAAATCTCATAATGCAGGGAATCATGACGTCGCGCCTGAAGATGCAGATAACTTTCTACGATTTTCAGTTCGGAAGCAAGAGAAATATCTTTGTTGGAGTTTACCATGCCGCGAAGCAATATTGACAGATCTTCAACACTTTTGACAGCTTCATCTTTTTCACCGCTTTTGATCAAAAGGCTGATTGTACTGAGAGTATTGAAAAGGAAATGCGGGCGAATCTGATGATAAAGAGCATCATACTGGGCTTTTTTCTTTAAATATTTTGCTTCGTACATTTCCCGGGATAACTGAACATTCCGGTCTGTCTGATCTGTTATTTCCTGCAGCATATTGTTGAAAGAACTGCTGAGATAGGATATTTCGTTTGCACTGCTGTCCGGGGCTCTGACAGTAAGGTCACCTGCCTGTGCGGTCTGCATGGTTTCAACCATCTTGTGTATCGGGTGCAGGAATGAATTCACAAAGAAAGCTGTAACAATTAAACCTACAACAATGCAGAGAAAAGCGGCAGTAATTGCTATTCTGCGGGCAGAATAGACACTGCGAAGGACAACCGCTTCCGGATTCAGAGCTATGACTGACCAGTTTGTTTCATTGACATGGGAGGAATTTAAAATATATCGTTGTCCGTTTAATGCGATATGATCTGTATCGGAGAAGAGTTCATCAAAGTTGGCCAGAGTTTCAAGCTCAAGCGTTGAAGGCTTATCAGAGCGGGAATACAGGATCTGTCCATCTCTTTCAAGCAGATAAAGCGACCCTTGCTCGGGAAGTTCTACAGCATCCAGAATATCTGCAATACCGCTGTAGTTTGCGTCTACGCGGATGAGACCGAGAGTATTTCGGGAGTCTGAAAGGCTTTGCAGTCTGAGTACCATGGAGAAAATTGTATAGGGGATTGAGCCGTATTTCTCTTTGTAGGCATGGATGAAAAGCGGGCTTTGTTGAGCCATTGCCTCGGAATACCAGGAGGATTCCTGATAGTTATTCAGATAAGAAGCCTGATGACCAACGCGGGAAACGGAATAAATGTGGTCAGTGATAATATTGACGCTTAATATATCTTTTCTGGGAATGGTCATCATTTCCCGGAGAAAACCTTCTATACCCCGTTGCTTTGCCAGGAACTCCGCATCTGTGACCGGTTCGCTTTCAAGCAGCTTCATGACTCTTTCACTGTAGTAAGGTGACATGCAGAGACGTGACAACTCGCTGACATAGTTTCCTGTGTTGATAGCAACCTGATCGATCAATTGCTGTGTCTGATAAACAGTCTGACGGCGTAACTGCTTGCCATAGTAAGTTCCTGTGGCGATGGATACGGCAAGAACTGCCAGCAGTATCAGTATTGAAATGATCATGAAGAGGCGCGTTCGTAAATTATAATGTTTCATAAACGCTCCAACTGATATCTGATATATTGACTAATACAGGCTTAATTGTATTCAATATAACACAATTCCTTATTATCCGTAACCCTGAAATAAAAAAATAGAACCGTTATCCAAAAAACACGGAATTTTATTTTTCAAATCAAAATGAGATAATATTTTCAGAGATGCAAAGCATCAAAAATATTATTAATTGGAGGGACAAAAATGAAGCGTATTTTTTGCTTGTGCCTGGCAGTCCTGATGATGGCCGGCCTTTGCAGCACAGCCTGGGCAGATTCCGGAAAAGTTGATCTTGCTTTCTTTACAGGGAAAGTAGAGACAATTGACCTGATTGATGAGATCATTGCAGCATACAATGCTCAGAGTGACGGCATAAAGGTTGAACAGGAGTATCAGAACGATGCAAGTAATGTCATTAAAATTAAATTTGCATCCGGAGAATCTCCTGACATTATGACGACCTATGAGCAGGAGTTTGTAGATCAGGGCAAGTACATGGACATCTCCGAGATGAATCAATGGTGGGATAGACTGATCCCGTCCATGAGGGATAACTGCACGGATCTCAACACCGGTAAGCAGTTCCGCGTATGCACCAATATGACGATGGCCGGCTTCTGGTACAACAAGGAAATGTTCCAGGAGCTCGGGCTGGAAGTTGCTACGACATGGGATCAGTTCGTTGCAAACCTCGAAGCCATCAAGGCAGCATATCCTGATGTGGATCCGTGGTTTATCTTTGGTGAAGCATGGCACCTCGGCCACCTGATTGAGTTCCTGCCGCATGGCTATATCAAGGCAAAATACGGTGCAATCGGAGCAAAACAGGCTTTTCTGAGCAATGATGCAGAAACTCTTAAATGGGGTGACCCGGACGGTGCTATGTGCACATTCGCAAAGAAGCTTGTTGAGCTGCAGGAAAAAGGCCTGATCAATGCTGACGTTCTTACAGCGACCGGCGATAACTGCGTAGATGCCTTTGTAACCGGAAAGTGCGCTATGTTCTCAAACGGCATGTGGTGCCTGTCTTCTCTGCTGGAGAAAGATCCGGACATTGCAGACAAGATCGGCTTTGCTCCTTATCCGGCATACATGGAAGATGGTGTTCCTGTAGTCCTTGTAGCAGAAGATTCCGGTTATTGCATTTCTGCAGATACGAAGAATCCGGAAGCTGCTGTTGACTTCCTTACCTATCTGTTCAGTGCTGAAAACCAGAAGAAGTATGCTGAATCTCTTGGTTCACCCAGCGCATTCCTGGATGTTGATGCAGTCTGGGCTCCGGAGAGTGTAGTTGAAGGTGTCAGTGCTGCTGTAGCAAGTGCTGCCAATATCGGATTCACAAATGAAAAGCCTGCCGGCTTCTCAGGTGATGATGCCGGCCGTATGGTGCAGGATCTCCTGGCAGGAACATATACTCCCGAAACATTTGCAGAAGCATATGAAAAGGCCTGGAACGAAGGATTCTAAAATATCATAATTCTTTTAAAGAAACGGCGGCGGTTATACTTTGACCGCCGCCGTGACAAATATCAAATGGATATACACCGATATGAAGAAGAAAAAAATAGACAAATCACAATTCCTGTCACTTCCGGCTGCGATTTTGTACGGAGTTTTCTTCGTATACCCTCTGCTGTGCGGTGTGGGCATGAGCTTTACAGATTGGGATGGAATGGGTAAAGCCTCTTTTATCGGATTCCGGAACTTTGTAAAATTCTTTCATGATGCCCGCGCTATCCATGATATCAAAACGACAGTGCTGTTTGCTTTGGGAAGTGCGATACTGCTGAATGTGGTTGGCTTGCTGTATGCACTGCTCATGAATACTGAATTCAGAGGAAAGAGCATAGCAAGAGTAATCATCTATCTTCCGGCGATAATCAGTCCCTTGATCATGGGGTATATATGGTATTTCCTTTTACAGCCGGGCAGAGGGTATCTTTTTCATGTGTTTCAACAACTGGGGCTGCCCGATCTGATAGGAAACTGGATGGGGTCATATTCCTCCGCAATACGTGTACTTATCCTTGTAAACGTCTGGCAGTTCGCAGGTATGACAATGATCATTTATCTTGCCGGCCTTCAGTCAATTCCCGCAGAACTGATTGAGGCAGCAAGAATTGACGGAGCGACAGGCTGGCAGTTATTCCGGAAAGTGACGATGCCTTTGCTGATACCTGCTATTCGTATCAATGTTGTCACGAATATTATAGGCTCTTTGTCTGTTTTTGATGTGATAATGTCCCTGACGGAAGGCGGACCGGGTTACGCGACAGAAAGCCTCTCAATCTACATTATGCGTATGTGTTATGGCAGTAAAACGGGATATTCAACAGCAGTTGCTATGATTCTGTTTCTGTTTATTCTTGTTCCGGTGCTGATAGCGTTGAAGCTGACAAGGCAGAAAGACTGAGGGATTGCATGAGAGAAAAAATAGGTTTAAAAATATTCAGAATAATGGTTGTAGTGCTCATTTGCTTTGCTTGCATTATTCCTTTTTATATTTTGCTGGTATTATCTCTGAATGCACCTTCAAGAGTTTTTTACCAGGGGAATATTTTTGTTCCGGATTTTCACTGGAGCAATTACATAGATGCCTGGAAGAAATCGCGCATAGGAACCGCTATGTTAAATTCTGCGATTATCACAGCCGGTACCCTGGTGCTTACAATCGTTACTGGCGGGCTTGCAGGATATGTTATAGCCAGAAAACCGACAAGATATAACCGGATTGTTTTCGGGGTTATGCTTGCATGTATGATGATACCTGGTATAATCAATACGGTACCGCTCTATGTTCTGATGAGAAAAATACATGCTGTCAATACGCTGTGGGGTATGATATGCGTTTGCTCAGCGCTGGCAATGCCGTCTGCGGTTTTTATATATTCCACATTTATAAAGGCTTTACCGAAAGAACTGGAAGAAGCGGCAGCAATTGACGGCTGTACACCGTTTATGGCGTTCTGGAGAGTAATTTTCCCGATCATTAAACCTGCAACGGCATCTTTTGTTATCCTGAACGGCTTCGGCATCTGGAACAACTATGCACAGGCAGTATTCTTCCTGCAAAGCAGAAGCAAGCAAAACATACCGCAGGCACTGTCTGTTTTTTTCCAGCAGTTTGCAGGTGCAAAGTGGCATCTGATGGCGGCTACCGCGGTTATTGCTATTATTCCTGTCGTTGTTATTTTCCTTGTATTTCAAAAGCAGTTTATCCGAGGCCTGTCTGACGGTGCCCTGAAAGGATAATCAATGGAAATAATTCCTGCCAAAGGGGTATATTTACCCGGAGAACCGATAAAACTCTTTTTAGAAAACAAAAACCGGGATACTGTGCACATTACTGTCACATCTCTGGATACAGTTGCAGAAGAAACAGTGATTGCTTGTGAGAGTGCAGAAACAGAAATTATTCTCAAGGAGAACTATATTCCCGGAAAAGGATACGGGGTTGTCTGTATCAACGATGCAGGAGAAAGCTGCTGTACAGCTTTTGATGTCCAGAATGGAATAACGATATATCGCTACGGCTTTCTGTCGGATTTTTCTCCTGATGATGCAGATAGTACAGACACGGAATGTCTTGCAAAATACCACACTAATATAGTACAATTCTATGACTGGGTTTACAGGCATGATGCATTTCTTTCTCCATCAGACGAATATGCTGATCTGATGGGGAAGAAGAATGCACTGTCAGTCATTAAAAAGAAAATTGAACAATGTCATAAACGCGGTATGAAAGCTCTGGGATACGGAGCTGTATATGCAGCGGGTGCTGAGTTTGCCGAAAAGCATCCGGACTGGAGACTCTATGCTGAAAAGGGAAAACCCTTAATGTTCATTGATGTTTTTTCCATCATGAATCTCCGTTCGGCATGGCATGAGCATATTATTACAGAGTACGGAAAAGCCGTCCATGAGGTTGGTTTTGACGGTATCCATATGGATACATACGGCTTTCCCAAAACAGCTTATGATGAGCAGGAAAATGTTGTTCATCTTGAAAACGATTTTGTTGAGCTGATCCATGATACAAGAGAACAGCTTCATGACGCGACACTGATTTTTAATAATGTGGGTGCGTGGCCATTGGAAGAGACTATGCGGACAGAAGTGGATGCAGTCTATATCGAAGTATGGCCGCCTTTTGACAAATACCATCATCTCAGAGATCTGATTCTGAAAGCCGGAACATCAGGAAAGCCTGTTATTCTGGCGGCTTACCCGGCTGCTTTCCGGACGGACACTCCAAAACGCGGTCTGAATTCACAGCTGGTACTTATGAGTGCAGTTGCAGCCAATGGCGCTTCCCAGCTGTGGTACGGAGAAGAAAATGCTGCCATTACGCAGGGTTATTATGTGGATTACTATAAGCTCCCAAAAGAGCATGAATATGTTCTCCGCAGATATAATGATTTCTTTGTGCGGTACGAAGAATTGCTGTATGACAGCACTCTGAAGGATGTCGGTATGACGCATTTCGGCTGGGATAATGTTGAGTATCAATGCAGCCATCCCTGTTCAGCAGACGGCAGAGCCGGAACAATCTGGCTGATGATCAGAGAGAAACCCGGGAAAAAGCTGATCTGTATGCTGAACCTCTGCGGAGATGAAAGTGAGAACTGGGCAGACGGAAGAAACGATGTGCTTGATCAGGAGAATGTTGTTTTGAGTGTGCAGTTTTTCGGAACAATAAAAAAGATCATTTCAGCATCACCGGATTTTGAATACGGAAACTGTAAAGGTTGCGAATACACCGTTCTGTATAAAAAGCAGGGGCCTCGGGTTGATATAAAAATTGACAAAATTCATCGGTTTACATTTGTTCTCATAGAGACGGAGGAGTAGGCATGCAGACACCCTGGTGGAAGAAGAGAGTATTTTATCAGATATATCCCCGGAGTTTTCAGGATTCAAACGGAGATGGCATAGGCGATCTCCGCGGAATACTTTCCAGGCTGGATTATCTACAATGGCTGGGGGTCGGTGCTGTCTGGCTGTGTCCGGTCTATGATTCTCCGAATGCGGATATGGGGTATGATATCCGGGATTATGAAGCCATCATGCAGGAATTCGGAACCATGGAAGATTTTGATGCATTGCTTGATGGCCTGCATCAGAGAGATATCAAACTGGTGATGGATCTTGTGGTGAATCATTCTTCAGATGAACACCGGTGGTTTGTGGAATCAAGAAAGTCAAAAGATAATCCGTACAGGGATTATTATATCTGGAGGGACGGGAAAGACGGAAAAGAACCGAACAACTGGGCGTCCTTCTTTACGCCGTCTGCATGGAGCTATGATCAACAGAGCGGGCAGTGGTATCTCCATCTTTTTGCTGAGAAACAACCGGATCTGAACTGGGAAAACCCGGCCCTGAGGGAAGAGATCTACGCAATGATTAACCGCTGGTTCGACAAAGGGGTTGACGGTTTTCGCATGGATGTTATCAGTCTGCTGGCAAAAGATCCCTCTTTACCGGACGGAAAGGGAGACGGCTATGTATGTGCTCCCGAATACTTTGCCTTTCAGCCGAAACTGCACGACTATCTGCGAGAAATGCGTGAAAAATGCTTCGATGGCAGAGACTGTATGTGTGTAGGAGAAACAGCCTTTGTCAATACCCGGAATGCTCCTTCTGTAGTAGGAGACGGCAGGGAACTGGATCTGCTTTTCCAGTTTGACCTGATGGATATTGATGGCGGCAGTTCAAAATGGGATGTGATTCCTTTTGATCTGAAGAAGTACAAAACAATCATGTCATCCTGGCAGGAAGCCATAGACTGGAACACGCTCTTTCTTGGCAACCATGACCAGCCTCGTATCATCTCACGCTTTTTCCCGGCAGAAACGGAAGAGCTGCAGCGCAGAAGTGCGGAAATGCTGGCTGTGGCCGTATACCTTGCAAAAGGCACACCGTTTATCTACCAGGGAGAAGAAATCGGCATGACAAACTTCCCGTTCAAAGACGAAAGCGAACTGCAGGATGTGGAGAGCCTGAACCTGCTGAAACAGGCCAGAACAGAAGGAAAAGAGGCCTGGGCGTGGGAGGGAATCCTCAGAAAAGGCAGAGACAATGCCCGTACACCCATGCAGTGGGATGAAACGGAAAACGCAGGGTTTACTACCGGAACCCCCTGGCTGAAAGTCAATCCCAACTATCCGGAGATTAATGTCCGAAAGGAAATGAAAGAACCGAATTCTGTTCTGAATTTTTACAGGAACCTGATTGCCCTCAGGAATAATAACCCTGTGCTCCAGTCAGGAAACTATGAGATGTTGCTGCCGGAGCATGAACAGATTTATGCCTTCAGGAGAACACTTGGCAGCGTTTGTGTTGAAGTGTACTGTAATTTCAGCGGCAAATCTGCTTTTATCCGGATCCCGGAAGGGAAAATGATCCTTCAGGAAGAACTGCATCAGAATTTCCTGAATCCTTACGGCTTCTGCGTAATTGAAAGAAGCGTCTAGCCTCGACTGGAAGTATATTGAGTATTGTCACATGTGTCACAGAGATTATAAGGAATAACTATAATGCTGAAGGGAAAGAACCAGTCCTGATTGTTATCATTTTGTGAACTGTTGCGAAATGATGTAAACTTTTGGCCTCTCCCACGGGTATATATTGAGAGGACTTTTTCCGGAGTATTATTCCCCTTCTGTCAAAGTATTTTTGAAAAGTTAATACCAAATGATCCCAAAATGCTACCGTTTGATCCCTCGATAGTATGATATAATTAAAATATCGGAAAACCGCAGTAAACCGCACACGATCGCAGGGTTGACAAAGTGTTTAAAAAGAATTATAGTATGCTCGCAAGAGATGTAAGAAAACCGCCTTTCGGAAAAGGCGGTTTTTTCATATCCGGACGTAGATGCCTGTGACAGATGTGACACAATTTATCAGGTGGAATTCTGTCACATGTGTCACAGGAGTTTTTTAGGAAAAAATAATGTTGAAGGAGAGAAACCAGCCCTGATTGTTAACTTTTTGTGAACTGTCGTGAAAGGACCCACCATTTTGGTCTCTCCCACGACACTAAGTGAGAGGACTTTTTAAACAGAGGATTTTAGAGCTTTGAAAAGATGTACCCCGATGTACCCTTTAGTCCCCTTGGGAGTGTGATACTATTATACTGCAAAAAGAGTAGAGGAAGTCAGTCGGACGGTTGGTTTCAGTAATGTAGTTTTTTAGATGCCATATACACCTATTCCGGCGACTGCAGAAAGACATATCAGCAAAATCGGTGAGATACCTTCTTTTCTCAACCTCCTGGATCCGAAATATACTGCAGCTAACAAGACCGTAAGAATAATTGGATTCGTTGACAGGACACCATCATTTATTATGATTCCGTTTTTAATGATCATGTATATTCCTGTTGCAAGGATAATACCGATCATGCAAGGCTTCACACCCCGCAGAACCGCCTGCACATAAGGGTTTTTCAGAACGACTTTCAATAGTGCCGTCACCAGAAGAATGATAATAAATGACGGCATAACCACCGCAAATGTTGCGACCAGGGAACCGAAAAATCCTGCCTGCGAACTGCCTACATAGGTGGCCAGATTTACCATGATCGGACCTGGCGTACTTTCGCTGACAGCGATCATATAGGTCAGCATCTCATCATCCAGCCAGCCGTAGGAAAGAACCACGTCACGAATCAGCGGTATCGCACCGTATGCGCCGCCGAAAGCGAAACAGCCGACTTTGAGGAAGCCGATGAATACTTCCGGAAGTATCATTTCCCGGCCCCTCCTTTCATGGCAGGCTTTTTAATCATGAAGATGATCAGACTGATAAGCCCTGCAATAAGCATCAGGAGAATGGAGGAGATCCTGACAGAAAAGATATTGATCAACAGCATAGCTGCAGACGCACAGAGCATAAACGCCCTGGGCATCGGTTTCTTTTGCATCTTCTGAAGCATCCTGATTGCAGCATCAAGGATCAGGATACCGACCGCGATCTTTATGCCTTGAAAGGCATGTGCAATCCAGGTGATTTCAAGAAAATGATCTAAAAACATGGATATCACAAAGATAATGCAGAAGGAGGGAAGGATCATACCAACAGTGGCTGCCAACGCTCCTGCGAAGCCTTTCTGTTTATATCCTACATAGGTGGCGCAGTTGATGGCGATCGGTCCGGGGGTTGATTCTGCAATCACGGTGATATTCATCATCTCATCATGGGTGATCCACCGTTTTTTCTCTACACAGGTGTTTTCTATTAGAGAGATCATGGCATATCCGCCGCCAAAGGTGAATAAACCTATTTTAGCGAAAGACAGAAAAAGATCAAAGAAAGAATTCATTTCTTGTCCTCCTCCCGGAATTCGCATTGGCATATTTGAGGATCACGGCAAAGATGGAGGGATTGCTCTCTCATTTTTTCAATGGCGACGCCGAGTTCATCAAGTGCGTCCTGTTTCGGCAGATAATGAATATGATAGCCATACCTTTCACCGTAAACGAGCCCGGCTTCACGCAGAACTTTCATGTGCTGTGATATTGCAGATTCTGTAATGCCGAGCTTTTTGGACAGCGAACGAATGCAATGCTTTCTTATGAGAAGCTGCTGAAAAATCAAAAGTCTTGTTGGTTCCCCCAAGGCTTTCAGCATCGTTGAGATATCCATAAGCCACCTCTTTGATTTAGTAATAACTTAATTATATACTTGATTTTGATTTAGTCAACGCTTAATTATGATAGTCGTGTTTGCAAAACAGCCTTGCCCATGACTGTGTATGAGAGGAGGAAGAATATTCTTGGAGAAATAGGGACACTTTGCAGAGGAAATTAAAAAAGGAGGGAAAATGAATAACATGGAAGAGTAAAGAAGACAAAAGAAGAATAAATTTTATGACAGTATTACCATGTCAGTAACCGTCTTTCGAAAGAAAGGCGGTTTTTTCATGCCCGAGTGTGGGCATTAGTTTTTAAAATTTTATTTTTATGGAGGTTTTATGAGTAATAAAACAAATCAGCTTACTATCTGGCACGCAGACACAAACGGAAACAAACAGAACTGTTTTTATCAGCAAGAGGTTCATGTAACGGACAGAGAAACTCTCAGGCATGCGCTTGGGTATGATCATGTGTTCGTAAAATTCAGGGACAACAAAAGGGGAAATGAAAACTTCCTGTATGCAGATTTCCTGGTACTTGACTGCGACAACGATCATTCTGATGATCAGGCAGAGTGGATCTGGCCGGAGGATCTGGCAGACTTTCTGCCGGAAGTCAAATTCATCATCTATTCCAGCAGACATAACAACATGGCGAAAGAATCACGTTCACCAAGGCCGCGTTTTCATGTCATCTTCCCGATTGAACATACGGAAAGTGCGGAAGAGTATGCGAAGCTGAAAAGGAAAGCTGCAGAAATGCTGCCGTTTTTCGATAGCAATGCCCTGGATGCAGGCAGATTCTTCTTCGGTGTATACAACCCGGAGATTTATACCCATCAGGGTGAGAAGAACCTGACGGAGTGGATGCAGGATGAGGAGAGGTCTGATCTCGTCTGTCAGAATGATATTATCCCGGAAGGGAAAAGGAACAGTACACTGTCAGCTTTTGCCGGGAGACTGATCAAACGTTGCGGGAATACGGACGAGGCTTATGAGGCATTTCGGAAAGAAGGGGAAAGATGTTCTCCTCCGCTTCCTGAAAAGGAAATAGAGGAGATATGGAAAAGCGCACAGAAATACTATCAGGCAATCAGTGCCCGGCCGGATTATATTCAGCCGGATCAGTACGGCCGGATAAAGAATACGGAGTGGGAGGAACCTATCCCGCTGACGGATGATGATCTGCCGGAATTTCCGATAGATACCCTGCCGCCTGTGATTGCTGCATACTGTAAAGCAGTTGCGGAAACTCTCCAGATTCCGGTAGGTATGGCAGCCAGCTGCGCACTGGGCATGCTTTCGATTTGCCTTCAGAAAAACTATAAAGTGAGGATTAACCCCACCTGGACAGAACCTGTCCATCTCTATATTCTGATAGTAGCAGATCCTTCGGAGAAAAAATCACCCTGCGTCAAGCTGATGTGTTACCCGCTGATAGAGTATGAAGAAAAGTGGAACCGGGATCACGCTGCTGCTATACGGGCAAGCCAGGAGATGAAGTGTGCTCTGGCGATCAGTGTGGAGAACATCAAAAAGGCAGTAGCGAAAGGGAAGGCAACAGAGGAGGATCTTCAGGAAGCTGTAGAACGTGAGCTGGCTTATACAGCATTGGAGGAACTTCAGCTCTTTCTGGATGATGTAACCCCGGAAAAACTGATTTCACAGATGGCTGATAACGGAGGGGTTTGCGCCATCGTTTCGTCGGAAGGAGGTGTGTTTGACAACTTTGCCGGCAGATACAGCGGTTTTGCCAATATTGACGTTCTCTTGAAGTCTTATTCAGGTGATACACTCAAAGTAAGCCGCTCAACCAAGGGAAATGAAGTTATCTATTCTCCGGCTCTGACGATTCTGGATATGATGCAGCATAATGCGCTTGCCGGAATCATGAATAATCCGGTATTCCGGGAACGCGGCCTGACGGCCAGAATTCTGTACTGTATACCGAAATCGAAGATCGGGTATCGAAACAGTAATCCTGAGCCGGTAGATCTGGGAATCCAGAAGAATTACGAGGAGCTGATGATCGGCCTGCTCAGTGAAAAGCACAGCCGGAAAGAGACTATAACCCTTTCCGAAGAGGCGGAGCGGGAACGCATCGCTTTTGATGAAGAGATTGAGAAAAAGAGCCTTGACGAATACGCAGATTTCCGTGACTGGACGGGAAAAATCGTAGGGACAACAATCCGCATAGCTGCGCTTCTATATCTGGCGTCTGAAGAAAGAGTGAATGCAAAAGAAAAGAATGAGATTCCGGGTTATGTCATCAGCGGTGAAGTCATGCGCGATGCAATCCGTATCGCAAGGTATTATATTGCCCATATGATGTTTGCTTATCGTAATTCAGGCACAGAACTGATGACAAAGAACTGCAGGAAAGCTATTTCAGCTCTGCTGAAGCGCAACAAGGAGGTGTTTACGGTTCGTGATCTGATGCGGTACTGCCATTTCAAGAGTGCGGAACTGGCACAGGCAGTTGCCGATCACCTGGAGGATCTCGGTTATGTGAAAGCTCAGGATCCTGAACCGTACAGGAAACCCGGGCGGCCGACAAAATCGAAATATACCGTCTATCCGGAACTTCTCAGGCAAGGACAAACAGGTGCTTAAACAGCACCTGTCAGTTTTATCCCGGTGACAGTGTGACAGAAGTGACAAAACTCCGGAAGGAGAATAATGTCACTTCTGTCACTTGCTTTATAGGTGAAATACTGTTTTTTGTTCGGCAGAGACAGGAATAAGAAAACCGAATATCCGATGACGGATCAGAATGCGATTGACTGAATTTGTGCTGGAGTGTAATATAGGAGAAAAGAACTTTAAAGGAAGCGGGACAGTGAAAAAGACGATATTGCTGCTGCTGATGCTTGTTTTTCTCAGTGCCTGCGGCAGGGAGGAAAGCTCACAGATCGGAATCAGAAATTATACTTTACCGGATAAGGATAAGTTTGAGGAATCGTATACCTCAGACAAAAAGGAAACTGCGCCTCCTTCCCAGGAGATTCACCAGACTTACCGCTGGAATCCGCACGGGGTGTTTACCTACGTCCTGGGCGGGGGATATTCCTGGTCTACCGCCCTTTTCAAAATATCCTCTGTGGACTATGACAAGCATTGTGCTGTTATAACCTATACCGTCAAGGACGACAACGGATATCAGCTGGCAAAAATTGAGGGAAAGAAGCCAAAGGAAGAAGATTATTTCTTTGAATCCGGCGGTGAGCGGGTGGTCGGCCTGGATGAGACGGAAGATGAAGACGGCACACGGCATATCATCATCTACCTGTCCAATGAGCATTATCTGGAATTTATCGGGAAAGAAAAGCTGGAAACCTCGAAATACTGCTATCCCGGCATGAGCTACAGGCTCAAAAAAGAAGGGTAGAGCATTTATCTGCTGAATACAAAAAGCAAGACACCCGCAGGGAGGAAAACTCCTGCGGGTGTCTTGTATTCAGGGGATTATAAAAGTTCCTTAAAGGCGGCGGGGAGGCGGGAGATGATATCGGAGGGAGTGACGGAATACTCTCCGAGTTTCTTAGGTATTTTGATACGTGAAATGGGCACTTTTTTTGTGAAGCCGTCTGTATCGACCGGGTGTTTCACCGAAGTGTTTTTGAAATTGACGGCATAGATATTGTTCGCTATTGATACCGCAGTGTTCAGCAACTAGGGCGATAGACAGATCAGTATTTCGCAAAAGGGTACCGGCATTTTCGATACGCACCATTAAAAGGTATTCAATTGGTGAATATCCGGTTAATCGACGAAATTCTCTGGACAGATGATATTTACTGATACTGCTGATTTTGGATAGATCATCCATATTAATCGGCTCCGAAAAATGTGATTGCAAGTATTGTATCAGATGATAGATAGTTTCTTCAGTTTCTGAGGGTGAAGTACTACTCTTTATAGACAGAAGCCACGAAAGCAATTCGGTAAGGCCAGCGTGAATCTGCAAATCACGATCGGGTTGAATACGATGGTAACTTTGCAAGAGTTTCTCAAGGTGAGGCTGAAATCCTGATATGCTGTGAAAAATAACTTCTCTGTCATGTGCAAAGGCAGAGAAAAAAGATTCTGCAGTGTAGCCATTAAAGTAAAGATCACAGCGCTCCCAAAACATACCTTCTGAACGGAAAATATGATGTTTACGACAGTCAATCAGAAATCCGTCACCTTCCTGCAGATGGTATTCCTTTCCTTCATAGGAAAGGAAACCCTTACCAGCATAAGTATAAACCAAAAGAAAAGTATCACTGCCGCTTCGCTCTGTATAATGACCCGAATCGGACTGCGCAAGACTGAAAGATTCCAGGAACAAAAAGCTTTTGCGCGCAGTTGTTGTGATCGGAAGAGGAGCCATCACACGAAGATTGCCTGAAAGACGAAACAGAGCATTCTCCACATGGGAAGTCATGACACGCATGTCGTCTATCGAGAGAGAGGGAAAATAGCCGCTTTGTTTTAATGATAATTCTGTAATTGGATTATGTAAGGATAATTGATTCATTGAGATATCAATGAATGGGATAGTATCAAACACAAATACCTCCATAGCACGATAGTGCAAAAAACAAGCATGATAGGTTATGGTAATTCCATTTTAACATGATAAAATAGGACTCGTCAAGGAAAAGAAAAAAGTATAAAAAGTGAGCTTAGCTTTTCCTTACAAGCCTACACAAATTTTATATACAAAAGGAAGGAATCTTACCATGAAAAATTCACTTAAGAAAACCCTTTGCACCATTATGGTTTTAACACTGGCAATTGCATGCGTAGCCTGTGGCAATACTCAGGAAAAAAATACAGCAGTTGCTGTTACAGAAGTTGGAACATATAAGTATTCCAATCTTGCCCTGTATCCATTTCAGGGTGCTACACTTTTAAACGCTTCATTTAATGCTCTGACGCTGTACTCGGATAACACCTTTGTTCTTTCAAATATCGCAGATACTTTTGCAACAAGTGATTTTGAGAGCCTTCACCGTTCAGCTATTGTTGAGGCTGTAGCATATGGTACATATGAGGTTGTATCAAGCAACAGCGAACTGCATGAAAAAACTATCAAGATCACATCTGTAACACGTGTGATTAATGGAAATACTGATACAGACAGCGCTAGCATATCTGCAGACGTAAAAGATTGGGTCATTAAGAACAGCGGTGCAGTCGGTACGGAAATCACGGTCAATGATGATGACCGCTCCATGACGAATGTCAGCATTCTTAGTTTCCGTCTTGGTGAAAATCCTGATCCGCAACAGGAGGGTATGGCACAGATGTTCTGGGGCAGTACTAACTAATATTCACGTTTTGTACGAAAAGACGGCTCTCCTGCTTGCTTTGGGAAAGCCGTTTTTTCATAACCGTGTTTTAATAATATTAGAAGGAGAAAACTTGCATGAAGATAACATCTCTC
>JAEEGF012011918.1_pt1 | contig 19191 bp, 16 predicted proteins | sample 9134171 | NCBI WGS metagenome assembly JAEEGF01 (sample SAMN16246542, study PRJNA631951) | gut metagenome | biome: gut microbiome; feature: rumen; material: AP-attached | host: Bos | place: Iran: Karaj | collected 2018-10
GCTATTGAACATGCAAGAAATAAGCAGTTTGGTGCGGCTTTTAAAATGCTTGAACATGTTGGCGTTGTAGATATTGATGCATATAGGACAGTCAGAGAAGCGTTGAATGATTATAGATCTTATTGTAATAGTACATTGATGGAATTTTATGAGTACCTTTTGAAGAAATGGAAAATAAGTAGGATAAGGGCAAATACAAAGATACATAGTTTTTATACAAATCACACATACATGCAATTAGCCCAATGTGTAGGATTGCTTGAAGACTATAGTTCACAGAGAACAGTTCATAAGGCTAAAGGTGATGAATTTGAAAATGTTATGGTCATATTTACTGATGAAAAAGGGTTGAAGGTGCTTTATAATCCAGATATAAAGAATTGGGAGCCTGATAGGGTTTACTATGTAGCAATGAGCAGAGCAAGAGATCGATTATTTCTTACAATACCATCGCTTTCACCACAGATGGCCAATGTTATAAGTCGGTTGCCCATAGAAATCAGAACAATTTAAATGTTTGTAAGATTTTGAGCAAATAGAAAAAATGAATGAAAGTCCCCAAAAACGGTGAATTCTAATTTACTCAAAACATCAATTACAATCTCTCTATTATGAACGTCTCAAATCCACCCTTAAACATTATTTCACTATCCCAGTTCAACTTCTCACATAGTTGGAGTGCTTCATCTTTGTTGTAAAATACCATTGCTTCAGAAACATCGAATCCCACGATAGTGTTCATCGCAAAAGAAACACCCTCCTCATCAGCTGTTCCCTTGAAATAGAAAACGACATCAGGTTTACCCACTAATGCCGTCTTTATAACATACTGCTCCATATCACTTGATCCACTCTTCGGGTTTAACATGAAAAGCTCGACTGATAGCTTCTATATCCTGTTGTGTAGCCGGTTCTCTTCCATCCTCAACAGCGATAAGGTGCCTAAGATTTATCCCGGCTTTCTCTGCTAACGCCTTTCTTGTATAGAGCCTGCTGGTCCTGAGTTTTGTTATTGATGATGCTATGTCCATAATCTATCGTCTTTAATAGAAACCGTTGACAAGGCTGCATGAGAAATCGTACAGGGACGCTCACCATAGACCAGTGGATTTACAATGGACATTATAGCCAGATTCGTGCAGCACACAGCCCTTGTCAATTAAATAGATGGAGGGATTAGCTTTTCGTGAGGACTGCCGGAAATTGTGTACACGTTCGGCAGACAAATGATCGTGCAGAACCCCTTTATCTCATCTAAGTTGGGTTTCGACTGCAAAATTAGTGCTATTTCACTCCTCCCACAACCGTCTAAAGGTGGCATTTTTTTGAAATCTGAGTTATTATTTGTATCTTTGCGATGTGTAATTATGGTATCGGTACCTTTATAACTGCTACTGTGATTACAGCGTTATTAGCCGAGATTATTTATTGTTCACTGAAATTTGGTTATGGGCAAGTTATTTGATTCGATAAAGAATGTGTTTAAATCATCTGCAGAAACAATTTTGGGTGAACAAATCACCAAAAGTATAAGTGAACACAAGGATGATTTAAAAGCAAAGAATGAAAAGCAATTACCAATAACCGCTAATTCATTAAGTAATTCCATATCAAAAATTCTTGGTTCAGAATGTGACCCATTGATTGCAAAAGCCATACTTGATTTAGTTGATGGCAGTATGGACCCAACAACGTCAAATTTTCAGCGCCGTTACGAGATAGGATATAACCGAGCTGGAAGATTGATGCAACAGATTGAAGATCTCGGAATAGTCGGCCCATCAATCGGATTAAAAAAAAGAGAACTGTTAGTGTCCTCACAGAAAGAGTTGAGTATTCTTATCAACAAACAACTTGAAATTGTTCAACGTTTTGAAGGAAAGTCACCTGAGGAAATGAGAAAGACTCTAAGAGATACGTTAGGGAGCCTTTTGTCACCAAATGAAATACCAGCATCTCCAACCCCAGGACTACGAAATACACTAGAAGTATTTAATAATTCTATATTAAGTGAATTGCCCCAAGATGATAACGGTTTTTACATCTATCCTAATGGTATTAAAATTGTAAAAGCCGATGATCGGTTTAACAAGAACTCTGTTTTGCATGATATAATAAACAAATTAGGTTATCATTTTGGCGAGGTTTATTATCATTTTCATTCAGACAACGGTTCAATAGTCGTCCCTGAAGTTGCAGTCTCAATGACTTTATATGAAATCATATCACAAAGATTAATCTGCATCGTTCGGAATGATGATAAAATTCTGAACTATAATGAATTGATTTCGTGTAAAAAGGCAGTCGAGGAGAGAGGAGATGATTATGATATCTGGAATGCATTCTATCTCAGAGAGGGTGCCATATATCATAATATTAGCCGTACTTTTATCGAGAGGGTTTTCGGAATACGTACAACAGTTCCGATTTCTGTAAACAAAGAACAATTATTGGGTTTCTTTTATTCGAAAGGATTAGATGTTGGCACTATTGAGGAAACGATACTTACTGATTCAACATGCTACGACATTACTTTTGAGGATAGCGAACGTCAAGATCATTATAATATGCTTTTAGCTCTTAAACCTTATCTTGAGTTAGAGCTTTATGTTGCCCACATAGATATTATTGAGCTTAATTCGTCTGTTATACGACTGGCATTCCCGAATTATACTACTCAGATACGCGAGTACACTTTTACCTTTGGTGGAACAGATTATTTATGGTTAACTCAGTGTTTACAAAATGGTATTTCAATGTTGGCTAAAACAACTCTTCTAACGTCTGACTATGATTATTACCAGTATCACTTGTCTTGTAATGAGTATGACAAAAAGCTGATTAACCTACAATCAGAATACTACTCTAAGATAGAAGACAACATTAAGCATAATTCGCTTATCAGAGAAAAGTTCATCACACACTATGAATCGGATAACTGGAAACATGAATCATATGATTTGGTCAACTTCATAGCAATAGCTGCATACTATAAACAATGTGATGTTCCTCAAGATGTTTTCATAGAGAGCACTCAAGGACGTTATGAGGTTTTGGAACGGAACATTAGAGATGGTATCTCATATTTATCTGTTAAAGCCTATGATGAAATCTTTTTCTTCGTTGCAGGTCATTCAATGCCCGAAGAGGCTTTCTACCAACAAGGGCTTGAGGAGTACCATGAATTAAATGCCACTTATCATAATAAACAAGGCTATATCTATGTGATGGTAAATCCATCATTAGAAGGCATGGTGAAAATCGGCAAAACGTCTAGAGATCCTAAAGAACGGGCTAAAGAACTCTCAACAGCTACAGGAGTTCCTACGCCGTTCATTTTAGTGTACCAAAAACAGTTTGAAGATTGCGATTTGGCCGAGAGAACGATTCATCAATTGTTGGAAAGTCGTGGATGTCGAGTTAACAACAACCGTGAATTTTTCAATATTTCAACATCCGAAGCAATTGATCTTATTCAATCCTATGCAGGGATTAACTCGTAAAAGGGCCTTTATCATTAACTATAATGATTGTCTTGACGTATGACAGGGTAAATTCCTGAACAAAAATTGGAACGTAACCATCTAGCCTCACATATCAAATGTAAAATCTTGTTTTTAAGAAGGATATTATTTACGAAATTATTGCTCTTTCTCAAATTCAATTTGAATTAGATGGTCCAGTATGATCAAAGTCATGTCAGCGAAATTTGTTTTAATACTATTAATATGGTATATGATATACTTTCCATTGACCAAATATGTATGAATATTTCTACCATGAATTTCATATGAGCCACTATGATCTCCAATACCGGCAACTTTATCCTCGAATGACCCGTCTTCATTAAAAACAACCGTTCTCCCGAATTCAGCAAAGCGATTTCTTGAAACATCATACCATGTATCATCAAATTTCATTCGTTTTGATTTCCATATTCCATATAGACACTTAGTTTCAGCGTCGCTCAATTCTTCTTGCGATTGAGCAATGGGAGGGTCTAATTGTTCTTTATCGTAAAACAATTGTACCACTTCTATTGCCTCATTTATTGGAATGTTGAAGAATTCTCGGTTATCATTAATACGGCAACCATTGTCTTCTAAAAATTTGTGAATCTGTTGTTCGGCCAAACTGCAATTTTTAAACTCTTTATAAAACACAACAACAAATGGTGTAGGTACCCCCGTTGCTGATGAGAGTTCTTTCGCCCTTTCATCTGGATTCTTGGTCGTTTTGCCGATTTTCACCAAACCATTTAACGAAGAATTAATCATTACATAGACATAGCCACCGTCTTCTCCATACACGCTACTTATTATTGATGATTGATTTTCCGAACTCCCATATGCATTTACTGGCATTGAATGGCCATTTGTAAACGTGAATAGTTCATGATATGCCCTTATTTTGGTCGTGGTTATACCATTATGACTTTCTTTCGAGATTATTTCATATTGGCCATCAGTACTTTTAATAAACAAATCTTGTTCGACATCACATTGCTTGTAGTGGGCTGCCATTGCTATATAATTGATGCAAAAGGCATCTTCATCATATGCAAACTTTTTTCTGCTAACATCTGACCAAAGTATATCCCTATCAATCTTATTAGCACAGTAAATTTGATTATTTATGATTGTTTTCATGGTATCTTCGAACTGATATGTCGTATTTGCATATGTTAAATAATCTTTTATCTCATCAAAAGTAATATCTACTTCAGAAACAAAAATAGTAACATCATAACCATCATAACAGCAGGCGCTCAGAATATTATTAGTAAACTCAAAATGAAATTTATCTGCATCAAGAACATTATCAACGCAAGAACGATTAAACACTTTTTCGACAAATTGTTGGCTCATAGCCTGTTCTTGAATGGCGTATCCAAGATTTAAAAGCAAATCATCACGGCTCAATCCCCATTCAGGAGTTCTATTAGACTTCATTTTTGTTTTAAGCTCTTCAATTTCCTGTAAGTTCATCTTTTTCCCATCACATCTCAAAAGAAAAACAACCTTGTCTGTAAACAACTCTGAAAATGCAATAATTTGGCTTCTTTCTGGATTGAATATACGTTTAGGGCTCAAATCTCTATAGAAGTCTACATATAGTTCATGGCGTAGATAACCTAAAGTCTCTATTATATTAATATAGTCCAAGCTTTTATATGTTTCAAAATCTATGTTTTTTAGTTTAATTCCATCAGGATAGCAGAGCCATCCATTTTCATCATAATTTAATTCTTGTTCGAGATTTGCTGAAACATTAGACATTTCATTTTTGCCACCAGAAGAATTTATCGTTTCAGTTTGCTCATTTGATACATTCTTACGTTTTTTCAAAAAGTCTGATAAGAATCCCATAATCAAAATATATTAGAGGAATTGAACAACAATTAAATATCTGCAAAGTTAATAAGAAATCCTGATAGATTCATTATATTTTTGCTAAGAAACCGCTTGATGTTGGATTCACTATGTGCTGGTAGAAGAATAGGTTTGAGACGATACCAATATGGTTTTCAGATGTGGCATTACTTCAGTTGTCGATGGCTTATATCTTTTTACGGAATTGTTAGCTGATACAATGGTAGATTATATATTTTTCTTAACTTTGCACATATAACACCATAGTCCGTTTTTATGACCTCCTCCCCTCCCACCAAACAAGAGCTAATATCCCTGGTCGAATCCATGTGTGAAGTCCAGGATAGAATGCTCGGCGCTAGAGGTATGCCTGAACATATCCAAAGACCTCACGTGGATAATATCGAGGCATTAAAAGCGCCGGTATTTTCCCTGTGGGAGTTGCATGGATATGGAACGGCGAGAGAATTGTCCGAAAAAGGCGTTGAGAGGGTCTGGATGGCGAGTTTTAGATCTTCGCCGGGAATATTTGGATGAGTGCCTATCGTTGCTCAGAGACTATAAGGTGCCCATATCAGAATATGACGGAGGAACAAGGCTGAGACAAACCCTGATCGACTTCTATGCTGATATGATGGAGATGTATGAGAGAGGTTAGCCGCCTTCCATGATCCGGCGAATATCACTCATGCGGTACCTATCGATAGCGCCCACGGTGATAGGGACCAAGTAACCCATCTTTTTCCAGCGCCAAAGAGTAGTTGAGCCCTTACCCAGTATCTCCATGGCCTTCTCTCGGCTTACATAGGTCTCGGCTTTGGAATCAGCTATCTTCTGCTCGAGTTCACGTTTCACCTCGGCAATCAGCAATCTGTTCGCCTCAATCAATTCGCCCAGTGTGATAGTAACTTGCAGACCCGGGCATTCCTTAGCAAGTTCAATTAGGTTTTTGAACATATTGGTATAAAATTATTCTTGTTAAAGGCATTGAGAGGACCTAAGAGCGTCTTAATTAACTCAAAAATCAGATTACATCTTTCTTGTTTATGAAATCCAACAGCCTTTGCAGATCTTCGTCATTTGATCCATTCAGATAGTTGATAATCTTTTGCTTGCAGGGGTTAGTGTTCCACTTCTGCATCTCACGTGTTTGTGATGAAGATTCACTATCAATATAGGGCTGCATAGTTTTGTACGAGCTATGGCCAGTACATTTCATGATGGATGGAGCGGACATATCCTTAGCAAAAGAGTTGGTAACGAAGGATCTTCTACCAACATGGCATGAGATGATATCATAGAAGTAACGTTCCTCTGTCACGATTTCACTCCCAATATAATACTCATCCAAGACCTTGCGATCAAGCTCTGCAGTCTTAGCTGCATCTTGAATCGCCTTGTTCAGTTTTTGGCTGCTCGGCACATCAAAAACATGGCCATCTTTGGTTTCCTGCCCCTCATATTTGGCTAAAATCATGAGTGCACCATCATTCAGCGGAATCGTAAGCGGCTTACCCGTTTTATGGGCATGCATCACAATCCGGTTGTTTGAGATGTGGGCTGGGCGCAGGTTACTCAGGTCAGAATAGCGAAGTGATGTATAGCACATGAAACAGAATAGATCTCTTGCATGGCTAAGCCTATCGTTCTTATTAAAGTCATAATCCATGAAATGCTGTAGTTCGTCATCTGTGACATAAGTTACTGTTTTGGGAAGCACTTTCAGATTTGACCTATAATGAAGAACGGTCCTGGGTAAGGAATACCCGACTTGATCATTTATCCAGTTTAAAAAACTTCTCAGCATAACGAATTGCTTGTTAGCAGTACGATTCCTGTATCGGTTCTCAACATACCAGTCTCGTAGATTAAACATAGTTTCTTGTGTAACATCTGAAGCCCATGTAGCCTTAGGATTTGCTGCCGTAAATTGATTGAATGCCTGAGTGTACTTCTCAATGCAGAGTTTAGTCCAGTTACGCTCCCGTCCACGAGTAGCAATGAACTCATCAAAAAGAGTTTTCAGCGTCTTCCTTTTGACAACATTGGTCTCGATTTCCTTTTCGTTCCTACCCAAATGCTCATTGACCATCTTCTTCAATTCGTTGGGAGTAGGTATCACATTCTTGAGGGAGCATACGTCCATACAATTCTCAATTTCCTGTCTGAAATCGGCAATGGCGGAATTTATCTCACTAGCCGTGAATGACATTTTACGAACATTATGAGTTGTTCCTTTCTTAGCCTTTTGGGCATCGCTATCCCATTTGGCCTCTTCGGCATACAACCCAGTAATGAACGTCACCTCGCTTTGTTTGGAGTTCCACCTCACGCGAACAGCAACCTTCCCGGTGTCCTTCTTGATAAATGCTCGCATTGAATACTTGATCTTTATCATACCATTACTATGTGTTTAAAAAATAATTTGTATTTTTGTGTTGTAAATACTGTAAATTACACGGCCTAAGCAATGTTAGGTGTGCAAAATTAGACATCCATATTTACATCCACAAGAGGTCCCCCTTTTTGTGAGATTACATAAGATTATGTTGGACAAATAGATACTATGAAAATTGTAATTGCTTGAAATTTAACCATTTGTCATATCGGACAATTTAACATGGTATTATATCGAACGTCTTGTCCTCTCCGCTTACAACCGACCGCGCAAGTGGTCGGTTGTTTTGTTATACCCCATCGCCAAACTCGCAGTCGGCAATACCTTGAAGGGATGGAAATAGTAGATGATAATGCCCAGAGCAATGGAGGCAAAGTATGCAAGAACGCCAAGCCGTGTGGTTTGGAGCGGCTTGGCGTTCAGGTTGTTTAGTGTTATCAGGGAGGAGCGACGATTAATTGCCCTCGGAGGCGCCCAGGACCATGTCGATGAGGGAGGCGAGGTCGTTCATGCCCACATGCTGGTTGCCATCGATGTCGGCTGCCGCAACATTGAAACCTGTGGAGTCACCTCCCAGCAGATAATCGACCATCGCTGCGACATCAGCGATTGTAACAGAGCCGTCACCGTTAACGTCGCCGAGCTTCACCTGAGGAACCACGGGGAAGACGACGGTGTAAGCCGCTGTGGTATTAAGAGTCTTTTGGGCTCCTTCGCTGTAGTAGTTGGCCATAAGGAAGTAGCTCCAACCATCGATGACGTTGGTCATGTCAAATTGCATCTTGGTGGTTTCGCCTGGGGCGAGCACCAGACGCTGGCTCACGTCCTGCACACTCGTGCCATAGTTGTCATAGGTGTGTTTGTACAATATGGTTGAGATATCCTCGTCGTAGGTTGTTTCACCGTTGTTGGTAATAGTTAGCTCGACGCTAATTTTGTCGCTATTGATAACCTTGCCAGTTTCATCAACATCAAGAACCCTGATAGTGCCGCTCAAGTTAGCAGCAGGCATCGGGTTGATGGTGATGTAACTGGTGGCGATGGGATTGCTGCCATCCTGGTTCCACGACCAAGTGAGGGTGTAGTTGCCCGGGGTATTGAACAAGCAGGTGTAATGGATATTACCCGTCTCGCCCGTTTCCAGACACACATAACCCGTAGCAGCAAAGGCGCCGTTGATGAACATGTGCAGCAATTCATTGCTTGACAGACCATTATTGGTCATATTGACGTCAATGGCGATGGAACGGCCGGCGTGCATATAGCCCGTCAAGTAGACGTTGTTGATGACGTAGTCGCGCGTGCCAAGGGTGCCATGGCCAGTAAAAGAGCACTGGTTGCCGTCGATGGTCACCTCGATATAGTTGCGGTCAGCGCCCACACAGGGACGCCAATTGTCCTGGCCTAACTCACTGTACATGGGCAAGATGCGGTAGGTTCCGCTTGTAATGCCTTGGCCAAAAAGCAGAGCCTGGTTCTCACTACTGTAATAACGGGCTGGTTCGAATGACTCGATGTAGCCGCTGAAGAGCCTTTCGATCATCTCACCACTCTCGTTGAAGAGGCCCCAACCGAAGCGCACATCAATCATGTTGGAGGTATAGTTATAGAAATCTCCCGAGACAACGGCCTTGAATGATTGATTGGTGCCCTCACGGGTGCCGGTGTAGCTGTTAAGCATTACATTGGCCGACATGAGTTCAAAGATGTGGCTGCCACCCTTGTTAGGCTGAAAGCCTACAATAGCCCCCTGGGAGTAGATGTAGCCATAGGCACCAGTGGCACTACCCGTACCCTGCTCGTCGGGGTTGATTACATTGAGCAGGTAGTAGCCATTGCTGTTGCCATTCCAGCCCCAGTTGAAGTGGAACATGCCATTGCCGTCATAACCGTCGCAGATAAAGGCATGGCCGCCCGTCTTCTTGTTACCGAAGTAGATGACGGGGCGCTTTGCTCGCCATCTTGAGGGAAGTGGAAGGCAAGGCGCGTGAAGCCATGAAACGGGCTGCAATCGTGCGCGCCTGACTCTCGTTAATCGACTCGGCCCATACAGTGGTGGTGACTGCAAGGCACATCAGTAATAATAGTGTCTTAAAATTTCTCATAATGGCATCCCTAGTTTAATAATTGTTGAAATCAAAATGAATACTGCAAAGATACATCATTTTTCACTTCGAACCGACAATAATCACCTGTATCCCACTACTAATTTTTGAAAACAAAAATCTGATGATTATTAAAAAAGAGACGCAAAAGGTTTTGCGTCTCAGTTTATTGAGTGTGATGTTTATTGTCAGTTGCTATTGAGAAGGTAGTCGATAAGCGCTGTGACGTCGGCAATACCGACGTTGTTGTCGCCATCCATGTCGGCTTCGGCAGGCGCAGTGGTGACATCATTCAGCAAGTAGTCAATTAGAGCCGTCACGTCGCTGATGCCCACAATGCCATCGCCATTCACGTCGCCCATGATGACAGTGACATCGTCAATGCCATCATAGGGGTAAAAGTCCTCTTCACTAATGCCCTCTACCGACCAGTGTTTTGCTCTTGCTGTCGCCACCTGGGCCTTGGTCATAGCGTTTTGTTCTGCCTCATTGTCCAGGTCCACTACCACCATATAACCGCCATTGGGTGGTGTTTCCAATGAGTTCACCAAATCATCCATCGCCTGACCATTAATCTGGTTGTTGTAGAAATAGAGTTGGAACAACTGTGTGCAGCCAGCCACGTCAAGCGCTGTCAACAGGTTGTCATTGCAATTGAACAACATGAGTTTGTTCAGGTTGATCACATTAACTGATGTCAACTTGTTGTTTTCACAGAACAGTTGCTCCAGATCCACATTGCTGGTGACATCAAGCTCAGTGAGCTGGTTGCCCGTGCACGAGAACACGGCCAAATGCGGATTCTCAGACAAGTCAAGTTCTGTGAGCTGGTTGTTCACACAATAGAGCATGGACAATAACGGGCAGTCGGTAACATCGAGTTGTGTCAAAGCGTTATCACTGCAATCCAAGTTTCTCAAGTCGGGACAGCGTGAGAGGTCAATCGATTCGAGCTGGTTGTTATAAACCACGAGTTTCCTCAGGTAGCCTTTGTTGGACACGTCGAGCGATGTAATCGTGTTCCAATTCTCTTGGGAGGTACCATAAGGGTTGCTGACATTAAGCTCATACAATTCAGTAAAGAATTCAATACCCGTGAGGTCGTGAATACCGCATGCCTGCGCATCAATCTTGCCGATGCTCATCATCTCAGACTCGGTGATAACCGCGTCGGCGCCGTAAGACTGGGAGAGCAACCAGTTGCGGAAGTTCTCATCGGGGAAGTTTTCTTCATTGATGTCAACCCCGGTTACGACAGGAGGTTCTTCATCCACTACAAAATCGATATAAATTGATACCCAGAAATTGTCCCCGGTAAAATCGGGCATGATGAAAGAATAGATGCCGCCAGGGAGTTCGGTGACATCATCGCTTGACAAGTTTTTGTATCGAATACCATTGAACTTGTAACCGTTGAAAGGTTGGAAACTGAAGTAAACGGTTTGTCCCGCTTCGACGATTGTCATGCTAGAACCATCCAAGAGAGGACCCATATTATTGTCGGTTCCCACTTGGACCATGCCACTTGAGTAGGGAGAGGCATAGATTGCAACATACTGGGCTGTTGCCGTTAGGCTGGCAAAAAGAGCCACAAGGAGTAGTAAAAGTTTTTTCATACGCTATTAAGAATTATGGTTAGTAAATACGTTAGTTTCATGCTTGATACCGACGCCAAATACATCGGCTTCATCCATCAGCAGCAGTTGGTCAAGGGATTGCTGCAGAGCCATTCTGCCTCAATCCATCCGACGATGTCATAGCCGTCCACCATAACCTTGACCCAGTCGCCCTGGATGTCCATGGGCATGAGTTCCATTTCCTGGTTGAAGGTGAACACGATGTTGGCATTGTGATCGGGTGCGTCACGCAGGTAAAGTTCTTGGCCACCGTAGTTACTCGAACCCAGCCCAAGTGCCCTGAAATGAATCCAATACTCACCAGTGTCCGAGCCCTCCAAGACCACCTCGGAATCATCGTCACCGGCGGTCCAGATGTCAACAATCTTCCACCAACCGTCCTGGGGCGTGGTCAAGGTCAACACATAATCGGTATCAATTGAAAGCGACATAACCGTTCCCCCACGGGCCTTGTTGAGGATGTGAGTCATCATGCCGTCAGGCGAGAGATAGGCGACCAACGTGTCTTGGGCATTAAGCGTAAACACACTAACCAACAACGAGGCGAGCAAGAACACATTTTTCATAAAATCTCAAAATTAATGGTTAATGAATGCACAAATATAGGCATTATTTGATTGATAATACCATTTTGGGGCGCAAAAAAACAATTTTGCTAGCTAAAAAGTGTTCAAAAGCGGTTGAACAGCATTGATGAAACCATGATTTCATCAATGTTATTTCTTTTTGTTCCTGGATTTCTTTTTCATTTCATAGACCATAGAAATGAAAGCGATAATCACTCCGAGCACAGCCACAAACAGCGTGACCAGGTCGTAGTTTTCTTTCAGAAAATCGGTTACCGAGTCCATGAGAGGTTATGCTTTAGTCTTTCTCATTCTTCTTGAAAAGTTCGTCCACAGCAGCCTTGAGGTTGGGAGCCAGGGGCGGGATGTGGTAATTCTGTTCCAGGCGGCGCAGTTCGTCAATATCCATCTCCACCTCGTTCTCCTTGCGGGTCTGCTTGAACTCCTTTTTGTCGATGTAGTCGCGGCCGATGGTGTAGGTCTCGAGCAGGATGATGTAATCCTGGTCGGTTCTTTCAAAATGCCCCGACACAAGGATTTGTTTCATCACCAGGTCGTCGATGCGTGACTGCCCGTTCTCGTTGATGTTATAAAGCTCAAAATAGCCACGGTTGGCTTCATGTTTCTTCTTTTTCTCTTTTGGCTTCTTGCCGGTCTTGGCAGCCTTGGCTGCGGCCTTAGTCGCCTCGATGTGATCGTCATAGGCCCAGAGGTCAAAGCTGGTAGTGCGCTGACCCGCCAGCATATCATCATCAATATAGCCCAACACCGAAATGGTGTCGCTCACCACACGGCGGCCTGATGGTTCCTCGGCTATGAACAGAGAGCCCTTGTTCACATCTTCAAGAATCTGTTTGTAACGGGTGGTCGTGTCGATGCGTGCCCACTTGTCGATGTAGTGGCCCACGAGGGTGCTGAGGATGAAGCGCAGGATGCCTTTACCTTTAGAAACGCTACGGGTTTTGGCCGAAATCTTCTGCTTGGCCAACTCATAGGTGTTATCCACCACACCAGCACGGAAGTACAATGGGCCCTCGTCACAGACGTAGACGCAGCGGTAATAGGTCTGTACATAAAGCAGTTCCTTGGGCTTGACCTCGAGTTCACTCAACTCGAAATTCTGGTCCTGCATCACCACACACAGGCTGGGAATGGTATCCATTTTGACCTCCTTGGCCTTGAAAGCCACATGCGAGAAGAAAAGGTGGTTCAAGCCCTTGGTATCGTCCAGCCAACCATCGTTATCGGTGGAACCCACCAGGGCTCCCTTCTCGTTGGTCACACACACCGCAGAGATAGGCAGTCCATCGGTGTCAACGACTTGAATGCGCTGAGCCTGGGCGGCAAGCGCAATGACCAAGAATAAGAACAAGAGTAAAGACTGTTTCATATCGATAATTCAGTTTTTGGCTTAATAAAAAAAACACAAGGTGCTAAGAGAACTTGTTAGTTGAAAAATCGGTCATCTATAAAAAATGCACTCTGTAGAGAGTGCAAAGTTAGTTATTTACTTGACCAACTCACCGATGGAAGTGGTGAGGTTGAACATGAAAGTCGTGGCACCGGTGTGCGGACGCGCAAAGGCTGCACCGAATCCGAAGGCCCTCACCTTCAAGCCACCGCCGACTGAGAGGCCCGACATGAAGTCACGCTTGTAGGTCGCCATGTCGGAGCGGGTGCGGTAATTATAGCCTATGCCCAGATAGATGTTATCGGTGGGCAGAACGTCAACACCAAAAACGAGGTGGCGCAAGAGGTTGCTGCCGAAGGAATCTTTCTTGATCAGGCCACTGTTGGGGTTGTTGACATCTTCAATCTTATAGTAGGGCGATTTCCAGCGCGCCAGTTCATAGGCGGTGAGGTGCAGTCGAATGGGGGCATGGCCCAGCATCTTGCTGACACCAAACTGGATATCCCAAGGCAGATTGTCCTTAAACTCGTTGAATTTCTTCACCTGACCACCCAAGTTCTTGGCCACTAACGAAGCGCTAAACTCGTGGTCGGGGTCATAGTAGTTGATACCCAAATCAGCAGCAACGGCACCCGCACTGTAGTCCTCATACTTGGAGTAGAGATACTTCACGGTGATACCGCCACGGAAGCGGTCGCTGATGTCATGGCTGTAGGTGAGGCTGAAGGCCATATCGCTGGCATTGAAAGTGCCCGTCTTGGTACCGTCAATGTCAGCGCCCTGGATATTACCGTAGCCGAAGTACTGGATACCTACGCCAAAAGCGCCATGCTCGCTCACACCCTGACCATAGCGCAACCCTGCGAAATTGGTTTCGCCAATGTAGCGCATGTAGTTGAGCCCCACCTGATGGTCATACTCGGGTCCCAGCAGTGCCGGATTCTGCTCCACGAGGTTGATGTCGTCGTCAATGATGGTGAGGTTGTGCCCACCGAGGCCATAAACATGGCTCGATGACGGCACAGACAGGAAGTTGTATGCCGTGGTCTTGATACCGTCATCGGCTATGGCAGACAATGCCACAGCGCACACGGTCATCAATATCAAGTGACGCAAATTGATTCTCATATTGTCTTGTCTCTTATGTTTCAACTTTATCCTTATAACGTGAAAACAGCACTAGTTAGTATAAATGCGGCAAGTTTTAACTTTTAACACTCATCGTCCTCTGACACACCATCATGCTGACGATGTGCAAAACCACTCACCCAAGGAAGCCTCAAGCGCTTAAAGTCGATGTTCTTGTACAAAAAGCACAGGCTGGCAAACCAGCACACAATCAGGGCACGCATAGTGATAAGGAAATGGGTGTAGGAGTGACGTGCGACCACAAAGTACCATATCGGGGTCAACATCGCTACAAACAACAAAGCAGAATACTTCCTGGAACACGTCCTGTTACCCTTGATACTGAGCAGGGCAGGGATGGCCAGAACTGCAATTATGGCCCATCTCGACAAGCCTTTGGCAGTAAAGAGCGACCACCGTTCCAGCATCACATCAAGCATTTTCTGCCAATAGGTCCAAACCGGCTCGGCTCCTTTACCGATGGAATGGATGTGGACGGAATCAGAAACCTCTTCCATGGGATTATAGCCCGCGAGCAGAAACGCCAGGACCCACTTGGATGCCCACATCAAGCCATAGCCCAAGCACCATGCCACACACAGTGCCAACACGAATCTCATGCCACAACGCTTGTCATCAAGGAGTATCGCCACAGTCAATGGCAAGCCCAGTGTCATCACAGGTGTGGTGAGAAAATCCAGAAAGGATGTAACGGCACCGATGGCAAAGAAGCACAGCAACAAGCGATGCCTTGTGGCACTCAACGGCCTGAAACCCAACAGGGTTATCATACTCACGAGAGATATATAGTAGCATGTGGAAAACTGCAGCGACCAGGGAATAACAGCCGAGTGTACCATGAACAAAGCCACGACAAAGCACATGGCTATGCCCACCGACAAGCGCCGAGCGAGAAGGTACAAGGCAATGACGAGCAGGATGGTCAGGACGATGCCGTTGAGGACACGGATTTTCCCATAGTCCAACAGCGTGAGGAGAGGTCGCAGAAACACCAGATAACCATGCCAGTATTTGCCGTATTCGAAGGGTTCTCTGACGATATGTCCATCAAGGAGATGCCTCATCGATACGGTGATATCGACATGATCACGATAACGATAATTGCGCATGGCAGCATCGACAGGATGAGCGTTATCAGCACAGTAGGCGACATTGAGCATGTAGCAGTCGGTGTGGTTGTCCACAACAACGCGTCCGTCCAAAGACGGCTTGTAGGGATAAACTCCTTCCTGGGAAAAAATCTCAGCCGAACTCTTGACCTGAGGTTCAATCGCACTACGCGGAATCATGTGCACAGCTATCACCAGCAGCGTGAACAGCGTGAGCAGCAGGATGTAGAGTAGCAGAAATGAGGACAGGAGTTTTTTCATGCTCTATATCGTCTATGGCACGGAATCAATGCCCGAAAAGCAATTGCTTGTCAGGTTGATACCGAATTGTTCTCCAAGAGATTACTGCAAAGCAGATTGAATCTTCTCGAGGGTCTTGAGGTCGCCCTCATCCACAGCAAGACGGGCCTTGGCATAGAGTTCACGGTACTCCGAGCCGCCCAATTCGGGATGAATCTTGAGCGCCAATTCACAGAAGAGTCTGTTGCAGGCCTGAAGGTTCTCGAAGGCAAACCTGTCCATTTCTTCCTGGAAATCCTCATATCGCATCTCGCTGCCATAGACGGTCTTGATGGCGTCCTCCAGGTCACGACGGAACACCACAACCCTGATGGCTTCCTTCCATAAATTATTGGCCAAACTGTCGCCAATCACTCCGGCGGGTATGCCAACAGCCTCAAGCGCTCCCTTGACGATATTGGCGTCAACGGGGTTAGCGTACTTGTTGAAAACAACTAATTTATCTTCATTTTCCATCTTTGCTCGTTTTTTAAGTTATTTTTAGTGAAGCCAGATCATCTAGAGGGGCTAGATAACCTAGAAGGACTTATCTTGTTGAGGCTCACTTGATGCCGCGGGAGTTAAGGGCTTCCTGGTAGCGGTGGGCTTTCTCAAGGTGAGAGGTGTAGTCAAGGGAGAAATCGTGATAACCGCTGAAGTCGGCACGCGCACACATGTAGAGGTAGTCGTGCTCTGGCGCATTGAGGACAGCATCGATAGTCGATTTCTCGGGCAGGCGGATGGGACCAGGGGGCAAGCCGTCAACACGATAGGTGTTGTAGGGCGAGTTGACCTGTGTCATGGGTACCGTGATGCGCTTGATGGAGAAGTCGCCGATGGCAAACTTCACCGTCGGGTCGGCCTGCAGGCGCATGCCCTTCTGGTAGCGGTTGAGGTACAGACGTGCTACCTTGCCGCGCTCATCGGCCTTGCTGGTTTCCTCTTCGACAATCGAGGCGATGGTTGCCACCTGGTCGGGGGTGAGGTTCAAACGCTCGGCTTTGGCTTTGCGCTCGCTGGTCCAGAAGTCGTTATAGTAGTCATACATGCGGTCGAGCATCTTCTCGGGTGTGATGTTCCAGTAGAACTCATAGGTGTCGGGCATCAGCAGGCAGGCGATGGTCTCGGGCGTCTTGCCATACTTGGCACAGGTGGTGCTGTCCTTGAGCGCCTTGCGCATGGCATCGGGCCCCGCCATGAAGAAGTCGCCCCAGCGCTGAGTCCATTCATCTAACGTGCGCACATTGTTAAAGGTGAAGCGCAAACCGTCTTGAACACCGTTCTTGATGCGACGAGCAGCGATGAAAGGCGACATTCCCGACTTGATGCGGAAAGCGCCCTCGCGATTCTCGACTTCGGCGCCCATCAGGCTCAACATGGTGACCACCCTACTGGCAAAAGACTCGTCCACATGAGCCTTGACACTGTCGCCAATCATGTCGATTGTGCTACCCTTGCGCACCTTGACAAGTCCCTCGACAGGAGCGCCCATAAAAAGATAAGGCACTGCACACGCCACTACAATCACCACGATAGCAGCAAGTGCGCCGATAATCCATTTTTTCTTATTCATATCATTATTTGTTTACTGTCATTGTTTCGCTTGGAACACTTGTGACGAGAAGTCGAGCAAAGCCCGTGAACACAACCCAGTGTGCGCAAGCGGGGATGAGGACGGTTTCGCCCTGCTTGATGGCCGATGATGGCAAGCCTTCGGCCTCAATCAGACTCTCGCCCTGGATGCAGGTCAATGCAAGAAACGAGTGGGATTGAGGAATCTCAATCCTCAAGCCCTTATCGACAATATAATGCGTCAGGCTGAAATAACGCGTGGTCAGCAACTCAGTGCTGCCTATCAGGGAAGGCTCGGGAGGTGCAACTTGGCCGTCGAGTGCGTTATAGTCGAGCGCCTCACGGGCCTGTGACGTGTGCAACTCACGCAGGTTGCCGTCGGCATCGCGTCGGTTGTAGTCCCACACACGATAGGTGATATCGCTGGACTGCTGTACCTCAGCCAACAGGTTTCCTGCCCCGATGGCGTGAATCATCCCCGCAGGAATATAAAACACGTCGCCAGGATGGGAGACATCCCTGTTCACCACGTCGAGGATGGTGCCTTCGGCAAGATGGCGGTCAAACTCCTCTGGCGTTATTGGCCTTTTAAAGCCCGTGGCGATGGTCGCTCCCTCGTCAGCGTCAAGGATGTACCACATCTCATTCTTGCCAAAGCTGCCGTGACGACGTTGCGCCATGGCATCATCGGGATGCACTTGGATAGAGAGGTCACGCTTGGCATCAATGAGCTTGATGAGCAGGGGGAAAGAGTCACCATAGCGTCGATAGACGTCCTCACCCACGAGATCGGCACCGTAGCGCTGCACCAGCTGGCTGAGCGTTAAGCCATCGTCCTCGCCCCCCTTGACAACCGATTCATGGCCTGGCACCGCCGACAGTTCCCAACTCTCGCCGATTGGTCCATCACAAGCGGGCAGTCCTTTGAATGCCACCAGTTTGTCACCGCCCCACAAGACGGGCTTCAATATGTTATTAAACTTATAAATTTCCATTGACAATTATTAATCTACATTTTACAATTATTCCAACCGACAAAGGTAGTCAAAATTTGTGCAAACCGAACACCACAAAGCTTGATTAATGGTTAAAGTGCCACCAAATTGATGTAAAATTTGCCAGTTTTCTCTTTTTCAGTCATCAGTTTTTAGGGTTTTTAAAGTCTTTAAGGACTTTAAGGTCATTAAGGTCCTTAGGGACTTTAGGTTGATTGCTGATGAGTGGTGAGGTGCTGTGTTATTGGGCGACCTTGTTGTTGTCGTCTTTTATCCACTTGATGTACTGGCTGTAATCGTGGTGGACGAGGACACCGTTTTCCTTGTCATCGCGCCAGGTGTCGGTCCAGTCCATGTCATAGCCGTGGCCCGTAGCATCATGGAAGATGTGGCCCTCGCCCTCGTTCATCTTCCAATAGGCTACCAGGCCGTCGCTGTGGGCATTCACGCCTGCAAAGCCCGTGGAAATCTCGCTGGCGGTGAGGGCACGGTTCCACACGCGCACCTCACAGAGCCTGCCCTGGAAGAACTGGCTCGTGCGATAACCGCCCCATGACATACCCAACTCGAAGCGCTGGAAAGGCGTTGCCTTGCCACT
>JAEEGF011662039.1_pt1 | contig 19186 bp, 31 predicted proteins | sample 9134171 | NCBI WGS metagenome assembly JAEEGF01 (sample SAMN16246542, study PRJNA631951) | gut metagenome | biome: gut microbiome; feature: rumen; material: AP-attached | host: Bos | place: Iran: Karaj | collected 2018-10
CGATGATGTAGTCCAGCAGCCCCTCAAACACCGCGTCAGGCGTGTACCCCGTCTGTCCGCACATCTTCATCAGAATCCTGTGCAGCGGCATGATCGCCCCGTCGCCCGTCTTGTCTATCTTTGCCATATCATTGTCGTATCTTTGTAGTCCATACGTTGTCGCTCTCGAAGTAGAAGCGGATGCCCATATACTTGTGGTCGGTGTTCACACGGCTGGCTCCTTTCGATTGTCCCGGTCGCCAATCGTGCTTGCATACCTTCTTGGCTTCGTTGCAACGGCAACAGCGTCCGATGTTCTCACGGTTGCAAGCGATACCCAAACGGTCTTGCAACCATTGGGCTGCTGCTCCGACATAGCCGAAGTGATACCAACGGCCATCATCTGTGACCGCTATCACCTGCTTACGACAGCGGCCTGCCACGTCCGACCGCCCGTTCTTGTTGCGGTGCAAGTCGAGGTTCTTCCAACCCTTTGCGGCTCGTTTCATGGCTCGTTTGCCCATGTAGTCGCTCCACTTCTTGCCCTTGTTGGCAGGCACGTGACCTTTGAGGAATTGCCCCGTCTGCTTATTGATGCCCGTCCACACTGGGGGCAATGTCAGTTCGCCGTAACTCATACCCTGCCCTCCTTCTTCAGTATTTCGAGCGTCGTGTTCGTGCCGTGAATGTACGACGTAATGCTGACCTCACGAATCAGTTCTTGCATCTTGTAGTCCAGATTGAACTCCCGTGCCAGACGCTCACGCCACATTGCGAGGCTCTCGTCGTCTTTAATCTTGGGTATCTCCATAGTCGTAACGCTCTTTGAGGTCAATTCCTAATTCCTCCGCTTTCGCCTTCATCAGTTCGATGTTGCGCCACGGGTTGCAATGCACCTCCTTGTGGCACTTGTGGCAAAGGAGAATCATGTTAGCCTTTCGCGCTCTGAGTTCTGGGAAACGTCCCCAAGGCAAAACGTGGTGTAGTTCCATTTCCTTGATGTCGAATGGCTGACCGCACTCAGGACACAGCCCTTTCTGCTGCTTGTATCTGTAGCCCTTAATCTCTCGCATGTTGTCCGTCAACTTCTGCGAACACTCATGGTCGCATGATGTCGGACGTTTCTTCACTCGGCAATTCGAGAACGTAATGTAAAAGCGTCCCTTCATAAATCTGAAAGAACGCTTCCACCATCGCTTCTGTCTCGGTGCCTGCTCATATGGCGGGTTGATGATAGTCACCTGCCCGCCGCTTTGGTTCACCAACTCGCCAATCACCGCAATGGGTGTGTGGTAGGTCGGCTCTCCCGTCCGTCTGAATAATTCGTTCAATGTCATAGTTCCTTATATTTATTATTTGCCCTTTGGCTTACGCCGCAATCCCGTTGGTCGGGATAGCTCAAATGTTATTCATTCACCAGCATCGGCATGAGCAGCATCGTGATTTCCTCGCCCTGGTAGAGCGGGTCGTTGGGCTGAATGGTCACGGCACGGCTCGGGTCGGTGAAGTGGTTACACGCTGAGAATGCCCCCGACCTTGTGTATCGGTGGCAATTCCATACGAGTGCATCCACAAGCAGCTGACGGCTAATCTTCGTGCGTTTCGGTTTCGCTGATGCCATTGAGTTTCGCATTGAGGTTCGACATAAACTCCTGCTCCTTTTCGGGATTGATGAGCGTGCCGCTGAATCCTCGGTGACGCAGTTCGTTGGCAATCGCCCACTCGCTGACGTTCTCCAGTTCGCGGGTGGTGGTGTAGTGCTGGTCGTAGAAGTCCTTGATGCGCTTGCCCCACTCCTGCTCTTTGGTGAATCGGTTTTGGCTGAGCATGATGCGCTGTTGGTTCAGCTTCTCGCGCTCTGCTTTCAGTTCCTTCACCTTGCGGTCGATAGCCGCGATTTGTTCTTTCACTTCGCCTTGCATCTTAGCAATGACGGTCAACTCAACGCCTTTCTGGACGCGGAGCTCTCTCATTTGGTTTTCAAATTCAACCTGTGTCATAGTTCCTTTGTTATTGATGTTATTATTGTGTGGGTCTCTCACCCACGTTAATTCGCCTCAGTCGCTCTCCATCGCGTCCTTGGCCTCTTGTATCATGCGGGCCAGCGGGTCGGTCTCGTCCACACCCTTGCGCGTGTCCTCCTTCACCTTGCTTGGTGTGGTGGAGTAGTTCAGGCCGAGTGCCTCGAATTGCATCAGCAGCGTGCGCTGTAGTTTGTCATAATGTGGCAGCAGGGGGTGGGCGTCGAATTTCATTTGGCCAGTCGAACCGTCGCTATAGTCAGCCAACTTGCGTGTGCCGTCTGTCAACTCATTCTGTATCTGGTCGAGCATGACTTCATTCATGGCCGTTGCCCTGACTTGCGGAAGCAGCCACAACTCCATCTTGGCACCCGTGCGGGCCTCTATCATCTTGCGCAGCTCTAATTCGTAGGCGTGCGCGGTTTTCTGTTTTGCCATATCTATTTATTCTTTGGTTTTCGTCCTCTCTTGTTATGGAATATAATAGGCAGCTGCTGCGAGCGTTCCCATGGGTCACGGTATCGGCTCACGTCAATCTTGCGCACCGGCAGCTTGCCAAAGTACGGTTCTTCCTGCCACCGCTCCCACTCGTCATCGCACCAGCGTTTTAGCGGGTGCTTCGGCGTGTGCTCACTCTTGCGGCTCCGTGCTATTCGGGCATTCAGCGCATGACGGGTGCCCAGGCATACAAGAGTCTCTTGGCTCCCGAACTCGCGCTCCGCTTCAGGTATCAGTCCCAGCAGCGGGCACTCATTGCAACAGTCCGGCTGCTCAGGGTGTAGTTGTATCTGCTTAAATGGTTTTGCTGGCATAATCGAAATTTATTCTGCTGTTCGTGGGGATTGGTAGTAATTGGGTGATACGTCCGTCGGTGTCCGTGCCCCGTTCCTCGGAGCGTCCGCCGTTGGGCCGTAGAAAAACGAGAATTTCAAAATTTACCGTGTCAACGGAAGGAAGGGCAAGTGGATTTCCGAATCTGAAGGCCCCTCGAACTAAAACGGGTACGCGGGGTCATGAGGTCGAGGGGATTAGAACGTTTGCACTACTTGCCTTAGTTCGGTAGCACGATGTAGAAGGTATGGCATCTTCAGTCTCAGTATGGTCTCCACGTCTGTAAGGTCGTAGCCTTTCATGCCGTCATCTTCCACCTCCTTGATGGCTCTCTCCATGAGTTTGTCTGTGAGTAGTTCGCTCTTCTGATTGACTGTCGATTCGAACTTCTCGCCCACAATATCCAACGGGAACACAACATGTCGGCTGTACTGTCTTCGGCCAAGTTTGAACTCTATGCCAACGGCACCCGTATTGCATTTCGGGATTCCTTTCTCGTCAGGGTCATACACTGGGTATGTCCCGATGGCTGTCAGTATTGCTTTCATTGTTTCTTGTTATTAAATCGTTTCTCCATTGCATCCTGCCAAGCCTCGTGGCGTTCAGTCTGTCGCTGGCGCACGGCCTCGGTGGAGTGGTATCGCTGTTGCTTATGCCAATCGCTATGACATTGGTGGCAAAGCGCGACACAGTTACTTCGGGAGAACATGAGATCACGAACCTCTTGCTCCGATTTTCCCGATTCGCATTCGCGCAAGTGGTGAACCTCTCGCGCGGCTACGATATACCCTTTGGCCTTGCACCATTGGCACAGCGGTTGCTCCCTGAGCACTTGCACCCTCAGCTCGCGCCACTCCTTCGACTGGATGAGCTTTGTGTATAGTGTTCCGTGTCGGCTCATGGCTCTGGCATTTGGTCAAGCAGTTCGTGTGACATACCAATATATTGTGGGCCTTGGTCAAGGATGTCGTCGCTCATACCGGCACTTGGGCAGTAGGAACCGACTTGCATGTTTCTCGTAACTTCCTTACCCTTCAACATCCGCTCGATGGCTCCCACGCTCGGGGCGTAACCCTCGCGCACCAGCCGTTCCATTATGTCACGGCGTTTCGGATAGTCCATTTCACTCAGGCGCAACAGCGTGTGAAAGGATAGTTCACCGTCGTCTCTTTGTATGCGATTGGCTCTGATGTCGCGTATCTTCTGAGCCAACTCGATTGCTTGTCGTCTGTTCATACGCTAATACTCTACATCGAATGGTCGTACACCGTCAATCAGTCCCTCGTCGCTATTACCCTTGAACTCGCCTTCGTTGTCTTGCAACTCGGGCAGGTCTGGCACATCACTTTCGTCGAAGTGGATGCGCTGCTGACTGTTGGCGAGGCTGTCGGGCGTGCGGTGGCGTAGTCGCTTATACTTCTGATCGTACTCGATGACTTTGCCGTAGTCGTGGCGGTCGCCGAAGCCTGGCATCTCGTTGGCATCCAATTCCCGTAGGTAGTGAAGCAACTGCTCGTCGCACATCACGGTCAGCGTCTCGCGTAGGCTCTCGCTCTTGATGGTTTCGCCCACCTTCCGGAGCTGCTTATAGAGTCCTGCCATGGTGATTTCTACCACGCGCTCTAAGATATCATCGACACAGAGCGTCATCGTGGGAGTCTCGCCCGGTAGGAATGGCTTGTCAATCATGCAAAGCCCGAAGCCGTGACGCGGCTGTTTGCCGTCATGCTGCTGAAGGATGAGTATGACTTGCGCCACATCCATCTGGGCTGTCGGGTCGCTGAAGGCAAAGGCCTTGTTCCAGTCGACATCCATCTTCAGCATGTTTAACAGCGTTTGCATCTGTGGCGGTACGGGACCGTTGACCTTCGCCGTCTCGATGATAAACTCCAGTACCAACTTCAGCAGTCCGTAGATATCGGTGCCTCGCGCCTTACAGATAATGTTCAGCAGGTCAGCAACCCACACGGGTACCTTAGTCGATACGTTCTTGAAGCCTGAGTCTTGGCTGTTCTGTTCTCCTATCATTTTTCTTCTATCGTTAGGTTAAGATTGTCTATCAGTGGGGCGACTATTGGCACTTCGCTTTTTACCTCACGAATGCTTGTCATTGGTTGTCGCTCGTTGATAATGCGTATCACCACGTCGGCGATGTCGGCCTTGTCGCCGTCGCAGGGCTTCCACCATTTCATGACGGGCACGGTGTCGACTATCAGATTGTTGTAGTGTAGTGTGCTGGCCTTTGCCCGCCACTTGTTTATGCCGTCGCGGTCTGGATATATCACTATCTTCCGCCCTTGCTCTATGACGGGACGTAAACGGTCGGTGCTGAGTCCTTCCAATCCGCCGCACGCCATCCATACCTGCTTGGCATTGTTGCCGTATGCGGTTGCCATGAGTATCGCGGTCTTCTCACTCTCTACCAGACAGACGGTCTGCTCGATACCATTGCGCTTCCATTTATCCAATAGGTGAAGACCGAATAAACACTGTTGTGGTTCATGGGTGTCGGGGTTGTAGAGGTCAGGGTGAGGGTAGGGAGGTTCGTAGGTTATATCGCCGTTCTCATCGCGGTGGCGGATAAGGGATGAGTGAATGAAGTCGAAACTGTAGCGCACGTCTTTATTCCTGTGCCCCGCCTTTGGGTGGTCTATCGGATAATAGCGCATCATCTTGCCCGTCCGCACACGCTGTTGTTCGTCTATTTGCCAGAAGATAGTCATTCCGTTTTTGGCGTGTCCTATCATATAATAATCCAAAACATCGTCGAGTCGCTTGCGCTGAATGGTGTCCCAGTGGATGGTGTGCATCCATTGCACCAGTGCATTGTCGGCTATATCCTGGCGTGCCTTAACCAGTTGCATAGGCAATATCAGCAAAGGCAGTGGTGGCGGAAGAGGTCGTGGCGGTGCTGGCGTGTACTGTAAATCCTTCGCATCGTCGCAAGGGATGCTGTACTTCTTAGCCAACCATATCAGCGCGTCCTTATACGACATGCCCGTGCCATACTCCATCAGGAACTTGATAGGGTCGCCAGCCCAACCGCAAGCAAAACACTTGGCGATGTTGCGCTTGGGAGATATCATGAAGTTGCCAACGTGTTTGTCTTCATGGAAAGGACACTGAGCAGTATATTCTACGCCCTTCTTCTTCAGCGTCAGGAACTCGCCGACGACATCTATAATCTTTGCCGCGTCTTTAATTTTGTTTTCTGTAATCCTGTCTATCATAATGTCTCGATGAATTGAAAAGCACCATATTAGAAGCAACGCACGTGCGCGTCGCCCGCGTGTGTGGATTCGCTGCCCAACGCCCGCCCTCATCTTGGCGGGCAGGGGCATCGCATCTCGCAGGCGGTAGGCTGTGGTACAAAGTACCTTTATACCTTTAGGTATAAAAGGAACGTGGTATAAAGTTTAGAATGGCAGGTCTTCAGGAGGTTGCAACATATATGAGCCGTTGCCAGCCTTTAGTGTCGATTCTACCAAATAGCCGAGATTGATAGCCACCTGTAGGTCGGCTTGCTGACGGCCAGTATTCTTTTGTTTACCAATATCGCCAAACACGAGCTTCTTGATGTCGGCCCGTGTCATTGGCCATTGATAACTGCCTAATGCCTCATTGATCCATTGGCGGATATCCTCTTCGCTGTCATGCTCAGGCTGTACGCGCTTCGAATCGCCTGGGTTGCCAATAATCTTTGGAACTCCGAGGTTGCCGGCATCGTCGGTAATCTCAAACTTCCAGTCGTCGATATCCTTGTCACGGGCATCCTGCTGTTTGACGGTGAAGGTGACACCGTTCTGAGTCTTGCTCTTGATACTGACCAGTGTATCTGATACCTTGTTACCCAGCTCCGTACCAATCCATCCTCGCATCTTCGCCTCGTCGTCGTCATTCTTACGGGCTGGGTTCTGGTGCAGAGCCATCCATATCGACATGTTGCGCTCTTCAGCCACACCGCCGAAGTAGTCGAGTATCTGTGTACCTGATTCCTCATCATTAATCGAAGCCAGCAGGTCGCGCAAGCCGTCGATGAACATCACGTCGGGCTGTATGGCATCTATGGCGATGCGTATCATGTCGTAGCGTTGGATGTGTGCACGCTTGTCGGCATCCTTTGGCATGTTCTTCAGCCATAGGACGGCAAAGCGGTCGTTAGGGTATTTCATATCCCAGCCGCACAACCAATGGACGCGCCTCAGTACCTTGGCACTCGAAAGTTTCTCCATCTCGGTATCGACATACAGCACTTTCGGCTCATGACCCAAATAGTCGATGGTGCGCTCTGGTACCGTCAGCCCTGGAAGGAATAGTTTGGTGCGCTCTGAGCCGTTGCCGAGGATTGCAGCCATCAGTTGCGTCAAGACGAACGATTTGCCGTTCTTCTTTTGGCCGCTGATAGCCGCAAGTCCACCGACCTTCGAGAAGGGCACGCCGTTGTATTCGAGCATGCAATAGGGCTCAGGATAGTCCTCTCGCGGGTCAAGCAGATATGGTCTGAGCGTCTCCCACCGCACCTCTTCCGGCGTCCGCAGGTCTGGTATATTTTCGTTTTTTTCGTTCATAGCCTCGTTTTATTTTCTCTAATGCGCTTCTGCGACGACGCCTTTCAGCAAACTGCTCGCGGTGTGTCTTGTAATATTCCTTCTGTTTGGACAGAATCTCTTCGCGGTTTTCTATATACCGCTCATGGTCACGCTGCTTGCGTCTATTCGGGTCTCGTGGATTTCCGGGCTTTCTGGGCTTTCCGAGCCCTTTCTTTTCATATTCCCAGTAATACGCCATCCTTGCCTTGCATCGCTCCTCACGATGCCGTAAATAGCGTTGACGGTCATATTCCTTTTGCGTCATTTCAGAACACCTTTATCTTTCAACTTCTGTTCCAACTCCATTTGCTTTTCGTCGCTCACCTTTGCAGGTTTCTTCTTTATGGCTTTGATATCGGCTATCGCCATATCGCGTTTTCTAACCTTGCGGGGAATGTGTGGGATGTTGTATTTGGCTCTGAGGTCGGAAAGCTGTTTTGCGCTATCGGCCAACCGCTCTTTGAGGTCGCGGATGCGGTCGAGATCACGTTGGTGTGACTGTTCCATTGCTTCAATCTGAGCCTCCAGTTCTGCCGCCCGTTGGATAGCATCACCCTCATTGGGATATGTGGCGCAAGCTACCATCAGGTCGTGGATGGTCTGCTGGTTCATGTAGTCGTTCTTTTCGAGTCCTACATGTACGAATATCTCTTCCAACAGCTCGCGTTCGTTAAATGCTATGTAGCTGTTTTTGTCTACTGTCAGCGAATAGCCATTGGGGATGTTGTGTACACTGATGTGTGTCCGTTCGTTTGTTGTTGCCATAGTTTATTGGGGAAATTAAAAGAGTGCCAACCCGTAGGCTGACACTCGTTGAAGTAATCGTTGTTAGAAGGGTAGGTCATTGTCTTCTGCCTCCTCTTGGTTTGGTTGCGGTGCTGGCTGTTGGCTGGCTGCTTGCTGTTGTGCTCCTGCTCCTGTTCCCGCTGCTCCGGCTGCGGGATGCTCTGCTGATTGTAGCCCGCCAATCTTCTTCATCGCATCAAACGGCGCGTAAACGTCCATATAATACCGTCCGTTATACTCGCGGTGTCTCAGGTCAAAGCGGACCTCCATCTTATCACCCACTTGCACCTTCAGTTTGTCGATGTTGTCGTTCATCACCGACAGCACAATCTTCTGACTCTGAGTGTCTGATGGGCTTTCATACCATTCCACTACAAACTCCTGTTTGCGCCATTCATTGCCAGTCTGCTGGCTTGTGCCCGACTGAATCTGTCCGACGGCACATACATTCACTTTTCTAATCATGTTGTTTTTGTTGTTAATAAATAATGTTATCTTTTCATATTCTCGTCTGCGAACTTCTTGAATGTCCTGACGTCCTTCAGTTGTTTATAGGTCATCGACTTGTCAGTCCAGAACGTCCGATAGATGGTCACGTGACGGCGACCTACGTCTACCGTATGACCACGCAACCATGAACCAGGCAGGCGCATCATGATTTGTGTGTGAAGTTCATTGTCACGAGGTGGGCGGGTGTCACTCCAACCTGTACCGACAAACTCGGCAAAGTTGCGAATCACCGAGATGCGGTCGGTCATATCCACGCCTAATCTGTCGGGGTCAGCCATGCGCTGAAACATGTGGGCGGTATAGATGTTAATGCCGTTCTGCATGTTGCGTCTGTCGCCTTCGCTGTTCTCCTCGCATGTTGTTACTGCCAGCATGATGGTCATATACTTCTCGGTGAAGTAATAGAGCATCGTACGGTAGAATATCCTCACGTCGCCGTTATCATCACGCCTTGCAGCCATATATAACAGCCATCGGTTTCCCGTCGATGGTGACGTGTAATAGATAGGCTCAGAGAACTTGTAATTGACCTTGCAGTCCATTACATCGTAGCCGTCCTCCATTATCTGCCATTCTACTGCCCGACGGCTTGTGTGCTTCTTCAGCCAGTAGAGTGCCTTCGCCTTGTCCTGCCAGAACTCGTGGTCGATTTCCTCGGGTTTGCTGTATTGACTAATCATATAAATCTCTCTTCGTTGTCCGTTTCGCAGTCCATAAATATTCTCGTTGTTTTAAAGAAGTTCTTAACGTCCTCCTTGGTTGGTCGGTAACTGTCCCATACGTTACCGATAGTTTTCCTTGCCTCTGCCGCTGATTCCTCACGCGACATTATGGCGACGCGCTCTCTGTTAAGTGCTCGTTTCAGTTTATCCTTCAGATCGTCTATCTCGTCAAGCAACTGCTGGCGGTCAGTCATCTTCAATTGATCTTCGAGATTAGCCACCCTGCCTCTAAGGTCAATGATCACACCTTCATAGTGACCGCACTGATTATGCAGGTTTTCAGTCTCACTTTCCAAATGGCAAATGACCTCACGACCACGCAGCCGTTCGCATTCCTTATGAAGATTATCTATCGTTGACTCATGCCCTTTAATGGCTTTCTGTAAATACTCGACCTTATGGTTCAGCGTCTCAATGGTTATCTTCTGATCCCTGATTTTGCGTCGTCCCCATTTGCGTTCGTTGTCATCTGTGGAATTATTACGCGGTCGTTCATTGTCAGCCCTTAGCTTTCGGTTTTCAATTTCAAGATGCTCTATACGTTCGAGGTCTTGCTGACGTGCAACCTCCCTAATGATGACGCCCTGTGCCTCCTGCTTCTGGTAGTTATTGCCGTTAATAATCCGGCAACCCCTGGCGTTCATGATAGTATCGTGCGAGATGATTGTCACGTCACTCACAGCGTCGGCATGAATCGACATGATTGTGCCGTGGTTCTCAAGCCTGTCGCCGTCATCCAGCACCAACTTCATAATGGTGCCCTTATTGCTGTAGTTATTCATAACCCTTGCGATAAAACATCCATCCACCCGGCAAACGCCATCAGCAACACCAATACTGCAGGCAGCACAAACATGTACACCCACCACGGGAAATTGAACGACTTGTTCTCATCCGTTAAAATCTCAATTAACTCTTTCATAATGTTTCTCCTTATATTTAAATGAATAAAAATGATGCAAACAAAAAGCAACCTATTCTCACGAACGGGTTGCTTGTAAATAATAAATAATATAAAAAACTTATGGATACCAATAAAGCAACTTGTTCGTTAGAATAAGTAGCTTGCGTCACATGCAAAAAAATATAGTAAGTATATGAAATGTTTTTGTTTCTATCGACTCCCCTCTGCGTTCTTGCGGGCTTGGGACCGCCACCACTCCCAGTCGTTCTCGGCTGGGCATAGTCGCCGCATTAGAGTCTTGACCGGCTGCTGTCCTGGCTCTTCACAGACTCATCACCTGTGCCTCGTCGCCTATCAGATTGCTTTCGCCCCGCTTATTCAGCGTACCACGTAATCTAATACATGATGTACTTCTTGCACCTCTGCTATGATGGAGTTTATGCCTTGCGCAACTCGCTCCCGCTTATGGTGTGACTTCGATACCGTTTCATCCAGGCTGCCACCGCCCTTTCTATCACTCCTGTCGTTCGTCGCTTGTATGCCTTTGCTATCATTGTGGCGAATCGGTATTGTTTGCTTCTGAATTTTTAAAACGCCCGCCAATCTCGATATCATTGCTTCAGCATTTCCTCACTCCGCCCGTCATCGCTCTCCGGCCTTCACCCTGTCTTTACCCAGCTGGTGCCTACTGCTTAGTGGAAGGTGCAGGATTCGAACCTGCGGTGTAAGGAGCTCATCACGAGATATGTTGCCTTCGTCCACTCGGCCAACCTTCCTTGTCCATGTATGTCGCTATGCCATAGCGACCTTATCACAACTTCACTAATTCCCTATCCCTTATCATTCTCTGAATTTCGTTCCTTGGGTATGCCCATCGCGTCACTCGCGTCTTACCGTCATCACCAACGAACTCAGCCCTCTCCCTTGGCAACCGCCATCCGTTATGTTCCAGCCAGTCCTTGGTGAACATCCCAAACTGCTTCAGGAACTCGTCAGCCCGCAACCATACCTCGTCATTCTGCCGAGATACCTCCAACTGCGCCTGAACCATCGCATCCTTGATTTCCTGTAGTTCTGCTTTCGTCATAGTTCTTTAGTTTCATTTATTGTGATTCCAGCCTTAGGTTATTCCCTCGTTTAATCCCTCAAGAGGTGTTACCTAATTCTCGTAACGCTGACTGCCACCGCCTCATAATCCTTGCGGTGAGTCCATTCGCCCTTTCCTTCGTTCTTGAGTTGAGTCAGCGTCGAAGCAACCGACTGCAACTTTGTCCTGTCGTTCAGAGTAAAGATTCGAGCCTGCCCGATGTGCATTCCCAAAAGCTCTTCCCGTGTTACTTTTTCCTGTGCCATTTACTTAAACTTTATTAATTTTCTAACGTTTTTGTTAGATTATCGGGAAGAAAGCCGTATATTTGCATTCCATACACTCGCCAAAGTGTTGCAAAGTGGCGCGTTCCGCTTTTGCTAAAAAGGTGAACATCACCTGACGGCTATTCTTGTGCCCGATACCTAACTTTATTAATTTGGGTGCAAATATATAAAACATTTTTTAGATTACAAGCAAAAATATAAAGAAATAATTAGAAATTAAGAATAATTAATAAATAAAGTTTTAGATTTATGTTAGAAAGGCAGAAAAGATTGAACGAAGTCTATGAGCACCTACATAATCACTGGAGTGTTCATACGAAGGCTGAATTTGCCGATAAGATAGGTTATGCTCGCGCTTATGTGTCTTCAGCATTGAATGGAAACGAAAAGTATCTCACTGACAAATTATTCATAAGTATATGCGAAAAGTATAAGGGGCTCTTTAATCTCAATTACTTGTTATATGGAAAAGGACAACTCCTTACTCCAGAAGAGGATGCGAAGACGTCGGAAATAGAAAAAGCAGCCAACCCATCCTTCGATGCATCAGCCGCTTATAATAATATGTTAGAAATGTACGCGCGTATGATACGCGGTGTTGATGATCTACGTGTGGAATTGAATGGCGAGTTAGCAGAGGTACGCACACTCAAAGAAGACCTGCACCAAGCTATCTACGACTTCCGTGATGCCACATACCGCCTCACCCAGGCATTGAAATCTATCAATGGAAACAATGCCACACTCAGACCTATAGACATGGCAGCAGAAGATGAAACAATTCCTAATAAATAACGACTATGAGTACCACCTACATCATCACGTTTTACACCATCATCACCGTCCTCGTTTTCGCCGCTTTCCTCTCCGGCTTAATGATAGGACGCGCTAAGCATAAAAAGTAATTACCAAATCTTTCCCCACTTATATGAAGCAAATCGCGAAACCTCCCTAAATAAAAGCAAACCCCTCAATTCCGCATAATCCCGCCGGAATCACTCGAAGAGGGGTCTCAGAACGAAGAAAAACGTCTGAAACCCCTTTATTTATTGGGAAAACGGAGAAAAATCTATAAATATGACGATTTCGTGAAATATCGGGTTTTTGAACGGAAAAACGGGGTGTTTTTACCCATATCTTTCCCCACGTGAATGTAGGTGGGGAAAGTGGGGAATGTTTAACCGAAGTTTAACCTGGGGTTGTGGGTCGTGATTCTACCAGCATTAAGGGCCTGAACCCCGCAAAATTAAAATATAAGAAATATGACTAAAACTGTAGTATTTGACCATAGAGGTAGAACGAAGGCTGGCAAAGAAGGGCCGTTGGAGGTTCGTATCACACATAATGGCAAGCCGTATTATATAAATACTGATATAAAGGTACGTGGGCGCGAGTTCAAACATGGTGTCATCGTAAATCGTGGTGATGCAGATGCGCTGAATGACCGGCTGAAGATGATTGTTGAAAAGGTTGACAGGGCTGTGACGCGCTGTATTGAGCGTGGTGATCAGATTGACGTAAAGGCAATTAAGGAACAGATTTACCAGATAGAAGAGGCGGAGGCGAAGGATAGCACTACGTTGGTGGACTGGGTGGATGAGCAGATACCGACGTTGAACGTGAACGAACGGACGCGCTCACATTTCCGTGTGGTGTCGAAGCGTTTGCGGGAGTTCGGTAAGCTGAACCGTTGGCAGGACTTGACGATTGAGCGGTTGTATGAATGGGATGCGTGGCTGCACAATCTTCGCAGACCATTGAGTAAGGCTGACATGCAAGCAGGACGGGAACCAGGGAAGATTACGCAGGGTTCGGTGCATAATTATCATAAGGACTTGCGGTCGCTGATGGCGAGGGCCGCAAGGATTGGGAAAATTGACGTGAATCCGTATGACAAGCTGAGTGGCGAGTTCCCGAAGGGCGACTACGAGAGTGTGGAGTTCCTGAATGAGGAGGAAATGGCTGCTATTGTTAGCCTGCACCCGATTGAGGGCACTCAGATGGCTATGGCGAGGGATTTGTTCGTTTTCCAGATGTACACTGGGCTTGCGTATAGTGATGCTCAGGCGTTCGATATTAAGAACTATAAGCGGGAGTTCGTCGATGGAATCGACGGGCAAAAGACGGAACGGTGGACGCATGTCGGTGAGAGGATCAAGACGGGCGTGCCATACGTCAGTCAGCTGTTGCCGCCGGTGATTGATGTGCTGAAGCGGTATGGTTGGCAGACGCCAAAGATTGAGAACGGGCAGTATAATGCGTGTCTGAAGGTGATACAGCAGGCTCTGGGCATCAGCAGCAGGATGCACAGCCACTTGGCTCGTCATACATTCGCCACATGGATGCTCGGAAATGGGGTGCCGATTGAACATGTAAGCAAGATGGTTGGCCATACCAACATTCGTCAGACGCAGAGGTATGCGAAAGTTAGGCCAATGGCGGTGTATGATGACTTCGAGAAGGTGGCGAAGAAGATGGAAAAGAAAAAGGGCGACGATTAGTCGCTCTTTTTCTTGTTTGTTAGAAATCGTCATCTGCCGATGGTGTCTCTCCGCCTTTTAGCTTTTCTGACATCGCGGCTATCAGCGCATCTGCATTGTTCTTTAACCTATTGACTAAATCCTCTATGCGCTCGGTGCGCTTCTTTCCTGATTTCTCTTTTATGTCGAGCACCTCTTCAAGGCTAAATATCCTTTTTGCGCCATTTTTCTGAAAGATGGCTGTTACAGTAGGGACATTTACTGTTAGCTGAGCCCTGCCATCTTTGCATCTGACTTTTAACGTAAAGTTGGCATAGCGGTCCCATCCTGTAAGCAAAATCTTCTTGAATCCGAGGTAGTAGGTGCCTTTATATATGATGGTGTGGGTTTCCTGGTTCTGGTAGTCCAATCCTGCCTTTGACTTACCATCTGGGCCGTTCCATTCTGATAGCGCTATCATGGCGCGGTCGTAGAGTGTGGCGGCTGTTGTTCCTTCTACTTGCACCACCTCCTTGCGCTCGTAAGCACCTTGTTCATTCAGTTCGATGTCTTGTGCGTTTGCCGTCATGGCTGCACACGTGAGTAATAAAAATAATACCTTTTTCATAGTTCATTTTGTTTTAAGTGAGACGTTTATCGCGGCAAAGATACATTTTTTCTGCCAAACTTGCAAGCGTTTCGGCAAAAAGTTGTATCTTTGCACCCGTCTCACTTATCGGCATGGCAGTTTACGTTCGCTCAATAGGGGCTTAGTCCCCTGGCTATATGGCGGATGTATCTGCACCGATATGTAAGTGAGACGACACATTGGAATAGCTGGGGGACTTCCCCTTTTTATATTATTAATTTAAAACAAACAAAACATGATGAAAACAAAACTCGTAATGATGGCAGCTCTTGGCGTTGTGCTGATGAGCTGCGAAAAGCCATTGATGGCGGAAGACGAAAACGGTGAAGCGATAGAAGAGGGGGCAAAGGCTCCCTCTAAACTTTTCCGCTTCACGGTAAAGGGCGACTTTGGTAATCCTGTGTTTACGGAAGGTGCAACCAGAGGTTACCTGAGTGCTGACAATCAGGAGATGACCGACTTGTGGGTGTTCGATTTCGTTGGTGATGACTGTGTGCAGATGGTACACCAAGAGAGCAACGATGATGACTGGGGCGAACCCTCGATGCAACTAACGCATGGCACCCATCATGTCTGTTTCGTAGCCAGTCGTGGTGATGACCCGACTGTCGACGACGACGCGAATACTATTACGTGGTCGGGGCCTCGCGATACGTTCTGGAAGGACTATGAGGTGACGGTTGTCAGTACCAGCAACGGCAATCGCGCTGTGACGCTCGACCGCGTGGCTACCCGTCTGCGCATCAATATAACTGACGAGATACCCGATGGTGTTGCTTCGTTGGTGATCAAGCCTACTACTTGGTATTATGGGCTGAATTATCGGACTGGTTCGCCCGTTGGTGCGATGACTAATCATGAGCGCACCATCAGCGTGCCTGCATCTTATATCGGTAGTGTCGGTGTGCTGTCGGCTTCCATCTTTGGATTGAGCAGCACAACGGAATGGACTACGGATGTATCGCTGAAAGTGAAGGACGGCAATGGTGTTGTGATGGCTGAAGCTGAGATTGATGCTGCACCTCTGAAAGCCAACCGAACTACGGAATACAGCGGCGAGCTATTTACGTCTGACAGTAATGAATCAATGGATGTGTCGCTGAATTCGACGTGGGCTACGGCATATACCGGGACGTGGTAGTAAATACAAAAAAGGTGCGGCTATTCTGCTGCACCTTTTTCTGCTTCATATCTCGCGTTCTCTTCGGCCATCATCTGACGCAAACGGGCTATCTCCTCGTCGGTTGGCATTGTTCCGCCTCCCTCCTCGTCGTCTTTATCCCATGGGAATCGGATAAGGTCTAACGGCCCGTGGATGCCTGCCTGCTTCAGGTCGGCCATTGATACGCACATCAGGTTATACGTCTGCCAGCGCATGGCACTCCACATGTCGCGGTTGCGGCGATAATAGCCCTTGATGACCTGTCGGATATGCCATGCCCGCATCTCATAGATAAACGTGTGGTGGCTGATGCCGATTTCGCCCACTACTATGCTATATAGTTCGTGGGCGGAAATCAGTTTTTTTCTTCGCCCTCCTTTTTCTCGCCGTCATCTTCTGGATCTTTATCCTCAGGTGGTATCACCTTTGGGATATTCATCCATTCGCTCATGGCCTGGATGGTGGCGTTCGACAGCGCGGCTATCTCTTTGCCACTGGCCTCCTTCATCAGCCGTTCCACGGTGATGTCGGTGTTTGGGTTGGCGGTAATGATAGCGGCCATATAGAGAGCTACGCTGTTCTTCATCTTTGCGAGGCTGTCGATGCTGAATGCCTCGCCGCTGATTTCCTCGTAGGCGATTTCCACCTGCACGTTGAATGCGATGGTGATCTCTTCGCCCAGAATGTTGATTGTTGTCTTCTTGTCGTTCATAGTTCCTTTTTTTTTAAGTGATTTATTCGTATGTCAGCTCCTGAAGCTCACCGTTACCTGTGAAGCGGGCGGTATAGGTGGCGATGTCTTGATTTTGCGAATTAATCTGCAAGTCGGACAGTATGGCACTGCCCCTGTAATACTTTTCGCCGCTTTCTTTTGCCTCTTCGCGGTTCTGCGTGCCAGCTCGTCCAGTTGTGCGTGCAAAGATGAGGTCGTAGGCATAGCCTATTACCAGGTCGTGACATTCCACGCCCGTTGCCGATTGCTCGTCCTCAATAATGAGCGCATCTACTTGTATGTCCCAGTTGATGCCAACGGGTTCGTTGACTATCCAGTCGTCCTCAGTATCTTTTGTGGTGTCCTCCTCGACCTGAAGCGACAGATGCAGCTGACAGCTGGTGGCTGCGGCCACGCATGGGTTTTCCACCTCGGGGTCGTAACTATCGAACATCACGCGAAGGTTCTCTCCTTTGATTGTTGCCATAGTTTTATTATTGTTTTGTTTTCAAAAAGCCCCGCCCACAACAGGACGGGGCCTTACGGAAAGGAATTGTAAATAATTGGAGTGTTGCCTTATGAAAGTGCTCCAGTACCCTGGAAACGGCATGTCAATGTGCTGTTAGCTCTGTTGGGTGCCGTGAGTGCATAATCAACCAGATATGCCTGACCTGAGCGTTTGATAGTAGCGTTCTGACCTGTGCGGTTGTTTGTTCCGGCAGTCTGGTCGAAAGTGAGCGTTACCGGCGTCTTGTTGATAATCAGCGACATCAGATCAGCGGGCAATTCGCCGTTGGTGCCGTTGTCAACCAGAGTCACCAGAGAGTCGGTTTGAGCATCCCATGAGAGACCCGTCACCTCTTGCTCCTGCCAGTCGCCTGTGCTGTCCTTGGTTGAACTGTCCTCAAGGCTGGCTGCTATGTGAAACTGACAGCTGGTGGCCATAGCGATGCACTTGCCGCCAACCATCACTCGGAGGTTCTGACCTTTAATTGTTCCCATAATCGTATCAAGGTGTAGTGTCGCAATTATACTGAAGTGTCTGATAGTAACAGGGCTTTAATGGCTCATAGTCTACGTCACTCGCCGCGAACACGTAGCTCTGTGGTATGTAGGCGTAGTCGTCCCATGCGTGGCCGTCCTCATCTTCGAAATATTCTATGATGGTGTGGCGCACGCTTTCTGCAATCACACCCACCTCGTCGCGGCTCTCGGCTACTATCAGAACCGACACCTGTACCTTGTCAGTCATACCCTCGAAGCTGTTATCTTTGGTGAATCCCTCGTTTTGCAGCCCGTCGAATATAATGATAATGTAAGGCAGCGGCTCGTTCAGCAACTGATCGTCGGGCACGGGAATGGAGGTCGATTCTATACGACCGCCTACCTTTGCCACGAGCTCAGCATTCGAGCGAAGTGCATTGTAGAAAACCTTGTCAGTAATCAGACTCATCAGTACAATATTGACTGGTTATACATTGTGTTTCTTATTCATCTTCTTCTTAAAACTCCGACTGGTTTGCTACCTTTGCTGCGCATTGGAGTGCCAGCCGGAGTCAGGAACTATGCCCGAAAGAAGACGCGAGAGAGATTAGTGAGTCGTGGGCTCTTCAACCAGCTTGATGAGCTTGAAAGCCTGGGGCTTGCCGTTGTTGGGAGCGGCCAGTCCGCCGTTGACCTTGCTTGACAGCTCAACCAGCGAGTAGTCGAGACCCATGCCGAGAGCGATGACGTTGCGGTCGAAGTTCTCCTGAGATGTTCCGTCCACATTGAACTCGATGCCATCAGCGTACACCTGCTCGTTCAGGTAGCCGAAGTGACCGATACCGATGTAGCGGTAGGTAGCGTCCTTGGTGGCGATACCGTTCTGAGCGATGGCGTAGTCGATGTACGGAGACACCTTGTAGCGGTAGCCTACGCACTGGCCATCCTGCACGACGGTACGGTTAGAGTCGGTGGTGCCGGGGATGAGCTTGGTGAACTTCAGGTCAACCTCGGTGGTCTTGTCCATGATCATTTCGGGGTCGCCCTCGAAACCAAGGTCGTACATCTCGGCAACCTCCTTGGCGAGGTTCTTACCGATGTTCTGGTCCAGAGTCAGCTCCTTGACGGTCACGGTAGCGAACGGACCGATAACGTCGCGGTAGGCACCGTGAGCGTAAACGTGCAATGCACGGAACATAGCCCAGCCCTTCGTGAACTTGAAGGTCAGGAAGCCGATGATGTCGAATGCGGCCTGAGCCACGGCACGACGGCTGACGGGAACACTGGCGCAGACGCGCTTCGGAGAGGTGGTGATGTTGGCAAAGTTCAGAGCCTGCTCTGCAACCTTGGTCACCTCACCCTCGACGGTGAACTTCACGTCGTTGATGCTGTAGGGGATGACCTGAGTGCCAGTCACGCCAGTCAACATCTTCAGGTCGTCGGGCAGTTCGATGCCGGGCACCTTCGTGTCGATGATGGGCTTAATCTCGACGGGAATCAGACC
>JAEEGF010037449.1_pt1 | contig 19182 bp, 17 predicted proteins | sample 9134171 | NCBI WGS metagenome assembly JAEEGF01 (sample SAMN16246542, study PRJNA631951) | gut metagenome | biome: gut microbiome; feature: rumen; material: AP-attached | host: Bos | place: Iran: Karaj | collected 2018-10
TCAAAAAGTAAACATACGGATACCCCGGCGGGGAGTGTCCTATCTAATATATTGGAATCATGACGAATGTGCTTTCGTTAGAAATGGAAAAATGTAAATATGCTCGCGTCGCCTGTTCACTGATTCAGGGCACTCTGTGTATCCAGTCAGGTTCGTTTCGCGTTGCTCAGGACACTCACCTGCCTGTCTCCCCAGAGCGCTCCTGAATCATCCTCACCGTGCGAATGTCTCGCAATTTGTATTTTCCCAACTCGTGTCTATTTCCTCTGGCAGCACGCTCTGTTTGTAGAATAATTTACTTTCACCAAAATGGAGAAGGCATTCCCGCATTCCCCATTGACTCAGTTCTCATCCGCTAAAAAACGCAATAAAACACAGGAAAATCCAGCGAAACGTCAATTTCTTAAGACTTTCTTAAGATTTGTTTAAGACTTTGTTAAGATTGGGCCAAAAGTATTTACAAGGTCAATGTTACATGCTAATCTTGCTGCATTGAAAGCAGGAAATAAAATTTCTACTCTTCACAGAGTAATTCCGGATGCAAGCAGCGTGTCTAATTCGCTGTGAAACGATCGGGCATCCCGGATATCTTTCAACCACATGAATACGCAGGAGCATCCATATGCTATTACCGCCTCCGCAAAGATTATGTCTTTGCTGTGTTTTCTATGCAATTCTTTGCTTGCAGGAAGGTTGCAACTTCCGGAAGTGTCTTTTGCACTGCGTATTTGTGTGGATTGTCTTAAGCCAACAGTCGGTCATTGAATAATATGTATGGAGTATGTATAATATGTGTATAGAAGAATTGCGTTTTGAATGGGATGATAATAAAAATGTAACCAATCAGGCAAAGCATGGAGTTTCTTTTATATTGCTGGTTGTGCACTGTATCAGATCTGAGTCTGTTATTCGTATCATTTCTTCAAGAAAGGCAACAACTAGCGAGATCAAAGGTTATGAAAGGAGCGTCAGCTTATGAAAAACGAGAAGGATGAGTTTTTGGAAAAAGAATTTGATTTCAGCAAAGCTGTTAAGAATCCATATGCAAAAAGACTTCATAAAAAGATTACGATTAATGTTGATGTTGAGGCCATAGATTATTTCAAGACACAGTCATCAATGTCAGGTATTCCGTACCAAACTTTGATGAATCTATATTTAGTTGATTGCGCAAAGTCAGAAAAGAAATTGGATATATCGTGGAAGTGAGTCAATGAGAACCGTCCCCATTGACTCATAAAATAAATAAAGAAAGGATACATAATGGCAACAGTAGTAAAAAGCATGGCAACATCCGGTGTTGACGGCTACATGGTGGAGATCGAAGCCAGTACCATCAAAGGTCAGCAGCAGATGATGTCAATAATCGGCCTGCCTGATCAGGCCATAAAGGAAGCGGGCGAGCGAATCCAGGCGGCGCTGGAGTCCTGCGGATATGATATGCCCAAGGACAAGGTGATCATCAGCCTTGCTCCAGGAGACAAAAAGAAAAGAGGCTCTCACTTCGACCTGGGAATGATCGTGGCACTGCTATATCAGACCGGTCAGATAAGTCCCCTGGCACTGGAGGAATACGCATTTATCGGGGAGCTGTCCCTGGACGGCCGCATCAGACCCTGCAACGGAATCCTGCCCATGGTGACCGAGGCTAAGACCTGCGGGGTAAAAAAGGTGGTGGTTCCCTGGGACAATTACCGGGAAGCGGCCACGGTTTCGGGAGTGGCGGTGTGCCCCGTCAGAACCCTTGGCGACACCATCACAGTTCTGGAGGGCAAGGAGATATCTTTTTCTAAAGAGGAAAAAAAGATTCTGGCAAGTCCCTCACATGAGTCTGAATACCGGACAGATGGTCTCCATCAAAGCCTTGATTTCTCCGATGTGAAAGGCCAGGATGCCCTGATCGACGCCATAGTTCTTGGGGCGGCGGGAGGTCACAACATCCTGATGATCGGCGAGCCCGGCTGCGGCAAGACCATGATCGCCCAGAGAATTCCCACCATCCTTCCCGAGATGACGGAAAAAGAGTCCCTGGAGATCACCAAGATCCACAGCATTGCGGGACTTCTGGATTCCCACGAAGGGCTCATGAAAATGCGACCCTTCAGAGCACCACATCACAACGTTTCTTTAAATGCCCTTATCGGCGGTGGCAGCTACGCCCAGCCCGGTGAGGTGTCTTTATCCCACAACGGCGTTCTCTTTCTGGACGAACTTGCCGAATTTTCCCGAAACACACTGGATGCCCTTCGCCAGCCCCTGGAGGACAAAAAAGTCACCATTTCAAGAGTCAACGGCACCAACTGTTACCCTGCAAACTTTATGTTCGTAGCGGCCATGAACCCCTGTCCCTGCGGTTACCACCCTGGAAAAAAGTGCAGGTGCACCGATTATGAAGTGATCCATTACAGGTCCAAAATATCCGGTCCCATCCTGGAGCGAATCGACATCCAGAAGGAGGTTGCCCACGTGGACTACTTTGACCTGGGAAGCCAGACCAGCAGCGTGAATTCGGCGCAGCTCAGAGAAAAAGTTGAGAAGGCAAGAAAGATACAGCAGGAGCGTTTTGCCAATGACCAGGGCGTAAACTGCAACGCCCAGATGACCACTACCATGATCCAGAAATACTGTCAGCTGGATGCCGCCTGCACAGATAAGCTTCGCCGCGCCAGCGACAAATACGGCTACAGCGCCAGAGTGATCCACAAGCTCCTTCGACTTGCCAGAACCTCTGCGGATCTCGACGGAGCTGAGAATATTAGACTTTGTGATATAGAGCGGGTGCTGGGCTGCAGAGATCTGGATAAATCCAGCAGCATGCTTTACACCATCTCGTAGTAAGGAAACAAAAATGGAAGATAAAGAACTATATGTCATGATGACTCTGATTCCCGGACTGGGGCCTGTGACTCAGAATAAGCTGCTGACACTGATGGGCGGGATAGATAATTGTTTTTCTATTGAAAAGGAATCTGAGGTAATAAGCAATTTGGAAGCCGGGGAATTAAGAATGTATAATCGTGCTCTCAACGCATTTAATAAGTACAAAAATGATGATGAGCTTAGAAGGAGAGCAAAGGAGATGGTAGCTTCCTGCTATGAAAAGGGTATAGATATTGTAACTAAGGGGGATCCCAGATATCCCAGGCGCTTTGCGCAACTTCCGGATGTTCCGATTGCTCTTTATATAAAGGGAGCGCTAAAGATCAACGAATACAGCAGATCTCTTGGGATCGTAGGCGCCAGAAGATGCACCCATGAAGGAAAGGAGCAGGCCATAGAAGCAGCTTCCCGTGCCGTGAAAGAAAACACAGCCGTTATCAGCGGTATGGCCAAGGGTATTGATTCCTACGCCCATACCGCCTGCATAAAAGAAGGGGGCTACACCATAGCAGTTCTCGGCAACGGTCCTGATATCTGCTATCCCAAGGAGCATCAGTTCCTCTATGAAGCCATCATCCGGCAAGGCTGTATCATTTCCGAATATCCGCCCGGCACCAGGCCCTGTCAGTATTATTTTCCCCAAAGAAACAGAATAATTGCAGCCCTCTCCGATGAGATCAAAGTAATCGACGCCGGTAATAACAGCGGAACAAGATACACAGTAGATAGCTGTCTAAAATATAGAAAGGAGGTAGTGTAAGTGGACCTGGGGGCCACTTCACTTCGCCCATTCAACATGATCGATGTAGCATTTATCAGTCTTAATAATAGCGCCTGCTCGATGTGTCTTCATATCATAGGCGTACACCACTGAGTAGTTATTGTAATATCTTTCCACGGTTCCTTCGCAGTAAATAATGAAGCGTCCGTCCGGTGAAACACTCATGGGAAAATCTCTGGAGGTGGCCTTTACGCATGCCATGGGAAAAGCGCAGACTATATGGGTTTTGCCGGTTTCGACATCGTAGGCGTTTATGCCGCCCCCGAAATAATAAAGAGTCTTATCATCCGGAGAAAGGGCCAGGTTCTGAATCCAGCTGTTGTCACTGACCAGCAGCTTTATCTCTTTGGTCTCAAGATTGCAGCTGTACATGACCTTATACTCATCCGTTGAGCCGTCGGTTCTTCCCACTGTGTAATAAAGAAACTTCTCATCGGAAGATACTACCATATCCCGGACATAATGGCTGCAGCCCTTTTTAACCGGCTCCAGCTCCAGGATCTCCTCGTAGCTTTTATCTTTTTTATCGTATCTGTATACTTTCCTGCCGTCTTCAAAATAGATGGCTGTCTCATCCTTGTTATAGATGACATTGCAAAGAGGAATCTCTTTTCCCGTCTGCGGGTTGGTCAGAACTATGACCCTGTACTTATCTACATATTCCCCTTCACCCACCTTGGTAATGGTGTTGTCCGCGCCGTTTTGCCTGTAGTAAACGGTCTTTTCCTTCTTGTAATCATCAGTAGAATATCCATAGAACTCAATATCAGGATGTGCATCAAAGCCTCTTTCTTCCCAGGCCCTGTATCCCGTATAACCCGCAACACCCACCACAATAACCGTCGCCAGTGTTTCAAGGATTATCTTTACTCTTTTTTTGGTAAAAAAGTTCTTTTTCTTAAGAATCAGGATGTCTCCCACGATAAGAGCAATCATGCCTGAGGCGTACTCAATGGGAGCGATCAGCTGCAGAGCGAAGGCAGCCATATGAAAATCACCGAAGAGAAATCCGATTCCCGTGGTGATAGAAGAAAAAAGAGTAGTAGCCACAAACGTAAGAATCGAGTAGGGCACCACATGATCAATCTTTTGCGTAAGGGCAAGACAGGCAAGGGGCGCCCCGGAAATGCCTAATAAAATCATCAAAACCACAAAATCCAAAATAATTTCCTCCACACACATTAATATAGTTAAGTTTATACTAATCATTCAATTGTGAATTTTGTATGACGAAAAGCGCAAAAATCATGACATAATCTGCGGAATATGCTAGAATAGCCTCGATATTTTGGAAAAACATCGTTGGGAGACATTATATAATGAAGAAAGTTCTTAGAACCCTGGCACTTATGGGGATAAATGTTGTGCTGGCGGTTTCATCAGTGGGCACCTGTGCGCTTACAGTCAGTGCCTCGGATTATTCCACTCAGACTCTGCCTCAGGATGATGAGGATTATATTGAAATCAATGAAGAGGAGCTCTTCGAAGATGATGACGACCTGGTCACAGATCCGGCAGAAGATGGCGCCATCGAAGTCGAGCCCTCTGAGGACATCGAGTACACCGATGATATCGAAGTCATCGACGAAGCGGACTACGAAGCAGAGCTTGCCGCGGATTCCACTGTCAGCGGCACCTGCGGCGCCTCCGCCAACTGGAGCTACAACAAGTCCACCAAGACCATAACCATCAGCGGAAAGGGACAGATGGAGGATTACTCCCTCACCAACCTAAGTCCCTGGGCGGACTACGCCGGTGAGATGGAAAAGATCGTAATTAAGAGCGGCATCACCTCCGTAGGCGCTTACGCTTTTTACAATTTTACCCTTGTAAGAGAGATGTCTCTTGCGGATTCCATTGTCGATATCGGTGACTACGCCTTTTACCATGTGTCCCGGGACTGCGGAGATGATGAGGAGCTTAAGAAGGCCATGCAGACTGCCAAGCCCATCTCATTCCCCTCAGGACTTAAGACCATCGGAAACTATGCCTTCGAGAATGTTTATTACCTCAGGATGAATGCCTCCACATTTCCTGCAGGACTTTCCTCTGTGGGAAACGAAGCTTTTTACTGGTCCCGCGGCCTTGTCGGAGACTGCAAGCTCACTGATAACCTGAAATTTATGGGTTACAGGGCCTTTGAATATTCAGGACTTAACGGCACTGTCACCATTCCGTCATCACTTACAACCATTCCGCAAGAAGCTTTTTCCCAGACTTATATCACAGGAATTAAGCTACCTGATACCCTTAAGATTATAGACTACCGTGCTTTTGAAGAATGCAGGCAATTGGATCTGGGAGAGTTCGTTTTCCCCGACAACCTTGAGGAGATACGCTGGGATGCTTTTGAGTGCGTTCATTTTACCAAGATTACCTTTGGAAAAAATCTTAAGTATCTCTCCGGCTTTAGTATCCGTCCCCCATCCTACTCGGGCGGAGACAAGGGCCCCGGCGAGGATCTGACCGTTATCTTCAAGGGCGATCTTCCGGATATGCCCACAGACTGGAACACTGTACAGTTTGACTGCTACAACGTAACTGCTTATTATCCCAGGAACAATTCCACCTGGGATCCTGCCAAGCTCAAGGAACTCACCGGCAGCTTTTTCAGCGTAGTCTGGGTAAAAGAGGGTGAGAAGCCTCCGGTAAAAGAGGATGGACTTACCGTCAGCTACGACGAGGAGACCAAGACCCTCACTGTATCCGGCAAGGGCGAGATGGTGGACTATTCAATCGCAGAGACCAAGCCCTGGAGCGAGCACCTCACAGATATGAAGAAGCTCGTCATCGGGGATGAGGTTGAGTCCATCGGTAATTACGCCTTTTATGGAGCAACTAGTCTTGAAGAGGTTGTTCTCGGCAAGAGCCTTAAATCTGTAGGAGAAAAGGTTTTTCTTCATTCAAAGATCACTGAGCTCAGATTCCCTGCGGCTTTTGAGTATATCAACTTAAGCACTATAGGATATCACACAACTCTGAGGAACGTTTATTTTGCAGGCAGCGCTCCGAAGATCGCCAACGATAAGAGAAATGATGTCTATGGCTTCGGTATGAACATTTTTTACCCTGCCAGGGATGCTACCTGGACAGAGGAGTACTGCAAGGAGCTCCTGAATGGCCTTACTACCGACCAGAGCGACTATGTTATGTTTTTTCCGGATAGCAAGGTCACCAATTCCTGCGGCAAAAACATCACCTGGAAGTTTGAGGACGGAACTCTGACCATCAAGGGCACCGGCCCCATGAAAGATTATCGCTTCGGCGACTGCGCTCCCTGGATGAGATACAGAAATGACATTAAGAACGTCGTTATCTCTGAGGGAATAACTACCATCGGAGCCTTTGCCTTTTATGGTCTCGGATCTCGCTTTTATTCAATGAAGATTCCTTCCACGGTAAAAAGGGTTGAGAAAAGGGCTTTTTCCAATGTAAGCCCCAGGGAGAAAAAGGTAGTTTTTGATGATAACTGCCACCTGGAATACGTTGGTGAGGAGGCTTTTTACAGTACCGAATACGGTATCATCGGCATTGAGAAAGCCATGATGAATGCCAGGCTTATCGACACCAATGCTTTCGAGAATTCCAGACTTGAAGAACTGAATGATTTTGAGACTAATGCAGAGACTATCGGTCCAAGCGCTTTCTCAGGCTGTTATTACATTAGAAACATCAAGCTGGGACCCGGGGTAAAGACCCTCTCTTCCGGGGCCTTTTACCATATCAGCAGCAAAGAGGGAAGCGTTGAGATGGGAGAGAACATCGAGACCATCGGCATCAATGCTTTTTACGCCTTCACTGTTAAAGAATTTACCATTCCCGACTCCGTTACATCTGTAGGCAACAACTGCTGTCCTTATGTCACCGAGAAGATGACAGTGGGCAAGGGAATCACAGATTCCAGGTGCTTCAGTACAAGCCGGCACAAGATCGATATCTATTTTAACGGCAATTATGTGGATCTTAAGGCCATTAAGGATCAGCACCAGAACATCCACTACGAAAGATACAACGGCAGCTGGGCCCGGGGCGTCAAAAAGCTGGGAAGCAGCAACCTGACTTTTGTTCCCGAGGGCGAGATCAGGGATGTGCGCTGCACCGTTAAGTTTGTGACCGGCACAGATACCAAGATTCCTGATGTTGTGGTAAAGTTCGGAGAGTTCGTGACAGAGCCAAGCCTTGAGAAAGAGGGCTTCAGGTTTGACGGCTGGTACACAGAAAAAGAGTTTGTGAATAAGTTCGATTTTGCTGAGGAGATTTACGAGGACTGGACTCTCTATGCCAAGTGGATCGATCTTAAGAACGACACCTGGGGCGACATTACTGAAAAAGACAGAGAGGCAGCGGGCTTTACGAAGCCTTCCGACGTAAAGGAGGAGCTGTGGGCTCTGGGACTTCCGGGAAATCGCACCTACAACGGCCTTCCCCAGAAAGCAACGGATCTTCGAGTTTATTTTTACAAGACCAGACTGGTTCAGGGCAAGGACTTTACCGTTACCTATTCCAAGAACAAGAACCCCGGCACCGCCAAGATCACCATCAAGGGAAAGGGCGGCTACAAGGGCACTGTCACAGGCACCTATACCATCAGACAGCTTAGCATCAGCATGCTCAGGGACAAATATGTTCGCTATTCAGACGGCAATATCGGCGGACTTTTCACAAGAAAGTGCTATGTCAGGTACGACGGCAAGGTTCATAAGGCTAAGCCCATCATGGAACTTAGCAGGAATTATAAAAAGGTAGCTTTTGCCGAGGGCGTGGACTATGTTCTTAAATACGACACTCCCGATGACGATTACAAGAGCGTTGGAATGCACGTAGTAACTGTAGAGGGCAAGGGCAAATTCAAGGACAGCTTCACCTATACCTATCAGATCACTGAGTGTTATCCTATAGCAAAGGCCACAGCCAAGGCGCTTCCGGCCATAAGCATCACTGACGAGTTCAACGGCTTTTCGGAAAAAGAGCTGGTTCTTAGATATAACGGAAAGAAGCTTGTGAGTGAGAAGGATTATACAGTGTTCCTGCCTGACATAAGAGTTGGCACAGCAAGGCTGACTATTGTGGGAAGGGGAGATTATATCGGAACCAAGTATCTGTACTTCAAGGTAAAGGGAATTCCGCTGTCAAAGTGCTATTTTGAAGGCACTGACCAGGAGGTTGAGTACTCTGACGCTGTAGTAAAGCTGCCGAAGGTCAGAGTCTACGCAGATGCAGAGAAGACAAAAATAGCGGATTACGCCATCAGCTATAAGAATAATGATAAGGCAGGCAAGGCAACCATTATATTTACCGGCCAGGATAAGTATGAGGGAGTGGTAAAAAAGACCTTCAAGATCACGCCTTTTGCAGTAGACGCAGAGGGAAGAGCGGTTAGAAATACCACCGGCAATGCAACTTCCTCAAGCCGCATTATTGTTAAGCTTGGGGGCTCATTTAAGAGCGCTAAGGGCGGCGTTAAGCCTCAGCCGGAGGTTTACTTCATTACCGCTTCCGGCAAGAAAGTGCTTCTTGAGAATAAGAAGGACTATTCACTTAAGTATACAGGTGGCAAGAAGCAAGGCTCCACCGGTATGGTTACTATTACTTTCAAGGGTAACTTTAAGGGAAAACTTAATTACGAATATAATGTAGAATAAGTAAAAGCCCCGGATTTCCGGGGCTTTTTTGTGAATCAAAATATTATTCAAGACCAGCCATAACGAATACAAGCGGTGAATTCCAGTAGATTGTGATCTCATTAAGCGAGTAGCAGGCGATGTCGTCCAGGTAGCACTTCATGGCAGGAAGATCCTTTGGAAGTGTCTGAGCCTTTTCGTCCTGAAGTCCGATGTTGGGACCGCCGGAAACAAGGCCGGGCCAGGGCTCTTCGATGTCATCTATAGCTGTGGGACGAAGATGAGGATTCTTATAGGCCTTCTCTCCATTGCCTGTAACGTAGCTCACATCCATGCTGTTGCAGCCAAGGAGATAATCAAGACCGGAGATTACAGCATCCTCAAACTCTTTATCCTTGCTGATGATGTTGGCAACGGTAAGAACCATCATATATTTTAGAAGCTCCATGTTGCTTCCCCAGATGAAATCTTTTCTCTCCATGCAGAGGTTAAAGCCGTTCTTTTTACCTTTCTCTACAAGTCTCTTGGCTTCAGCAACGAAGCCCTCCCTTGCAGACTGTGTAAGGGCGTTGTCTTCTTTTTTAAGTAAAAGAGAGAATCCGCCGAGGCCTGCAACATCTCCCCATCCGAGACAGGTGAAAACGTCGCCCTGATAGAGCTTCATGTGAGCGATCTTGTCAAAGTCAGCCAGCTTGCCCTTCTGCTCCAGAGCATCCTGATAGTATCCGCCCTCTCCGGTTGCTTCGTAGAGGGAGCAGGCAGCCCAGTATCTGTTGGAGAAGTCCTCTGCCTCTGAATATTCACCGGTGTTGGAGCCTTCGGCGTTCTTGAACAGAACTTCCTTCGGGTTCTCCTTAAGCCACTTGTAGGCAAGAAGGGATCTCTGAAGGAGCTTGTCAGCATAGGCCTTGTCGTAGTCCTTGTAAATCGTATATGCCAGAGCAAAAACAGCGGCGATATCGCCGGTAGCCAGTGAGGAAATCGGGAACAGGAACAGCTCGTTCTTGTCATCCTCAGGCATTATGAAGTCTGCGTGGTTAAAGGTTGTGACCTTGTGCCAAACAGAGCCGTTTTCACGCTGCATTTTCATAAGGAAATCCAGCTCAACCTTGACCTCTGCCAGGATATCCGGAAGGTTGCCGTTGTCGCTCTTTTCCTTGGGAATATCAAATTCGAGGTTAAGGAGCTTTGGGAAAAATCTCACTGCGTAGAGAAGATGTGCCACTGCCACCGCACCGGCAGTTGAGTATCTGCCGTAGTCGCCGGCATCGTGCCAGCCTCCTGTAACGTCCACGGGCTCTACGTCTTCGCCGTAAACTGTAGCCCTCTCCATGTGGCAGGCCTCGTGATAATAGTCACCGGCGTATTCCTTGCTGAGAGCATCTCCGCAGCGAAGGAAATAGAAGCACTTGCAGATGTCTTTTTTAAGCTTGTCAAAAGAGCTGTCGCCGACAGAAAACTCAGGACCCTGGGCGTCCCCTGCAAGAACCCTGTAGCTGCCGTCACCTGTAAGCTCAGAGAAGTCCGCAACATAGGTATCCTCCCCGGAGATCTCGTCCTGACCGAAATGCTGCACTTTTCCCTCAAATGCAGTGTTTCCGGCCTTGTCCACTACCTTGAAACTCTCCGCTGGGAAATTCAAGACTGCGCGCTTGGAACTTCCCGGAAGGAACCCCACTTGATTCATAAATACCTTATTCATTTTGTGCACCCCATTCTTTCGTTAATCTAGGGAATATTATACACCATAATGGCACATGGAGACTGAGAAAATGGGAGATGTCTTGACTAAAAGACGCCAATATTCTATGATACCTAAAACGTTTTGTGGAGGAAAGAAATGGGAACAAGACTTAGACCTAACGCCGCGGGATGGATTCTCGGCGTGTTTTTTTGAGCGTTGCAGCGATGGCTGTATGGGCATTGTGGTACGAAATAGCCGAATTCGGTTCAAGTGATTATGAAGTTCTGGCTATTGTTTCAGGGATTTTTATGACGCTATTCTGCGGAATATATGGGGTAAACTCCTTATTCACAAGAATGACAGTTACAGACGGATCAATGATAGTGGTAAGACCCTTCAGGCTTCCCGCTGTAGTAGATTTGAAGGATATCAGGTCCTTTAACTACATCCACTATGCTCCCCTTGGCGGCCACAGGGAGATTTGCCGTATGATCACCCTGTATACTCCCAAGAAGGACTACAGGATCAGATATTCGGAAAAAATGATGGATGGCGACTGGGAGATGCTTACATACTTAAGCGATCATTTCCCCAGAGGCGCATATTGATGGGATAAAAAATGCCCCGGAAGGCTCAATTTTGCAGAGCTTTCCGAGGCGTATTTTTTACATTTTTTTATCCGACTTTCCGGCCCATGGTGGAGCACATATAGCGGTACCTGGCAGCAGCTTCACTGCTAAATCCAAGGGCTGTATTGGGATTGTGCTGGGCTATCACCGCAAATACCTGGCGGGTGTAGTAGTCATGGCCTGAGGTGAAAAGGCTCATGTGACCTACATTCTCCACTGTGTTTCTCACCGTGTAGAGCTTGAGCTTGGAGCCGCCGATGTAGAAGTATTTAAAGAAATGTCTGTAGGCCCACATAATGTCGCAGTAAGGAATCACCTTAAAGGCCCTTCCCACATCGATAAGATAATTAGGTGTCAGAATGATGTTGCACTGCCTGATTGTTATTGTGCGGGGATCTGCAATCTCGCTTTCAATGATGGCCTTCTCCTGGGGAGAGCGTCTGTTCATTCCCGACAGGAAGCCATAGACCCTGATAAAACCAGTAAGAAAGCATATAAAAGCTGCAATAACAAAGAGAAATACCTGGGAAAAAAACTCATCATCAGAGGTTGCAACGAACTTGGTCATGAAATAACCTGCAGTGGCAAGACAGATCAGCCCCGCCAGCAGAAATGACAGCTGCACCCAGAATCTCTTTTTTACGTATTGATTGTTGATCATAATAATATTTCCTCACTCCCAACGGGGCGATTACCCCACTTTTTCGCGGTAATTTTATCATTTCTCCGCAGATAATCCTAGAGCAAATTGTAAATGTGTCCAAGAATTCACAATTGAGCAATTGGGACTGAGTCAGAGAGAACCGTCCCTACTGACTCACCAAAAAAGTCTGCAATCATATGGGATTCTATATTCTTACTTCTTTTATATTGAGAAACTCAAATGATTCCCTTTATATAGCTATGGAGTTTCTGAATAAAGGAGTAATGAAATTTTAGATATTGGGGCCTTTCGTAGACAGGGGTGGAGGGTAAGGAGGAGGGGGCATGTCTTGGGAGGATGGAAATTTCGAGACATTCGCACTCTGACTATGGTTTATGAGCGCTTCATCCAGACAGTCAGGCGAGTGTTCTGAACAACGTGAAATGAGCCTGACTGGCTGGATGAAGTGCCATAAAACAAGGAAGAGGCGACGCGAGAAATTTGCATTCTTCCAAGACGCGCCCCCTCCCCCTTACCCTCCGCCCCGTCCTGCATAAATCCCCCAATTCTAAAATTTTTATTAATTCTTTTATTTTGTAACTCCAAAGCTATAAAGAAAAACATTGAGTTTCCGATATAAAAGGTAAGATATAGAAACCAATGTCTCTCGTTTTTGACACGGAGGTTAAAGAAAACTATGGGAATGGAAGCAATTAATGGGTTCAGTCCGCTGATACAGCAGGCTCAGCCCCAGGTGAAGACGAAAGTCCAAGAACAGAGCCAGTCTCAGTCTGAGATTGTAAATATGGAAGCCAAGGCTGCTCAGGGCATTGAGCTAAAAGTTGAAGCTGCTGATAACTCAGCCGGCTCTAATAATGATAGCCAGAGCGGAGCGCAGGCCTATACACAGTCCCAAACCCATATCGCAGAGACTGAGGAACAGATTCAGGCAGACAACGAAAAGGTCAGAAAGGCTATCTCTCAGATGGCCAAGAAGATGAGTTCCAATGCAGAGGCTGTATTCGGAATTCATGACAAGACCAACAGAGTAACTATCAAGATGGTGGATAAGGATACCAAGAAGGTCATAAAGGAGTTCCCCCCTGACGAAACTCTCGATATGATCGCCAAAGTTTGGGAGATTGCCGGCATCCTGGTAGACGAAAAGAGATAACTGTAGGTAGCCTCTATGGAAAAGGAATTCCATGCGGTAAACTCAAGGATTGAGAAAGGAGAGATACTATGCCTATCAGAATAACAGGAATGAATTCAGGTCTTGACACTGAGAGCATCATAACTGCCTTGACCAGTACGAAGCAGACGAAGCTTGATAATTTCAAGGGTGATCAGAAAAAACTCACCTGGAAGCAGGATAAATGGAAAGAGCTTAATAAGAAGGTTGTTTCCTTCTATAACGGAGCTCTCAGCAGTATGAGATTCTCAACTGCTTACACCAAGAAGACCACCACAGCGTCCAATTCCAGTGCGGTATCAGTTGTTACAGGCTCCAATGCAATGGATGCGGTACAGACTTTAAGCATAACAAGTCTTGCCAGATCATCATATATGTCCGGAAAAGAGGTAAAGGCAGGATCAGAAAAGGCTACTTTGGATACAGAGATGAGCTCCATCACTGGGTTTACCGCAGGGGATATCAATTTCACTGTGGGCGGTGAGAGTAAAACTATATCAGTATCTGATAGCGATAAAGTCAGTGATGTGCTGACTAAGCTTAAAGAAGCAGCCGGAGATAAGGTTACTTTCAATTTTGATGAGAGCACAGGAAGGTTCTTTGCTGCGGGAAAAACAGCAGGAACAAGTGGAAATCTGTCTTTTGAAACCTCGGCAGCGGCATCTGCTCTTGGCTTATCTACCGCTACTATCCAGAACGGATCAAAGGCCAAGATCGTTCTTAACGGCGAAGAGTATGAAAATGACAGTAACACCTTCCAGATAAACGGATTAACAATTACAGCAAACGAATTAGCTGATAATATAACTCTTACCACTAAGCAGGATACAAGTGGTATTTATGATAATATCAAGAATATGTTAAAAGAGTACAACAGCCTCATGAAGGAGTTTGCTACTCTTTATAATTCCGACAAAGCTACCAAGTATAAAATGCTTACTGACGATCAGAAAGACGCTATGTCAGATACTGAGGTAGAAGAGTGGGAGAAGAAGATTAAAGACGGTCTTCTCAGTGGCGATGAAACTATTTCCACAGTAAGAAATGCGATGAAGGAAATAATGAATTCTTCCTTTGAAGTTACACTTAAGGATGGAAGCACCGCAAAGTATTCACTTGCATCCTTTGGCATAGCTACAGGCAGCTATTTCTCTACAGAAGAAAATGACAGAGATCTGCTTCATATAGATGGAGATGAAGATGATACTGTATCAAGCGGAAACGCAGATCTTTTGAAGGCGGCAATTTCATCTGATCCGGATATGATCCAGGATTTCTTTATAAAGCTTTCACAGTCTCTGTACTCAAAGATGACCGACCTTATGAAAGGAACAGAGTACAGCAGTTCATATACAATTTATGAAGACAAACTGATGGCATCGCAGTATAGCGCATATAATACCAAGATATCAGATGCCCAGTCCGCTCTTGAAGCCGCACAGGATAAGTATTACAAGAAATTTGCCACAATGGAGACTGCACTTAGTAAGATCAACAGCTCCAGCGGATCCTTATCGAGCTTCTTCGGAACAGGCTGATAATTAGCAGGGATTGCAAGTCATTATAAATAAATAGAATGCGAGGGAGCAAATATGCCTGTACTTACAACTCAACAGAAAGCTTATGCTCAATATAAGAATAATAAGATAATGAGCGCGTCAGGTCCTGAGCTCACATTGATGCTTTATGATGGAGCGATCAAGTTCCTGAATGTTGCTGATTTTGCCATAGAAAAAAAGGATATTCAAAAGGCCCACGACAATATAATCAAGACAGAGCGCATAATTGAGTATCTTAGAAAGACTCTGGATATGAAATACCCTGTTGCACAGGATTTCGAAAACATGTACTCTTATATTGCGAGAAGACTTGTGGAGGCCAATATCAGCAAGGACAGAGAGATAGTGGCCGAGGTTAACAAGCACATGCATGCAATAAGGGATAACTGGGTTGAAGTTATGAAAGCAAACAATATAATGGTTAAGGATGCCTGATAGGGGGAAATGATGGTAGCTTCTAGTTTGGACATGTTGGAAGAGAGCCTGGTGAAAAAGATCGAGGTAATGAATAAGATCGAAGAAGAGAACAACAGGCAGACAGAAGTACTTAAAAACTCAGAGGAAGTAGATGAAGAAGCTTTTGATAATACTGTCGATAAGAAAGGAGAGCTGGTTGACCAGCTTCTTCTTTTGGATGAAGGCTTCCAGTCTTTGTTTGACCGGGTAAAAGAAGATATCGGAAACAATAAAGACAAGTACAAAGAGCAGATAAAACGGATGCAGGATCTCATACATGAGGTAATGGATCTGAGTTCATCGATAGAAGCCCATGAACACAGGAACAAGAAGCTTGCTGAGCAGTATTTCAGTACTGCCAGGCAGAAGCTTGGCAGCAGTAAGCGAAGCTCTGCAGCAGCCTTTAACTACTACCAGACTATGAGTAACTATAAAGAAGTTCCACCGCAGTTTCTGGATAAGAAAAACTAAAGAACATAAATAGACGACGCCCTTGCCGCATAATTGCGACAGGGGCTTTTTATTTTGGAAAAAGGCAATAATTTGCAATATGCTAAACGAAATATGATACAATTATATATATAATTACAATTATTTATGAATTGGGGTAAAAATGGACAATAAGAAAAAGATTTTTTTCTTTGACGTGTATAAGAGCGGATTGGAGTTTATCAAGCCAATCTTTGACCATGATAAGGTTGAGATTTGCGGTCTTTTTACCACTGATGGCGTCGGGGGCGTGAATATTTCTGAAATTGGTAATTACCAGGGATGGGATTACATAGTAACCACTTTTACATCTGAAAGCTATGAAGCAATCAGAAAACTTTTGAGCAATCTGCGGGTTAAACAAGAAAAAATTATTTTTATTACCCATGATGAAATAAAAAGCGAGAGCCTGGAACAGGTGAATGAACTGCTGGATTTTGGATATAGAAAAGCTTTTAACTTTGAGAATGGACGAAGAGAATACCGGGAAAGAGTCATGGGAGACTATGGCCTTCTTACTGTAGAAGGCGTGTCATATATTAATTCAGCCTCTGATTCTTATATTATGCCGGCTATGTACACCAGCCAGAATAATTTTGCCAAGGATACCATATTGGATTTCTATAGAACAGGAAATGAGATGTATACCTTTTCGGATAAACAGAACGTTTTTTGTGATATAGGAGCCAATATTGGAACAACATCCATATATGTAAAAAAGAGATTGGATAAAGATGTTAAAATTCTGGCCTTTGAACCATCCAAGGTGAATTACAAGCTGCTTAGGATAAACATGCTTTTGAATGACATCGAAGAATCAGATTTTGTTCTGGTCAATGCAGCAGTTTCAGATAATGATGGCGAGGCGATGTTTGAATTTAATGAGGAGAACCCCGGAGCCAGCAGCCTTATTGTTAATGAAGGAACTGCCAATAAAGAAATGGTCAGGGTTACTTCTTTTGACAATTATATAGAAGAAAACAAGATAGATATTGAAACCATTAAATATATATGGATCGATATTGAGGGATTCGAACCTGCTTTCTTCAGGGGGGCGGAAAAGACATTATCAAGAATCAACGTTCCTATAATAATTGAATTTTCTCCTGAATTATATAAAAAAACCGGTGTGTATGAAGACTTTATGGCTACGCTGAAACGTCTGTATTCGAGCTTCATTATAACTCAGGAAGAGGTCAGTAGTACCCATGACATTTCAGAGCTGACTAAATATGAAAATCTTGGACAACAAGTGGATATTATGCTGATGAAGTAATACATAAAAGGGAAAAGTATGAACATTGCGGCATCGTTTAATCGAGTGTATGTGGATTTTGCTATCGTCATGTTCACATCATTTTGTGAAAATAATAAAGTTCCGAGTAATATCTACATTCTTCATAGTGAGCTTACTGATGAAGATGTGAAGATGATACGAGCTGCGCTCGAAAGTTATGAAGTTAAAATCTTTCCAATAGATGTTTCCGGTGAGTTTGCTTCCAGAAGATTACCAACTACGAGTGATTGGAGCAGGGAGATATATTATAGGCTCTTATTGCCAACGATACTTCCAATCGAAGTGGACCGGATATTCTATTTTGATGTTGATGTTATTATTCATGGGAATCTTGAAGATCTGTATTTGTCAGATTTTAATGGGGCTGATCTCATGGCGGCGTGGGATTCAAACGGAAGTAATAAGCTGTCGGATTATCCCACTAAAGTGCAGGAGATGCTGCTTCCAATTTGCGGAGAGAATTATAAGTATTTTAATTCAGGAGTAATGCTTCTTAATATTGCGCAGATGAGAGATAGATATTCTTTGGATGTGTATTTAGAGGCAATGAAGGAATGGAACTATGAGATGGCAGCTCCGGATCAGGATATTTTGAATTATGTCCATCATGATAAAGTTAAGTATTTTGACTGGCAGGAGTATGATCTTTTCTCACGTATGGCGTATCTGGATGGTTGGAATTGTGAAGATGTTGAAAAAAAGAATAAAATACTACACTTTGCCGGAGTAAAGCCCTGGAGCTTTGACAGCATAAGATATGAAATTGAAGAGTTTTGGTGGAAATACGCAAAGCTGACCCCATGCAAAATGAAGTTAATGGAATTGTTTCTTAATAATGCCATGACTAATAACTATATGGAGCGACAGGCTATCAGGATGAACAATGAAAGTAATGAGCTGGCACAGGCTATAAAAAAAGCTAATGCAATAATTGAAAGTCTGAAAATAAAGGGGTGATGAGACATATGAATGTCATTACTGCTTTAAACAAAAGATATATACCTTACACAGCGGTCATGCTCTCGTCTTTGGGAATGAATGAGAATGAACATGTTGATGCATATCTTTTAAATAGTGAGCTTTCAGATGTAGATATTGATCTAATAGCACAGGCTCTTAAGAACTATGATATGACGATTCATTCTGTAGAGGTAGAAGCAGAAAAGTTTAGTAACAGGCTTCCACATAATTCACAGTGGAGTATGGAGACATACTACCGTTTGATGATGCTGGAACTATTGCCAAAGGAATTAGACAGGGCATTATATCTTGATGGGGATATGATCATCAACAAGAGCCTTAAAGAGCTGTATTACATGGACTTTGACGATAAGGAGATAATCGCATGTGATGATAAGAGTGGACTGAATTTTCCTGATAATTATGGCATGAAGCAACAGGAGATGTTTAAGGAGGCCTTTTCACAGGGGTACAGATATTTTAATGCCGGAGTAATGCTTCTTAATATACGGCTATTAAGAGAAAAAAATTCATTTCAGACTTATCTTGATGCGATTGAAGAATGGAAGTATGAAATGGAGGCTCCTGATCAGGATATTCTAAACTGGGTTCACTGGAAAAATGTTGGGTATGCTGATTATCAGCGCTATGATATGTTCGCCAGAGTTGCTCACAACGCAGAGATAACCTATGAGGAGATAAAGCAAGGTGTGGCGATTATTCATTACGCAGGAGAAAAGCCCTGGGAGAATTGCAATTTCCATTTCGATATTGAAAAGCTATGGTGGGATTATGCAAAAGAAACGCCTTTTTATGAAAACCTTTTAAATGATTTTGTGGATTCATCTCTTAGGGACAAAACAGTTGAAATGTATTTAAAAGATTTGATAGATACTGTGGATAATCAAAAGCAAGTTTTCCGGCAGATACAAAAAATTTTGAACAATGTTCTTGGAAATAGATAGCCATATATCGGATGTTGTTTCGCCAA
>JAEEGF011494652.1_pt1 | contig 19182 bp, 15 predicted proteins | sample 9134171 | NCBI WGS metagenome assembly JAEEGF01 (sample SAMN16246542, study PRJNA631951) | gut metagenome | biome: gut microbiome; feature: rumen; material: AP-attached | host: Bos | place: Iran: Karaj | collected 2018-10
CGGCGGAGAATATTTTCGTCCAGATCATGGGTAACGATGACTCGGGTGTAGCCATCCAGTTTCATAATGGCGTCCAGCACTTCGAAGGATGTTTCGGCATCCAGGGAGGCGGTTGCTTCATCCACAAAGAGGACCGGGGTCTTGCGCAGCAACGCACGGGCAATGGAGATACGCTGTCTCTCACCACCGGAGAGACCGGAACCGTTCTCTCCGCAGAGATAGTCCGAGCCCTTTTCGTCAATGAGCTTTTTCAGCCCCGAAAGGCGCACGGCGCGGTCGATCTCTTCCTCCGGGAACTCGGAAAACATGGTAATGTTGTCGCGAATCGTGCTGTTAAAGACGAATACGTTCTGCTGAATGATGGAAACGAGATCGTAAAGTGAGCCGGTTGATACGGTTTTGAGTTCTTTTCCGTCATATAGGATCTCGCCCTGATAATTTTTCGAGGACGCCATCAGCAGATTCAGGATCGTCGATTTACCGCTGCCTGAGCCGCCCACTAGCGCGTAGCAGCCTCCGGCACGCAGTTCCATATCCACGTCATGCAGAACGGTCTTTCCTTCCTCATAGGCAAACGAAAGATCCTTGACCGAGATCCCCTCGGTGAGCTGAGGCGGGATCTGCTCGCCATCGTCCGGAACGTTTTTGTTCAGCGCCTGCGCCAGCTTGTCGATCAGTCCATAGGATGACATCATTCCGGCGAAAAATGTCGGGAGCGCCTGGATGGGACCCAGGACGTAATTCAACAGCTGAACGAACACAATGGCGGTACCTGCGGTGATACCATTGCCGGAGAGCGCCAGCGCGGCTGCAACAAAGAACACACCGAATTGCAGGATCGCTCCCGAAATGCCTGAGGAATAGTTTACCAGTAAGTTCACCTTCGTACGTTTTTTCGAGGCTTCCGCTACGTCAGCGTTGCTGTGATCGTGCAAAGCGGCAATGTTTTTTTCCGCCTTAAAGCTTTTGATCACAGAAAAGCCCGTAAGCGCGTCCTTCAGCATGCCGGTATAGCTCTCTTTCTGATCGGAAACGTTCTTTTCCGCTATCGCCGCCTTGTTCCCCAAAACCACTGAAACAATGATGGGCAGCAGGGAAAAGCCAATGGCAATCAGCGTCAACAGCGGGCTGAACCAGAGCATGAGGCCCAGCGCGCCGACAAATGCGATGCAGATCTGTATCGTGCTCTGCAGTTTCCCGATGAAGTCCGTTTCGATCGTGTTCACATCGTTGGAAAGAGCGGAAATATAGAGAGAGCTATTCTCGCCTGAGAAGGCCTGAATGCCCTTTTCCATAAGACGGTCAAAAACGTATTCCCGATACTGCTTCATCGCCTTTGCCCTAAACTCCGAGAGGAATGTTCTGTCCAGGATCCATCCCATTCCGATCAGCACAAAGGCACCGCCCGCAACGATCAGGAGAGTGGTGAAACCGTAGGGGCATTCTCCGGAAATCAGGTCGGCGACCTCCTTGATGAGCCATGAGACCACCAGATCTGTCGCAGCGCCGAACAGGCCTGCGATAACAGTCATCGCCAAATTGAATTTGTTTTTCCGAAACAGTTCTTTGAGAAAAGGACGCCTCAGCGCCTTGATTTCCTTCTTATTCATGATGACTCTCCTTCTCGGTGACAGATCTCCAAAGAGCGGGCAACGCGCATTATTCCCACTCGATCGTGCCAGTGGGCTTGGGTGTGAGGTCGTAGAGGACGCGGTTGACGCCTTTTACTTCGGTGATTATTCTTCTTGTGATCCTGTCAAGGAGGTCATAGGGCAGATGTTCGATAGTTGCGGTCATTGCGTCAACGGTATTTACGGAGCGGATGATGACAGGCCATTCAAACGAGCGGGCGTTGTCGCGAACGCCTACTGACTTAAGGTCGGGAATAAGAGTGAAATACTGCCATACCTTGCCTTCGAGACCTGCTGAGGCGAATTCTTCGCGAAGGATCGCATCGGATTCTCTGACGGCTTCAAGTCTGTCTCTGGTAATTGCGCCGAGGCAGCGAACACCGAGTCCGGGGCCGGGGAACGGCTGACGGTAGACCATATTGTCCGGAAGACCGAGAGCTTTGCCGCATTTTCTTACTTCGTCCTTAAAAAGCATTTTAAGAGGTTCGACGAGTTCGAATTTAAGATCGTCAGGCAGTCCGCCGACGTTGTGATGTGCTTTTACGGCTTTTGCGGTTTTCGTGCCGCTTTCGATTATGTCAGGGTAGATCGTGCCCTGACCGAGGAATGCGATGCCGTCGAGTTTTCTTGCTTCTTCTTCGAAAACGCGAATAAATTCAGCGCCGATGATCTTGCGTTTCTGTTCGGGGTCGTTTACGCCGGCGAGCTTGTCGAGAAAGCGGTCAACGGCGTCAACATAAATGAGATTTGCGTCCATTTCGTCTCTGAAAACTCTTACGACCTGTTCTGGCTCGCCTTTTCTGAGAAGACCGTGGTTTACGTGAACGCATGTGAGATTTTTGCCTATTGCTTTGATCAGAAGAGCCGCAACAACGGAGCTGTCAACGCCGCCTGAGAGAGCGAGAAGGACTTTTCCGTTGCCTACCTGTTTTCTGATAAGTTCGATCTGGTCTGAAATAAAGTTATCCATATTCCAGTTCTTTTCGCAGCCGCATTTTTCAAAAACGAATTCGGCAAGAGCGTTTGCTCTGCAATGCGGGCAATCGCCGAGAGTGGGAACAGACGGGCATTTGCCGTTTGTTTTATGGTCAACGGCTATCATGGGAATGCCGCAGGAATAAATTTCGTCACGAACGTCTATGGCAACGCCGTCAACGATCCTGTTTTTACCGCCGTTGAGGATAATACCTTTTACTGACGGAAGTTTTTTCAGTTCTTCAAGAGTGATATCGTGGGGATGGATCTCGGTATAAACGCCGAGAGCGCGGATCTCGCGGGCGATAATAACGTTTTCTTCACTGCCGAGATCGAGAATAAGAATCATGTCCTGTTTCATATGTTTCTCCTTTAAGTTATTACTTGGTATATCAGACGAACAAAAGTCCGTTATTTACAAAGATATTTCTTTTCCGTTAAGATATTGAAGGATACCGCCGTCGGTTTGAAAATCAAAAACTATTTTTTTTGCCGTCAGGTCCTGATGGCGCATTTTTACGGGCTTATCGCGAAAATATTCTTTGTTCAATGCGAGACTTCCGTATTTTGTATCGCCTAAAAGAGGATGACCGAGATACGCCATATGCGCGCGTATCTGATGTGTTCTGCCGGTATAAAGTTCCACGAGCAGTTTTGATACTGTGCCGTTTGTATCAATGACCCTGTATCCTGTTTTTATAAACTTATACCCGTTTTTTTCCGCATAATTTTTGTCTTCAGTAATTTTTACGAAATTGTCCTCGCCGCTGCCGTCGCCTGTTTTTTTAAGATACGCGGTAACAGTCGCCTGCAGTGGCAAAGGTGTGCCGAATACGGTGCATTCATAATATTTATGGATTTCTCTGTTTTTGATTTTTTCGTTCATTATGCGCATTGCTTCTGCGTTTTTTGCGGATATGACAAGTCCTGCGGTGTTTTTGTCTAGCCTGTGGCACAGTGCCGGGACGAACGCGCTTTTGCCTGGAACGTATTCACCTTTGTTTATCAGATACGCGATAATATGATTAACGAGCGTATTTCTGTTTTCTTTTGCATCGCTCTGGCAGATCAGTCCCGCCGGTTTATTGACAACAAGAATGTTTTCATCTTCATATACTGCCGAAAAAGATATTTTTATCGTAGAAAAATCTATTTCATTTTTTTCGGAACTGTCAAAAAACTCATCGTTTATATAAAGGGTCAGCACATCCCCTGCGTTAAGCATTTCCTTGCCTGAAGCGTGCGTTCCGTTGATTTTAAAGCATTTTTTCCGGAAATATTTGCGCATAAGAGCTTCGGGAAGAGTTGAAAACCGTTTAAGAATATATTTTTCAAGCTTCTGTCCCGCATCGCTTTTTGATATAACGATCTCGCGCATAAATCACCTTTCAAGACAAAAACAGAGCCAGCCCCGTTTTTCTTTTTCACCGATAATCTTAAATCCGTTTGTCTCAAAAGCTGAAACGACATCTTCACGGCGCTCGGTAATAATGCCGGAAGTAATAAACACGCCGTTTTCTTCAAGATTTTCAGCGATAAAAGATGAAAGGCGGATAATTATATCTGCAACGATATTTGCAACTATAACTTTGTATTTTTTGCCTTCTATCGGATTTCTGTTTTCAAGAATATTTGCCGTTTGCGCGTCAAGCGTGCCTGAAAAAGTATTAAGTGCGGCATTTTCAAGTGTTACTTTTACGGCGTTCGGGTCTATATCGAACGCATCAACGCTTCCGGCTCCCAGAACAAGAGAGGTTATCGAAAGGATCCCGCTTCCGCAGCCTATATCAAGCACTCTGTCGCCGTTTTTTACTGTTTTTTGCAGCGCTTCAACGCAAAGCGACGTTGTTTCGTGCGATCCCGTGCCGAAAGCCATGCCCGGGTCGAGAGTAACGGTCAGTTCGTCATTTGTCTTTTCATACTGTTCCCATTGCGGAACGATAACGATCCTCTCACCTATATGCAGCGGTTTATAATACTGTTTCCATGATTCCGCATAGTCTTTTTCGTCCACTGAGCCGATATCGCATTTAAAGCTTATGCCCTCATCGTTAAAACGTTCGCGCAAAAACTCCACAGCTGCCAAAACAGATATATGTGTGGGTAAATATACATGCAGAACGGCTGTTTCAGTGTCTTTTTTAAGCAGTTCCTCGTCGATTATCCCAACATTTTTAACTATTTCGCAGTCCAGCATATCAGAATAATCTTCAAGATAAAGTCCTCCGATATCAAGCATTGACGCTATTGCGCAGGCAGTTTCGCCGAATGAGGACGGAACGGTCAGTTTTATTTCGGTATATACCATTTTATTTCCTCTTTATCTTAATTGTTTTGATCTCAAACGGCTTGAAATGAAGAGTAAACGAATTATTGCTGCATACGACTGGCGTTTTTTCGTTTTCAAGGATATCGCATTCAAACACTTCACCGATATCGAATAAAGTTTCCGCCTTCAGTGATACGCGCGCGCCTGCAGGCTCATATGCTCTGACGATGATATCGTCCGAATCTTCAGCTTTCTTTACCGTTTCAATTACTGCATTGCCTTTGATATCCGCAAATATTTTATTATGTGTATCGGTATTTCCCTTTACACCGGATTCAAATGCTGTAAGGGGCACATTGAGCCTGTATGCCTCTTTAACTACGGAGATCTCATCGGTATGCGGCATTACGGCATACGTGAAAAACTGCTCTCCCCTGTCGGCATTTCTGCCGGGATACGACGTGGATCTGAGAAGATTAAGCTCTGCTGTTGCGCCTTCTGCGTGAACACCATATTTACAATCGTTAAGGAGTGCCGCGCCGTAGCCGGTTTCTCTGAAATCTATATACTTCTGAGCGCAGATTTCAAAACGCGCATTATCCCATGACGTATTTTTTGTTGTAGAGCGCTTTATCTCGCCGAACTGTATATTGCAGACAGCCTCGTTTGTATGTATGTCAAACGGAAAAAATACGCGAAGCATTTTGAAGTTTTCCTGCCAGTTCACATATACTCTGAAGTCTACGCGGTTTGCGCCGTCAGAGAGGACCGCTATACAAACAGCTTCGGAATTTCCGAATTTGTATGTAAATTTTGCGCATGCCTCGGCGCCATCAACATAAAATTCGCTTTCGCAGGCGTCAACTTCCATACAGAGATCGTCTCTGTAAGTAAATTTCATATCCCATGCGTCGCTTTCATCGTTGTAAAGGCGAAGCACATTACCCGGAGCTGAAAGGAGCTCTCTTGAATTTGCTTTATCGTAAATCGATACGACCTGACCTTTGCTGTTGAATCTGACTTTCAGATTTCTGTTTTCTATTCTGTTTTCCGCAGATTTTACATTGAACTTTGAGTTGTATGATTCAGAAAGACCGAAAGCGGGAACGGTAACTTTTTTCCATTCGCCGTTTTCAACAACGTTTTCCGTCCGTTCAAATCCTGTGGCATTTGCGTATACTGTGCCCGAAAGTCCGTAATTTTCAGCTGCTTTTTCATAAGCAGATACAGTCATTTCACGCGCTTTCGTAAGTATTTCGCGATAACGGGGCACGCTTTCATCGTAAACACGGGCGATAGATGAGCCGGGCAGAATATCGTGGAACTGATAGAGCAGAATTTCTTTCCACATTTTATCTATTTCGTTTTTCGGATAATCGCCGCAAAGAAGCGACGCAAATTCAAGCTCGGCAAGAGCAAACTCGCATTTTCTGTTATAATATTTGTTTCTCGCCTGTGTGGTGTAAGTTCCCTGATGTTTTTCAAGATACAGCTCGCCGTTCCAGACAGGATATTTCGACTGTTTCTTTTCTATTCTCTTGAAGAAATCTTCCGAAAGCTCCTGTTTTACCGGAGGAAGTCCGGCAAGATTTTTTTCTCTTGAAAGTCTTTCAAGATGATCTTCACCCGGGCCTCCGCCTCCGTCTCCTATACCGAATAAGAGAAGCGCTTCGGGGCAGACACCTTTTTCGCTGTAATTTCTTTCGGCGCACTTTATGCTGTGCGGAGATGCGGCGCTGTTGTATGTGCCCTCAGGCGGCATATGTGCAAGAACGGAAGAACCGTCGATGCCCTGCCATGTAAATGTGTGATGAGGGAATTTATTATGCTCGCTCCACGAAAGCTTGATAGTCATAAAATAATCGACTCCCGCTTTTTTCAGAAGCTGAGGAAGCGCTGCGCTGTAGCCGAAAACATCGGGCAGCCATAACGTTTTTATGTCTTTCCCGAATTCCTGCATAAAAAAGCGTTTTCCGTAAAGGAGCTGTCTTGCAAGAGCCTCGCCTGACGAGATATTCGTATCTGCTTCGACCCACATGGCGCCCTGAGCTTCCCACCTGCCCTCGGCAATGCGCGCCTTTACTTTGGCGTAAAGCTCCGGATAAAGCTCTTTCATCCACTCGTAAAGCTGCGGCTGAGATGCGCCGAATACATAGTCGGGATAAAGCTCCATATTCGCAAGCGCTGTTGAAAATGTTCTTGCTCCTTTTCTTTTTGTTTCACGGATAGGCCAGAGCCATGCAAGGTCAATATGCGCGTGACCTATTGCGGAAATAGAAAGCGACGGGTCTCCGCCCCGTTTTTTCAGCTCAGGCGCAAGAAGGCTTGCCGCCTTTTTCACCGATGAATCATTTATACCGTTGCCGAGCGCGGTAGCGGCGTCGTAAAGAGCATATACAACTGAAAGCTTGCGCGGGTCTGAATTATCGAGCTCTTTTTCAAGAGTTGAAAGAACGGCGAAATCGTAAAGAAGACTTTTCACATTTCTGTTGACTGTAACGATCCGCATCATTTTGATTTTTCCGTCTCCGCAATAACCGCCGAAAAGATCATTCATTGCGCAGTCAAGCCATAAAGAAACTTTTCCGTTTTTTACTTTCGCTTTGTCGAGCTCAACCTCTATTTTCAAAGGCTTGCCTAAAGATGTGTCAAAGCCTGAATCTACATTGGTTATGCCTCTTACAGGGCAGCCGTTTTCGTCAAACACGCATCCCTCGCCCGAAACATCTATAAGAAGCACGGTATTTTTCAGATCTGCTCCGTTCGGGATCGTTCCTTCTATAAAAAACCATGCGCAGTCCCAAAGTTCACCCCATTTAACGCCTTCCGCGACATCTATCTTTTTACCTGATGTTTTTTCTGAAAACGGAACGGGTTCTTTGGTGACATATCCTGTGCCGGAAAGCTTGGCGATTTCGTTATAAACGTTTTTTTGCAGTCTTTCCGTTGCTCTTCGGATAATTTCGTTCATCTTATCATAGTTGTAATGCATACCGTATCTCCTATAAAACTTTTTTACAAATATTTTTCAGTTCACATTTTTCGCATTCGGGATTTCTTGCTTTGCATACAGCCCTGCCGTGGAGGACTATTGCATGGCAAAAAGCAAGGCTTTCATCCGGCGGAATAACTTTTCGAAGCTCGTCCTCGATCTTTTTAGGATCCTTCTTGTCGGTAAAACCCATTCTGTTTGATAGGCGGATACAGTGCGTATCAACTATTATGACCCCCGGCAGACCGTAAATCTCACCGAGTAAAAGATTTGCGATCTTTCTGCCTACTCCGGGCAATTCAAGCATTTCATCCATTGTTTCCGGAATTTTGCCTAGTTCTGTAATTTTGCGGGAAGCCGCGATTATATCTCTTGCTTTCGTGTTGCCAAGACCGCATGATCGTATTTCAGGCTCAAGTTCCTCTGCTTTCAGCAGCGCAAAATCTTCAGGCGTTTTATACTTTTTAAACAGTTCCTTCGTTACCTTGTTTACCCTTTCGTCGGTACATTGCGCTGAAAGACGCGAAGCCACAAGCAGTTCAAACGGTGATGAATATTCAAGTGCGCAACGGCTTTCGGGATACATTTCAAGCAGGATTTTATGTATTTCAAGCTTTTCTTTTTTTGAAAGCAGCTTCATTTTTTTCACCGCCAAAGACTATAATAATTCTATTATATGATTATATATCATGGAGTTCGGTTTGTCAATGAACGCGAAAAAAATTCAAAAAAAATTTGCCGTATGCAATATACGGCAATATATTCAGTCTGCAATAAAACTTCTTTTTTTGATTTCTTCAAGCTCGTCTATAAGAGCGGAAAAAAAGGTTTCGTCGTCCGATAACAGGTCGAAATGTCCTGTGCCGCTTACGGCATTGAAATCCGCCGCAAGCTCTCTCAGCTCGGATGTGTGTTCCGCAAGAACGCCCTTTTTTTCATAAATAAGCGCATAGCAGAGTTTTTTAAATATCTTCCAGCATTTTGCTCTGTCTTTACCCTCAAGAGTGCGCCATATGTCGGTCATTGTCTCCATATTTTGCCTCACGGTGTAAACGGCTGGAGGGATGAGAATATTCTTTCAGCAATTTCCTCCGGCGTTCCTTCGGATCTTACGATAACGATATTTTCATCATCAAGCCTGCTGAAAACTTCGGTATATTTAGCTCTTACACGGTCAAGCGTTTGCCTGTCGCGTTCAAATATTTCACAGACCGTGCCGCGGGTGTCAACCCGTTTTTTGCAGATATCAGCCGGGACATCTATAAAAAAGCAGATATCGGGTTTTGTTATGGAAGAGCACTGCTTATTCATTCTTATCACCCAGTCAAGATCGCAATCCATTCCCTGATATGCGAAAGACGAGTAATAGTAACGGTCGCAAATTACGTCGGTTCCTTCGGAAAGAAGCTTAATTATGCCGTTTTTCGGGTTGACGTTGTGCGCGATCCTGTCTGCAAGAAAAAGCGCTGAAAGCTCTTCAGGTGTTCGCTGGTAATTGCCCGCAAGCGCATCACGGATGATGCCGCCTGTTGTAAGTTCGGTAGGTTCAGCCGTTTTTACAACATTTCTGCCCTCATTTTTCAGTCGTGTGCAAAGAAGATCGATCTGTGTGGATTTACCTGAGCCGTCAAGTCCTTCAAAAACGATAAAACGGCCTTTTTTGATCTGTTTTGTCATATCATTTTAAAGCAGTCTTTGAGAGACGTGTAAAGCTGTTTGTATAAAACATGTGTTTTTGTATAAATCGCGGTGTTTTCAGGGATAGGCGCATATGTTTTCTTTACGCTTATAACAGCATCGCAAGCCTCGGGAACGGAAGACCAGACGCCTGTTCCTACGCCTGCAAGCAGTGCAACGCCGAGCGCTCCGCCTTCAGAGGAAGAAAGAACCTGAACTCCGCAGTCGAACATATCTGCCTGCATCTGTCTCCATATCGGCGATTTTCCACCTCCTCCGGAAACTCTTACGGCAGAAGCATCTACTCCCATACCGCGAATGATGTCCATACAGTCGGTAAGAGAATAGCAAACGCCTTCAAGAATCGCTCTTATCATGTCGGCCTTTGTATGTATTGCGGAAAGACCGAAGAAAACACCTCTGCAGTCTGCATCGAGATGCGGCGTTCTTTCGCCCATGAGATACGGCAGATAAATAAGCTTGTGGGCGGTGATGCCTGTTTCTTCCGCCATTTTATCCATTATTACATAAGGGTCAACGCCAAGCTCGGCTGCTTTTGCCATTTCTTCGGCGCAGAAGTTATCTCTGAACCATTTGAGAGAAAGACCTGCCGCCTGAGTAACACCCATCATATGCCATGCATTCGGCACAGCGTGACAAAATGTGTGAACACGTCCGAGAGGGTCGATCGCAGGTTTTTCGGAATGAGCAAAAACGACTCCGGAAGTGCCTATCGTTGAAGATACGACGCCGCTTTTAACAATGCCGTTGCCTACGGCGCATGCAGCCTGGTCGCCTGCTCCGCCTGCTACGGGAGTTCCCTCGCAAAGACCGGTAAGCTCGGCAGCATATCTGTTTACCGTGCCGCTTATTTCATAGCTTTCATACATTTTCGGAAGAAGGGCGATATCTATGCCGAGGATAGAAAGAAGTTCTTTTGACCAGCAGCGGTTTTTTATATCCATAAACTGCATACCTGATGCGTCGGATACCTCTGTTGCGAATTCTCCGGTAAGCATATATCGGATGTAGTCTTTGGGAAGCATTATTTTGGCGCATTTATCAAATATTTCAGGCTCATTGTTCATTACCCAGCGAAGTTTTGAAGCGGTAAAGCCGGTAAGCGCAGGGTTTGCAGTTATTTCTATAAGCTTTTCTTTGCCTACGATCTCAGTTATTTCATCGCATTCCTTCTGAGTGCGCTGATCGCACCAAATTATGGAGCGGCGAAGAATTTTATCGTTTTTATCAAGCATTACAAGACCGTGCATCTGTCCTGAAAGACCGATACCTTTGATCCCTTTCGGATCAGCGCCGCTTTTTGCTATTACATTTTTGATCGATTTGCATACTGCGTTCCACCAGTCAAGAGGATCCTGCTCTGCCCAGCCGTTCTGAGGCTGATAAAGAGGATATTCCTGTGTGTCTGAAGCAAGCGCGCTGCCGTTCAGATCAAAAAGAACTGTTTTGGTACCGGAAGTACCGATATCTGTACCGATAAGCATAATGTTTATTCTCCTTTAATATTTACCCAGTTTGTGAATGCAGTCGGAAATTGCCTTGAAATTCTCAAAACTAACTGAATTCGGTATTGAATGATCCGATGAAAAAATGTAACCGCTGTTTTCCTTAAGAACGGGAATAACACGTTCAAGCTCTTCGATTATAGCATCTTTATCGGACCACAATACTGCGTTTATGCCGCCGCGCATTGCGAGTTTGTCGCCGTAGTTCTTCTTTATGCGGATCGGATCCATACCTGCCTTTACTTCTATCGGATTGAGGCAGTCGATGCCGATCTCGATCATGTCGGGTATAAAGGGCTCAACGTATCCGCATGAGTGGAGTTCTACAAACATTCCTCTGTCGTGCGCCCAGTCGCAAGCCTTTTTATGGAACGGCTTTACGATATCTCTGTACATATCAAGAGAGAAAAACGTTGAGTTTTTGTAGCCCATATCGTCAGGCCAGTGTATTGCATCAAATTTATATCCGCGGTCAAGAACTTTGTCGAAAAGCTCGATCTGTAAATCAAGGTAATGACCGAACATATCTCTTATCCAGTCGGGATCTTCATACATACCGACAAGAACGTTTTCAGTGCCTACCGCCCACGAATGCGTAACGTCGAAACCGAACCAGAAACCGAGGGACATGAACTCCTGAGCCTCTCTGTATTTCGGATATTCGTTTTCAAGCCATTTCCAGTTTATTCTGTCGTCTGTAGGCGTCATTCTTGCCTTTGCGATTTCCCAATGTTCGGGATCGCTTATGAAAAAATCGAGAAATTCCGGTGTAGAATCAAGTTCCTTAAACGATTTCAGAGTAGCGCCCCAGGATGTGGTATGGATAATATATCTGTCTGTTTCTTCAAGGACCTTGCTTTCAAAACGCGGAGAATTATCCACGCCGAAATCGATGCGTCTGTCAAAGCCGAAATAACGGTCCCACGGAATATTTTCAGGCAAACCCTCTCTGTGCCAGCGCGCGAGAGTGCCGCCCCAGGGACTGTCCATCATTATTATACGGTCTATATCCTCGTGTTTGAGCGTTCTGATAAATCTTTCTCTGCTCGTAAGTTCCACAGTAAAAAACCTTTCTGAATAAAGCATGAGTTTATTCGTTTTCAGTATAAATATATGATATCACAAAATGCCCGGTTTGTCAATATTCCGTACAGATTCCGGCTATTGACAAATCAGACCTGATATGGTAAACTGTAACCCGTCAGGAGGGCTGATCATGGAAAAAGTTAAAATGGGCGTTGTAGGTCTCGGCGGCAGAGGACAGTATCACGCGGAGCTTTTATCAACATTTGACGACGTTGACGTTACGGCAGTATGCGATGTGTATCCCGACCGCGTTGAGAGCGCTGCAAAAAGAGTTGAAAGATCGTCTGGAAAACGTCCCGACGGATACCTTGACTACAGGGAAATGTTTGCAAAATCAGGGATTGACGCTGTGGTCATAGCCTCATCGTGGACAACGCATACGCGGATCGCGGTTGCAGCAATGAAAGCGGGTATTGTTCCCGCATCAGAAGTCGGCGGCGCCGCCTCGATAGAAGAGTGCTATTCGCTTGTTAAAACAGCGGAAGAAACCGGGATCGAACCGATGTTTCTTGAAAACTGCAATTTCGGCAGAGAAGAACTTGCGCTTCTGAACATGACTAAAATGGGGCTGTTCGGCGAAATCGTTCACTGCCAGTGCGGATATGAGCACTGCCTGCGTGACGAAATCACGAGAGGAAACGAAAACAGACATTACCGCTTTAACAACTACGCACACAGAAACGGGGAGCTATACCCTACTCACGGTCTGGGACCCATGTCAAAAATACTTAATATAAACAGAGGCAACAGATTTGTTTCAATAGTTTCAGTAGCGTCAAAGCAGACGGGACTGAACACGCACGCAAAAAAACTTTTCGGGCAGGAACACCCGGCTAACAATGTGATCTTCACTCAGGGTGACGTTGTAACGTCTGTTATAAAATGCGCAGGCGGTGAAACGATACTTTTAACTCACGACACCTCCAACTTCCGTCCGTATTCAAGGGCGGGAAGAGTGCAGGGCACGAACGGAATATGGCTTGAAGACAAAAACGCGATATGTCTCGAAAGCGAAAATGCCGGTGAGGTATGGAAGCCGTTTTCGGAATACATGGATAAATACGATCATCCGATATGGAAAAAATTCAGCACTGTCGATCTTGAAAAATACGGTCACGGCGGAATGGATTATATTGTTGACGCCGCTTTTGTGGACAGTGTGAAAAACGGTAATCATCCCGCAATAGACGTTTACGACTGGGCGTCGTGGATAGCTGTAACAGTGCTTTCAGAACAGTCTGTTGCGCTCGGCGGAACACCGCAGCTGTTTCCGGACTTCACAAACGGCAGCTGGCTTGACAAAACAACGCCGAAAGGCGAAGGCGAGTTCTGCCTTGACTGAAAAAAGTTAAAAGCCTTCGCTATCGAAGGCTTTTTTTCTGTTTTTGATATGTCAGTTGAAAGTTGCCAGATAATTGATCGCCTGTATTGTAACTATGACCATTGAAAACGGCTGCATCGCTGCGGCGATTATTCCGAAAACAAGTCCGGTTTTTCGCATGCCCTGAAATGATGCTTCTGCATCCCTGCTCTTTTTCCATAATACAATGGCAACGACTGAAAAAACGATTATTACCACTGCATAAAGGTAGCCCGAAACGATACGATAGATATTCAGACCGTAAAAAAATCCTTCAAGTCCCGGCATAAAATCGCCTCTGACGATGGGGCGGACAAAATTCCAGATCATGCCGATTATCGCCGCAAGAAGCGAAAGACCGCCGTATACAAACGACATTCTTGCCGGAGAATCATAAATATTTACGGTTATGCGGTTTTTTTGTTTTTCATATTCTTCTATTTCAAGGATCGTCGCGTCGGGACCGGGTTTTTCGAGTTCATTTTTCTTTTTTCTCAAGAATATCGCCTCTTTTTCAATATATCATTCGTATTATTTCATGATTTTATGCATTTTTTTGAATAACCGCGCTTTCATACACTTTTTTAACAAAAAACTCAAAATTTTTAAATTTTAACGAAAAAAGTATAGACAAATAAAAAAAAATGTGCTATAATATCGGATATATAGGGTAAAATCCGTATTTTCGTAATTATACCACAAAAACAAAAGGATTTCAACCCGTTTTTGTCGGTAACGGAAATATATCCGCAATTTAAAGTGAGCACACAAAAAAACTCAATAAATCATCAGGAGGTAATCTTATGGCATTCTGTCCCAAATGCGGTGCACAGGTTGAAGACGGCGTAAAAGTTTGTCCGACCTGCGGCGCAAATCTCGAAGAAAAGGTCGATGTTTCCGCAAAAGTAACCGAACTTACAAATACGGCTGACATTACGGATACTCTCGATCCCAACGACATCCAGAACAACAAGGTAATGGCAATTCTTGCATACCTGTCATGGCTTGTTCTTATCCCTCTGTTTGCAGCAAAGGATTCTCCGTTCGCACGTTTCCATGTTAAGCAGGGTCTGCTTCTTGCGATCTGCGAAATCATTGTAGCCGTAGTTTTCATGATTATTAATGCTATTCTCGGCTCAATCCTTCCCGCTCTCTTAATCGTAACCAGCATTATCCAGTGGCTGATCAACATAGGATTCTTTGTCCTTTCAATCATGGGCATCATCAATGCTGCTCAGGGCAAAGCCAAGGAACTTCCCATTGTCGGCAAAGTAAAGATTCTTGACAACGTAATCAAATAATTTTACGGAAATAGAAAAGCCGACGCATGAGCGTCGGTTTTTTTTCGAAAAAAAGGGACGCTTATGCGTCCCTTTGATTGTTTTGTTATCAGTCGATATCGGGGAGGTTGATTTCAACTTCTCTTCCGAGTTCTGCGGATCTGACGATACCGTCAAGGATAGCCTGATTCTTGATGATCTGGCTTGAGGGAACGGGAGATACGCCGTTTGTCTTTACAGCGTCGAGGAACGAACGGACTTTTTTGTCAAACAGATTTCCGCCGCCGCCGAGAATGGGAACTTCAAACTGAGTGCAAACGCCCGCAACATCGCGGTATATCTTCATCGGGCCGCCGACAGAACCGTTCCAGCAGTCTGTGGAAGGAATTCTGAGTCCGGCTTTCTTACCGAGGATCAGAGTGTCGCCCGGAGTGTCCATATGCATAGCCCAGGAGATTCTGAAGTCAAGGATTATACCGCCTTCAAGACGAATGAATGCAGCTGCAAAGTCGTCAACGTTAAAACGTTTTGCGTCCTGCGGATAAAGCTCGGGGTTAGTGCCGAAGAAATCGGACTTATATGCGGAAACAGTAAGAGGCTTCGGATATCCGATAGCATTGAGGACCATATCGAGAGAATAGCAGCCTATGTCGCCGAGAGCGCCTATACCTGCGGTCTTCTTTTCGATGAATGTCGATCCGGGAATACCGCGTCTGCGACCGCCGCCTGTCTGGATATAGTAAACTTCGCCGAGTTCGCCTGATTCAACGATCTTTTTGATCATCTGCATATTCGGGTCGAAACGGGGCTGGAAACCGATGGAAAGAACTTTGCCGCTCTTGAGTTCGGCTTTTCTGATCTCGATCGCTTCTTCAAGAGTTACGCACATCGGCTTTTCAAGAAGAACGGGAATACCTTTGTTGAGGCAATCGATGGTACATTCCGCATGAGTCATATTGTAGGTACAAACAGAAACTGCGTCAAGCTCTTCAGCTGCGAGCATTTCTGTGTGATGGCCGTAGATATGAGCATCGGGAACGCCGTATTTTTCAGCGAAAGCAGCTGCTTTGCCGGGAATGATATCAGCGAGCGCAACAACTTCAACATCGGGCATACGCTTGTAGCTGTCGATATGCGCTTCGGCGATCCAGCCGGTGCCAATGATACCTACGCGAAGTTTTTTTGAAGTATCAACGGCTTTCGCTTCTTCATCTTTTTTGAATTTTGAAAGAATTGAATCTCCTGCCATAATAGAATTCTCCTTTAATTATTGAATTTCTAACTGTATTTTATTACTTCGGCGCCGTTTTTGTCAACACCGAGAGGCAATACGAACCAAAAATGACTGAATGCGGAAACAAGGTTTTCAAGTTTTGCCTTGATTTCCGAACCTTTGGGAGCTACGACCATTATAGTCGGTCCCGCGCCTGAAAGATACGCACCGTAAGCGCCGAATTCTACAGAGCTGCGGATTATCGTTTCCATGCCGGGTATAAGTATTTTTCTGTAGGGCTGGTGAATTTCATCCTGCATTGCTACAGAAAGTGCGCCGAAATTACCGCTCATCATTGCGGAAACAAGAAGAGCTACTCGCGAACAGTTGAAAACTGCCTGTTCTTTAGTGTATGCGCGGGGAAGAACGGCTCTCGCATCCTCGGTAGAAAGCGGAAAATCCGGAATTACGGCGAAAAATTCGAGTTCGTCACTCACGTCTATTCTGACATGCTCGAATCTTTTTCCGTCCGACGCTCCGACGACCATGCCGCCGAGAAAAGCAGGGGCGACGTTATCGGGATGTCCTTCGAGTTCAACGGACATATTTATAAGTTCATCTTTTGAAATACCGCTTTTTGTAAGCTCATTTGCGATCATAAGCCCTGCAACAACACATGCCGCGGAACTGCCGAGACCTCGCGTGAGCGGTATGGAGTCTGTTTGACGTATAGCGAAAAACGGAACAGGAACACCCACTTTTTCGCAGAAGAGATTGACGGTCTGCCATACAAGGTTTGTTTCGTCGTCAGGTATTATCTGATTGGCACGGATGCTTTTTTCGATAATACAGTTTACCTCGATAAGCGGACGCGGATTTTGTTCGATATCGTTTTTATCGAACACTTCCGTTTCGTTATAAAGGGTAAGCGCAAGGCCTGCAGTATCAAAGCACGGACCAATGTTTGCGCTTGTGGCGGGAACTCTTACTTTAAACATGGTAAAACCTTTATTACTCTCTTATTATTTGCGCAAGAACGTCAAAATCGGGTTTTGCATGAATGATCTTGTCTTCCGCAGAACCGTTGCCGATAACTACCGACGTATCCTTAAGTCCGTTGCCTGTAAGAATGCAGACGATATCGATATGTTTATCTTTTTCGAATCGATTTTCTTTTGCAAAACGAATAACGCCTGCAATCGATGCGCATGATGCCGGCTCGGCAAATATGCCTTCCTGAGACGCAAGAAGTTTCTGCGCTTCAAGTATCTCATCATCGGTAACGGCGCTTATCGAACCGTTGCTTTCATCTCTCGCTCTGACGGCTTTATCCCAGCTTGCGGGATTGCCTATGCGTATTGCAGTCGCCACGGTCTCGGGATGTTCGATGATCCTGTTTTCAACGATCGGAGCGGAGCCTGCCGCCTGAAAGCCCGTCATTCTGGGCAGAGATGTAATTATTCCGTTTTCGTAATATTCTTTAAAGCCCATCCAGTATGCGGAAATGTTGCCCGCGTTGCCTACAGGCAGAACAAGATAATCCGGTGCGCGGCCGAGATCGTCACATATCTCGAAAGCTGCGGTTTTCTGTCCCTGGAGCCTGTTGGGATTTACGGAGTTTACAAGCGTTACCGGCTCGGTTTTTGCAAGTTTTATAACCATATTGAGAGCGTCGTCGAAATTACCGTCTATGGCAATTACTTTGGCGCCGTAGATGATCGCCTGAGCAAGCTTGCCGAGGGCTATTTTTCTGTCGGGAATAAGCACAAACGCTTTCATTCCCGCAACTGCCGCATATGCGGCTGCGGAAGCGGAAGTGTTGCCGGTAGAGGCACATATAACGGCGCCGGAGCCCTGTTCGTTTGCTTTTGTGACTGCCATTGTCATTCCGCGGTCCTTAAAAGAACCGGTAGGATTGAGTCCTTCGAATTTTATGTAGATATCAGCATTTTTAAGTCCGAGAGACGAGGGAAGATTGACGAGTTTGTGAAAAAGGGTCCTTCCTTCGTTCATTGTAACTATTTTCGAATCGTCTTCGATATTCAGATACTGTCTGTAACGTTTTATTACGCCGTTATACATTTTATCATCCTTTACGCCGCTGCTTTTTTATGCAGAAGCGTCCTTGCGGTTTAAATTCGGTTTATTATATCATCAAAATAAAGTATTGTCAATAAGCTGTAAAAAATAATTGATTGATTTCGCCGTTATTTTATCGTTATTTCAGCGGCAAAAATCATATTCGGGTCGCAGCGTTCTTCGACGGTCTTTCTGATATATTCGAGCGTGGGAGTTACGTTGTATTCGGTCGTTTTGCCGTCCACAACAACTTTTACGGGTTTGAAAAGATCGACCATTTCATCGTTGAGCATGATCTTTATTTCGCCCTCAACCGTATTCTGTTCAATAGTAACCGTATTCGTGCTCTTATCGTAATTTGCCACTATCACGCCGGAAGTGATATCGGTAGACGCTCTGAGCCAGTAGAAAGATTCCGTTGAAACCTCCTCTGCTCTCATTGAAAGATCCCATACTACGCGCTCGGGAACCGGATTTCTTTTGAACTGTTCAACAAAGTAGATGGAATTCGAGTTTACCGATGTCGGAACGGGCATTTCGCCGTAATACCACTGAACGGGGTTTGCCATAACGCCCTGTTCGCTCATCTGCGGGTCGTTATCGATAATACCGTGTTCGCGGAGGAGGTGTATATTTACATTGTGGATATATCCGCCGTTATATTGTTCATGAAGCTTGTCAAGCACTTCGCAGTAATATGCGTCCATTTTATTTCTGTCATATGCAGAATCGTTCTGACCGCACTGGATCTGGAAAGGAACGTTATAGAGGTTTGTAAGATTTACGCCGTTGGGGTGTCCAGCAGACATGTTGGCTGCAGCAAATCTGTCCGCAAGGCGCGGAGTTATCTGATATACGCCGTCTCCGCCTGCGGAATAGCCGACAAGATATACGCGGTTCGTATCGATTCCGTAATAAATCGAAAGGTCGTCTATAAGTCTTTCATAAAGAGGATAGCTTTCGGGATGAAAGTGAGTATTCCACGTATCGCGAACGCCTCTCGTTGCAACATAAAGACCGTTTGTAACGCTGTCAAGATAGTATATCTTCATGTGGTCCCACTGCTGGTCGTTAACTTCTTTCTCTCCGCCTCC
>JAEEGF011874232.1_pt1 | contig 19182 bp, 16 predicted proteins | sample 9134171 | NCBI WGS metagenome assembly JAEEGF01 (sample SAMN16246542, study PRJNA631951) | gut metagenome | biome: gut microbiome; feature: rumen; material: AP-attached | host: Bos | place: Iran: Karaj | collected 2018-10
AGCTGATGATCATAAGCCTTAAGTGTAATTCTCATTACCTGATTTGCCATAAAAAAAGTCGCCTCCTTTTCGCACTTTTTGAATTAAGTACGACAAGCGGTGACTGTACACTCTCCCGTGTGTGTCCTGACCCTTAACGCAAAGTAAGGCTCAATGAACTCTCTACACGTCGTTTCTGCCTTGGGTTAGTCGGCAGACTTGATTATACTGTACAGTGACTTGTCGTCAGTTTGTTTGGCCATTGTTCCGGCCTCTAGACATTCGCTCCACGGAAAACCTGCTTAACTGGATAAAGCAGCAACCTCACGCTTCATAGCTATCATGTCACAGCGTTTGTTAGTATAAATCATTTTTTGTGCATATGCAACAAGTTTTTAAAAATTAATCAGTTTTAATACAAAATCACCGTTTTTCAACTGATATTCTTGATGTATTTTAATCTCTTGCTACTTCTATGTAGCCTCAAACCATACATAGATGTAGAATGTTTCGTGCATTTGTTACAAAACCATTTTAGATAATACCATTAATATATGGAGAGAACCATTTATTTACTGTAAACTATTATTAAATAAGAATAATCGAGGAAATGTTATGTGGATTGCAGATAATTGGAAAGACTATGAAGTAATAGATACCTCTTCGGGAGAGAAGCTTGAGCGCTGGGGAGACTACATGCTGGTAAGGCCCGATCCCCAGGTCATCTGGAATACGGAGCGCAAGCACTTTGGCTGGAAGAAGCCCAACGGACACTATCACCGCAGCAACAAGGGAGGCGGCGAGTGGGAGTTCCATGATCTCCCGCAGGAGTGGTCAATAACCTACGGCGAGCTGACCTTTAACCTCAAGCCCTTCAGCTTCAAGCACACAGGTCTTTTCCCGGAGCAGGCAGCCAACTGGGATTGGTTCTCTTCATTAATTAAGGAAGCCAATCGTCCCATTAAGGTCCTGAACCTCTTTGCCTACACGGGAGGCGCCACCGTATCAGCCGCCAAGGCGGGTGCCAGCGTAACTCACGTGGATGCTTCCAAGGGTATGGTTACCTGGGCCAAAGAAAATGCGGCTACCTCAGGTCTGTCGGAGGCCCCCATCAGATATCTGGTGGACGACTGCGTTAAGTTCGTAGAGCGCGAGATCAGAAGAGGCAATAAATATGACGCCATAATAATGGATCCCCCTTCCTACGGAAGAGGACCCAAGGGCGAGATCTGGAAGATTGAGGACAGCGTATTCCCGTTTATCAAGCTCACCTCACAGCTTCTTTCGGACAAACCTCTTTTCTTCCTTATTAACTCCTATACCACAGGACTTCAGCCTGCAGTTCTCTCATACATGCTCCACACTGTTCTGGATCCCATCCACAAGGGAACCGTAGAGGCTGAGGAGATCGGACTTCCTGTCCGCAGCAACTCACTCATACTTCCCTGCGGAGCAAGCGGACGCTGGACCGCCATAAACTAAAACAAAGCACATTACCCCATATCCGGAGTAATGTGCTTTCTTATTATAATAATTGTTCTAAATATTATTTACTTCCGCTTGCGTCAATCTTCTCTCTGATCTGCTGCATTCGCATATCGATCTGATTGATAAGATCCGCACTGAACTTTAAATCTTCGGTTATAACTTCAGCATTCTCAATGTCTTTTTTGTACTTCATCTCATGCTCAAGGCTTGCCCAGAAATCCATGGCTATGGTTCTGAACTGAACCTCTACCTTCATAAACTCTTTTTCCGTGGTGAGGAAAATAGGAACCTCTATAATGAGATGCAGGCTTCTGTAACCACTGGACTTGGGATTCCTGATGTAGTCCTTCTTCTGAAGGACACGGATGTCATCCTGAGCAGTCAGGCAATCGGCCAACATATAGATGTCGTCAACAAAGGAACATATTACTCGGATACCTGCCACGTCTGACATGTTGCTGTTGATGTTATCAAGGGTAAAGTCAACTCCCTTGCCGGCCAGCTTGTTGTAGATGCTGACAGGTGTCTTGATCCTGGCCTTGATGGATTCAAAAGGGTTTCTCTTATTTCTAAGGGAAAGATCCTTGTTAAGTATCTCAAACTTGGTCCTTACTTCTGAGAGAGCACTGTCATATTTCATCATCAGAATCTGGAAGTCCTCGATCTGATCACGCATCTTGAGGAGCTTCTCAACTTCTGCCTGTGTAATCTCTTCCTGGTTTAAAAATGGAATGCCGCCTGAAATGGGTTTAAAGTTCATGTTGGAGTAGTCTTGATGCTCTACCGCCATAAATCCACTTCCTTTCTGTTGTATTACACTTATATTATAACTCTTAACCTTAGAAGTTATGTGAACGAAATATAAAGTTTTTGAATTCGTTCTTGGCCAAAAAAATATTCCGCGTAGATTTGACCCTACGCGGAATCCCTCATAGAAAACCACATTCCCCTTAAAGCAAGGGTATTACCCATTACTTACTTGGCCTCGGGCAGTCTCTCCGGGAGATCTGCCAACGATACAACACTGTATTCCAGTTCTGTTCTGGGGCCTGCCAGGAGCTTAAACTTGTTAAGAACTCTCCTGTAAACCACCTTGCAGCTCTCCTTGTTGGTTCCAACAAGAAGAAGCAGGAACTGTGATGCCGAGTACTTGCAGTATGTATCGCCTTGTCTAAGTGTAAGAGAAATCGCCTGCTGCAGAAGCTGAGCTCTTGTCTCAAGCTTGGCTGCGTTGGAGATTCTCTTTCCTTCGTAGTCAACAATATTAAGGAGCATCATGTAAACGGACTGTCCGCTTCTCTCCATGTTGCGACTCAGGATGTGGTAAGCATCAATGAAGCTCGGGAAAGAGCAATCGTAAGCCCCTTCATCATGTCGGGCAATTCCCTCTCTCTGCTCAAGGATGCCGTCCCTGATCTGGAGGATCTTGCCGGGAGTATTGGTCACCTGACGGCTCATTTTGTCATAGCAGGAAAGAAGCTCGCTGCTGGGGGTGATGCCAAGCTCGTCGGTGTAATATCTAACGGTCTCGTCGTAAACCGCGTATGCGTCTTTGAAATTCTCCATGCCGATAAGAGCATTGATCTCGCCGATCTGCCACTCATCATCGGGATAGAGCTCTGCAGCCTTCTTGTACACTCTGTACATGGAGGAATAATCCTTCTTGTCCTCGTAGTAACTGCCAAGAGCTACCACACACTCAGCGTACATCTTCTGAAGCTGAAGGCTCTTAATAATGAGCCATTCCTGAGTTGCAAGCTCGGGAAGAACCTCGGAGAAGTATTCATCGAAGGCGGCACGGTAATGCCTTATGGCCTCCTCTTCATCCTCTGTTCCTCTGGCCTTCTCAACATTGGAGACAAATCTCACAACATCGAGCTCAATATCTACCTCATCATCGCCAAAGAATATTCCGTCCTTGTTCACGATGTAATCGTGCTGCGGAAGTCCTGATTTATCGATCTGCTTGTGCAACTGATAAATAAGGTTATTGAAACTGTTGCTCAGATTGGACTGTTCCTCTCTGTCATAGAGGATACTGATGAGCTGCTCCCTGGGAACGCCCACTCCACCGCTGAGCCAAACAATCTCAAGTAATTGAATATATTTAGCAGTCTTATTTTTGCCGATGGAAACATTCCTCCCATCGTAGTTGATGGAAAGTCCGCCAAACATCTGAATATTTAATTTAGTTCTAGTCCCCTCACTCATTGAACGTCTACCTATATATTATCGGTTTACTGCTTCTTTTGCATTGCCTATATAGTTGCAGACACTGTAGCCATCGGAAGGCCCACCTTCTTTTTCGGACCTGAATCCCGACCATTTACAACACCAGCACTCCCTCATGGGTACCAGTGCGTCATCATTGGGCTCGAAGTGGTCGCAACAATGGTCTTCCCTCACGACCATCATTCCAACATCGTTGTACATAAGATTCTCCATCCCATGCCCCCTGTACTAAATTATAGAATATTATTGTTCCTAAATATAGTCTAAAAGAAACATATTATCGTTTGGAATTATTGTCGCGTTATGTATTAATTTTGTCGTGAAATGCAAAAAAAGATCAAGATAACGTTTAATGGCAGAGACGTCCGCGCTTTATAACCGCCTTAATCCCCAGTGTTTCCCTGTCCAGAAGCACCACGTCGCCGTATCTTCCGGGTGCGATCTGTCCGTGAAGGTCACTGACACCGATACGCTCGGCAGGATTGATGGTTGCTGCGGCCACCGCTGTCTCCAGCGGGATATCCATCTCTTTTACCGCAGTTGTCATGCAGTCCATAAGGTCTGAAGCACTCCCCGCAATGCTTCCGCCTTCTTTAAGCCTGCACTCTCTTCCCTTCTTGTAAACGGCCTGTCCTCCGAGGTCATACTCCCCGTCGGGCATTCCTGTGGCTCTCATGCTGTCACTTATGAGTATCATCCTGTCATCTCCGATAATCTTAAAGGCATTCCTCACAGCCGCAGGATGGATGTGGATACCATCGCAGATGATCTCGGCAGTCACGTTGTCTGAGTCAAACACAGCTCCCACAACGCCCGGATTTCTGTGATTCATGCCGGTCATGGCATTGTAGAGATGTACTGCATGGCAGGCGCCGGCCTTTATGGCCGCGGCAGCGTCCTCGTAACCTGCATCGGTATGGGCAAGAGACACTATGACCTTGCCGCTGACCGCCCTTATGTACTCCTCAAAACCGGGATTACACTCAGGTGCGATTCCTATTATCTTAAGAAGTCCCTTGGAGGCCTCGTAGAATCTGTCTACGATGGCAGCGTCACAGGGCAGGATATAGTCTTCGTTCTGGGCGCCCTTCTTGGCCCTGCTGATAAAGGGTCCCTCCATGTTAAAGCCCACAAGGTCGGAGCAGTCCTCCTCCCCGGCAGCCGCAAACTCAGCCCCTGTGGAAAGAACCTTCTCAAGCTGCTCCACGGGCAGTGTAAGGGTTGCGGGACATATGGCCGTAACACCTCTTGTAAGCTCATAGCGGGCTATGGTCTCAAAGTTATCGTAGCCGCCGTCGCAGACATCGCTTCCCATACAGCCGTGGAAGTGGATGTCCACAAGTCCCGGAATTGCATAAGTCCCTTCAGCATCCAGCACTTCCTCTGCGCCTGAAGCCTCCGGCGACGCCTCTTCCGATGCTATGAATTTACCGTTCCTTATGTAGATATCTCTTTTGCCAAAAGTGCGGTCCGGTCCGAATACCAATGCGTTTACTATCTTCATGTCAGCTCACCTCAGATATCTGTTTCTGTATTCATTGGCGCTCATGCCTGCATATTTCTTGAACACCCGGGAAAAATGGGCGGTGTCCACAAAGCCCACTCTCTCGGAGATATCAGCAATATGTAGGGATGAGTCCTCCATTAACTTTTTGGCGTTCTCAATCCTGATCTCGTTGAGGACGTCAGAAAAACTCTTTCCCGTACTGTTAAGGAGCTTGCTCAGATGCCAGTGGCTCACGTATACCTTCTCGGCCACGTCCGTCAGCTGGAGCTTCTCCCTGTAGTGCTGCTCTATATAGCTTATAGCCTGATTGACGACAAAATTGTTGGCGCTGGCGGTGTCCTCTTCCGTCTCCCGGACCTTGTCTTCGTCCGTTTTGGCAAACTTCTCGGAGAGGGCCTCCATGGTCTCATTTAGCTCCTTCATCTTGGAGGGTTTGACCAGATACCGAAAGACACCCAGATTGAGGGCCTTGCGGGCATACTCGAAATCCCTGTATCCCGTAAGTACCACAACCTGCATGTCTTTATGCTCAGACCGCAGGGCGGCCACCATGGTCAGTCCATCCATACCGGGCATCCTGATATCTGTAAAAAGAATGTCCGGTTTATGCTTGTCAACCATGGCAAGCCCTTCCTTGGCAGAGGAGGCCTCCCCTACAACTACGCAGTCATATTTATCCCACTCAACAATCTTCCTGAGCCCTTCCACGATCAAGGGCTCGTCATCGACTATAACTACCTTTCTCATCGTTACCCCTTTACAGCACCTGCTGTCATACCTTTGATTATATACTTCTGAAGGAAAATATACACTATGATAACAGGAATGATTACAAGAGTAACTGCCGAAGCCATAAGTCCGTAGTTGGTTCCTTCCTTGGAGGTCAGCTCGTTGAGAAGCCTTGTGATAGCCTGCATCTCAGGTCTTCTGAGGAAGAACATCTGGGTAAACAGGTCGTTGTAGCTCCAGAGGAAAGAGAATATGGCAACGGTTACAAATGAAGGCTTTCCGAGAGGAAGCACGATCCGGAAAAAGATCTGCGGAATGGAGCATCCCTCCAGGTGAGCCGCTTCTTCAAGTTCCAGCGGAAGCGACTGAACATATCCCATAAGCACTATGATGGCAAAGCTCAGGTTCCCCGCAACCTGAGGCAGTATTACGGATATCATGTTCAGGATCCAGCTGTCGGTGTTGGTGATGTGCCAGGAAGTCTCCATGGTGTAGACCGGAATGATGGTGGAGAACACAGGAAACATCATGGCTGCAATTACCATGGTATGGCAGAATTTCTTGATCTTGAAATCAAAACGCACCAGCGCAAAGGAGGCAAGTCCCGCCAGGAGCATAACTCCCACGGTGACACAGCCCGAGATAAAGATACTGTTTATGTAGGCATGGGCGATGTCCAGCCTGTCAAAGGCTCTTTTGTAATTGGCCAGGGTAAACAGATCACCCACGGGCAGTGCAAAGCTCTTTTGCAGGATCTTGTCCTTGGCCTTAAAGGAGTTCTCAAGCACCCAGAAAAGCGGATAAATGGTGGTGAGGGCCCAGGCACTAAGTATGATATAAAGGGCGGTAAGCCCGATCTTATTTCTCTTCATATCAGAAGTCCTCACTTTCCTTGAATACGGCTCTGGTGATCCTTGAGAGCACAACGCCCAGCACAACGATCAGCACGGCAAGAGTAGCGCCGTAGTCAACGTTCTTGGCTTCCATGGTCTGATAGTACATGTAGGTTCCTGTAAGGAAGGTCTCCTTAAGGGGCATGCCCTTGGGGAACATGGTCCAGGGCAGGTCGAATACCTTAAGGGCACCGGTAACGCCCAGCGTAAGGCAGGTGCAGATAACGTTCCTAAGAAGAGGCAGAGAGATAAAGATAACCCTCTGGAATCTTGTGGCGCCGTCGATGGCTGCTGATTCGTAGAGCTCCTGGGATATGTTGTTAAGTCCCGTCTCCAGGATAACGAAGTAGAAACCAACGTACTGCCAGACAACCGGGATCATCATGGTGATGATGGCCAGCTTCTCGCCCTTCCAGTCCGTGAGAGTTGTCTTTCCAAGCAGCTCCAGGAACTGGTTCAGCATTCCTTTGTCATAGAGGAAGATCAGGTTGAACAAAAGACCCAGTGCGGTAGCGGAAATAACGATTGGGAAGAAGTATACCGTTCTGAAGAACTGGGTGCCCTTCTCGATGTTATCCACAAGAATAGCCAGCAAAAGAGCTATTCCAACCTGTCCGATGATTGTGGCTATGATCATAAGGAATGTATTTTTCAGTGAAGTCCTCACAACGGGATCGGTAAAGAGTTTCACGTAGTTCTCATACCAGGGATCGTTCCATCTTGTTCCGTAGTTTCCGAGATTTTTGATGCTTCTGAAGCTTCCGTAGATGTTTACGAAGAACGGATAGTAAAGATAGACGATAAGAAATAAGAAAGCCGGTAACAGAAATAAGAAAATATATTTTTTGCTCTTATAAATATTTGACATAAGTAACCCCTCTTAAAAATCGACCGGCAAATACTGATGTATCCGCCGGTCGAATGAACTTACAGATCAAGCTGTCCGTAAATTATCAATTAAGAGTATCCAGATAAACATCAATTCCTTCCTGAACTGCATCTGCTGCTGAAACATTGCCAACTACGATGTCAGGCATTCCGTCGAATGTAGATACTCTGCAGTCTCCGTTAAAGAGATCCTGTACTGCGCCTGTAAGAGATGTAACGCCGCTCATCATGGACATAGCCTTAACCTGAAGGGCATTGAACTGTGACTCATCAACTGCAGGAGCGTTCTTAAGAGCTGAAGCTGTGTGCTGTGCGAACAGAGGAACCACCTCATCGCTGGTCATATACTCAACAAAGCTGACTGCTGCTGCTCTCTTGGCAGGATCTTCCCAAGCCTTGGTTGTGATGTAGTAACCCATTGAAAGGCCGCCGATCATATCTGTGGTCTTGCGGTTGCCCTTGCCGGGGAAGTAAGTAACGTCAAAGTGTGCGAGCTTGTCAGCATCAAGTGTTGAAGGATCCTCAGGATCGGACTGGCAAGCACCTACGATACCGCCAACCTTCCATGAACCGTCAAGAAGGAATGCTGCCTTGCCGTCTGTGAACATAGCGAAGGTCTCGTCATCAGTTGCTGAAAGTGTGTTGTCAGGGAAGTAGCCTTTCTCATAGAGAGTCTTGATGTCTTCAAGACCTGCAACCCACTGTGAACCTGTAGCATCATCTGCTGCACCGGGGATATCCAGGTGATTGTCAGGTGTCTGCTGGTTGTAGATCGCAAACTCCCACCAGTAGTGAGGAATGTTGCCAAGAGCTGCTGCGATAGGAGCATAGCCTGCATCCTTGATCTTCTGGCAGTCCTCAAGGAACTGATCCCATGTGTAGTCTGCGCCGGGCATTGCAACGCCTGCTGCCTCGAGCACTTCTGTGTTTACGAACATTGCTTCCCAATATCCGTTAACGGGAACTGCGTACTTAACGCCATCAGCAGGTGAAGCTGCGATGAGGTCGTCGTTCATGTTTGATGCATACTCAGGGAACTCTGCTCTGATAGTATCAATTGAAACAACCTTGCCTGCGTTAACGAAATCGTTGGCGTCTGCTCCGTTGAAGAAGAACAGAACGTCAGGCTCTGAGCCTGTCTCAAAGTCTGTGATGATCCTTGTCTTGAAAGTCTCGTCAGATGTAGCTGAAGTATCGCTTACGGTATTGCCGGTAGCTGCTTCCCAGCCTGCTACGGCATCTTTGTAATTCTGGGCATTGCTGTCCTCACCTGCGAAGGTAGTGGTAACGGTGATCTCAACCGGTCCGCTGGCCTCTTCGGTAGCTGCGGGTGCTTCTGCCTCAGGTGTCTCGGCTGCAGGTGTTTCTGCTGCAGGTGTTTCTGTAGCAGGTGCCTCTGTTGCCGGAGCAGTGTTGCCGCATCCAATCATAGATGCTGCAAGGGCAGCTGTCATCAGAGCTGCTGTAAGCTTTTTCATTTTCATACATTCTCCCTTCTGCGCCTCGTCGGTGCGCAAATACTACGTTTTTGTAATTTTAGGATAACCCGACCAGGCTCTAAAGCAGATTGCTGAAATTGTTATTTTTTGACAAAAATAGTGCTGATTGTATTTCCGTTTCCGTCAGGTTCAATAGTGAGGTAGCTTTCGCCGCCATAGATCATCTTTAGTCTCCTGTTGACGTTCCTGATGCCTATTCTTGTGGATCGCTCCTCCATGGGCTTAATAACGTCCACATCATCCGACAAAAGCTCGTGTATCTTGTCCATATCCTCAGGTGATGGCTCTCCCGGATTGATGATACGGATCTGCATGTCAACGTGCTCTCCGTCGGTATTGCCATGTATCTTGAGGCTCACATGCCTCTCGCCTGCGCTGTCGCTTCCGTATTCCACCGCGTTCTCAATGACGGGCTGAATGATGAGCCTTGGCACCTTGACCCCCATAAGAGCACTGTCTATGTCCTCGTCGTAGGTGAATCTGTCCCGGTACCTGCATTCAATAATGTACAGGTAGGCCTTGACGTACTCCATCTCCTCCTCGAGGCTTATGAGGGACTGCCTGTTCCTGTCCATGGTGGCAGACATCATGACTGAGAGGGCCTCTATCATGCTGCTGACCTTGTCTTCCCCGTGGATCCTGGCTTCCCAGTTGATGATCTCCAGGGTGTTATTAAGAAAATGAGGATTTATCTGGGATTGCAGCGCATGAATGTTGGCATCCCTAAGAGCAATCTCCTCGACAAATATCTTGTTGAACTGCTCGCTGAGCTTGTTGGACATGAGGTTGAAGTTGTGGGTCAGATCTGCGATCTCGCCTTCCTTATCCCCAATATTCTCATCCACTGTGATACCGTACTTGCCCCGGGCCAGCTGCTTGGATGCATCCGTCAGGGTGGTAATGGGCCTGTTTATCTTTCTGTTAAAGAAGTACATCACCATGATGATCAGCGGGATCAGGAACAGGAGCATGATCACAAAGGCCACGTTTATGGAGCGCTTCTCAAGATTCACTGCCCCGGAATCATAGGCTGCTGCATAGACAAAGTCCCCGTCCACACTCTTTTTGGAGCACACCACCAGGTCTTTTCCGCCCTGCCTTGTCATGTAGACCTGTCCCCGGCGAAGGCTGTCGGCATCCAGGCTGATCTCGTCTCCCTCTGCCCAAAGAAACTCGTCGTCAAAAGAAATGTACATGCCCCTGTACTCCCAGACAGACTTTATACTCTCAAAGACCTGCTCGGGATTGAGCTCCATCACCAGCACGGCGTAGCTCTTAAAGTTCCTGTTCATGAGGTTTCTTATCATATATACATGTCCGTGGGATGAGAAGAACTCGGTCCTGGTATCCAGATCCTTGGACCGCTCCAGAACCTGATCTCTGACGGAGTCCTTAAAGAATCTGATCCTTGATACACTGCCTCGGCCCGTGGTATTGCCGGTGTAATAGATGTTGTCGGGCTCATCGGTAAAAATGAGCACCGTCATATCAAAGCTTGGGTTGTACTTGTACTGCTCCGCAAGGAACACTGTCACGTCGTTGTAGAGTTTGCCTGAGTCGCCGCTCTTTTCGTAGGCAGTCCAGTAGTCCCTGATATAGGGCAGATAGGATGCGTTCTTGGATGCATCTATACAATCAGAAAGGCGGAGAATGCTAATCTCCGCCGCCTTTTCCATAGACGTGGTGATGGTCCGCTGACTCTGTCTGTCAAGTCGCCCCGTTACCACCACAAGAAACAGCAGCACAATAGCCGTGAGCGGTATGAGCCACCCCAGCGCCAATAACCGTAGCATCTGCCATTTCAGTGTCTTTTCACTTTTCATTTTTAACCTTCCAATCCCAGGAAATCTCTGTAAATCGCGCATACTCTTTCTGCGGATTCCTTGTCGGGCATCTCGCAGAAGATCCTAAGAAGTGGTTCCGTACCTGAGAATCTGGCACTTACCCATCCCCCATTTTTAAAGTATACCTTACAGCCGTCCATATAGGAAGTCTTCTGAATATCGAAGGGAAGATCCGGAATCTCCTTGCGCTCCATAAGGATGCCCTTTAATTCATCCTTGCGCTGAGCCTTGAAGGAGTAGTTCTTTTCAACCATGTAAAGTCTTCCGAACTCATCGCCGATGTCGTCGTAGATCTCAGAGATCTTGCGGCCTGTCACAGCCAGCATCTCAACCAGAAGGGCTGCGGCATAGACTCCGTCTTTTCCGTTAATATGTCCCCTGACGGTAAGTCCACCTGAGGACTCGCCGCCGATAAGAGCGTCAGTCTCGGTAATCTTGGCCGAGATATGTTTAAATCCAACGGGCACCTCATAGCAGGCTTCGCCGAACCTCTCGGCAATCCTGTCCAGCATGTGGGTGGTGCAGAGGTTCCTTACGACAGGGCCTCTCTCGTGTCTGTACTTGGTCAGGTAATAGTACAGGAGCACCAGAATATCGTTGGGTGATAAGTATCTTCCTTTATCATCTATGACGCCGATTCTGTCCGCATCTCCGTCGGTTGCGATACCGATGTCGCAGTGCCCGTCAAGAACGCAGGTCCTTAAGGGTTCCATGGCAGCCTCATTGGGAGCTGGGAGTTTGCCCCCAAAGAGGGTGTCATGTCTGCTGTGGATGGTGTCCATCTCACATCTGGAGGTGAGGAGAATGGTCTTGATAGCTGTTTCACTTACACCGTACATGGGATCCAGGGCAACTCTGAGGCCTGCTGCCTTGATCTTGTCAACATCCACTCTGTCCAGGATGTTGTCGATGTATTCATTCATTGGGTAGAACTCTCGGATCATCCCCTTGGCCAGGCCTTCGTCGTAGTCCATGGCAGGAACCGGCAGGGCCACATCCAGGATGTAATCCTCTATTTCAGCGGTCTGTTTCTCATCCGCGTCTCTTCCGCCTGCGGTAAAGAGCTTGATGCCGTTGTAGATTGCAGGGTTATGGCTTGCAGTTACCATCATGCCGTAGGGCAGATCGTGCTTCATTACGTAGAACATAACAAGAGGTGTGGGGCTTGACTTGTTTATGAGGCTTGCCACGATTCCGTTGGCTGCAAACACCTCTCCGGCCCACTTCATTGCCTCTTTTGACAAAAATCTTCTGTCGTATCCGATAACGATGCCCTTGTCCGCTACGCCCTCGGCCTTCATCTTGGAGGCCATGGCCTGGGACAGTATCTGGACATTTTCCTTGGTGAATTCATCACCTATGATGGCGCGCCAACCGCCTGTACCGAATTTGATCATTTCTTTTCCCCCTTTATTAACCCATGATCACTTCAACAACGTGGCTTTCTGTGTCATTTTCAATAAACCTGATGAAGTCAACCTCTCTGCCGTCCAGAATGAGCTGCTTGACGCCCTTCTGAACGTGGTCGGGATTGGTGACTCTGATCTCGTAGTTTACGCCCCTGAATCTACGGTTTACGGTAAAGCCGTCCCATCTGTCGGGGATGCAGGGATCTATGATGAGGCCGTCAAAGCCGGGCCTGATTCCCAGAATGTAGTGGGTCATGGAGAAGTATGCCCAGCCGCCGCTTCCTGTCATGAAGGGGTGATGTGCCCTTCCGAAGGTGCTGTGGTCCTTGCCGGAGATAAACTGGCAATAGGAGTAGGGCTCTGCCCATCTGGTCTCTATCTGGTCGTTCTGGTAGTACGGGCAAAGGGAGTGGTAGTAGTCCATGGCTCTGTTTCCGTTGCCCATTCTGCACTCAGCTGCCCACACCCAAGGATTGGGATGGGAAAAGATACTTCCGTTTTCCTTAAGTCCCGGGTAAACCCTGGCAACAAAGCCTATATCGTCATCCGGCACCGTGTATACCGGAGCATTTAACATGATACCAAAAGGTGTAAAGAGGTTGTCCCTGATGGCGTTCAGAGCCAGGATGCTCTTCTCCTCATCTGCTGCCCCCGAGAGAACGGCCCAGGCGTTGGACTCAAGATGTACCTTGCCCTCTGTGTTCTCGTGGGTTCCGATCTTTCTGCCGTTTCCGGTAAAGCCTCTGAGGAACCAGTTGCCGTCCCAGAGAACATCATCGGTTATCTTCTTAAGTTCCTCCATGCCGGTGCTGTAATTGGCAGCATCTGTTTCTTTTGCCAGATAAAGTGCAAGCTCCTTCATGCAGTCAAGTGCCCTGTACAACAGGAATGTAACCAGAGCGCTCTCGCCGCCGCCAAGGTTAAGGCAGTCGTTCCAGTCCGCCCTCAGGCCCTTGCAGACGCCGTGGCTTCCCACCTCGCGAAGGGAGAATGACACGATCTTCTTCATGTGCTCGTATACTGTACCCTCGCCGCCGTCGGCATAGCCGTACTTCTCATCAAGAAAGGCCATATCGCCGGTTTCCTTGACGTACTCAACTATTGAAGGGATCAGCCAGAGAGCGTCGTCGGAGCATGCATCGTCAAGGCCGTGAACACGGCTCTTGCCCTCAACCTCAGGAATGACCGTAGGTGACTTGAAGGGCTTTTTCTTGTTCTCATTCTCATCCTTGGGGCTAAACCAACGGGGCTCAAAGAGATGGATGCCATAGCCCGAAGTTGTCAGGGCCCTCAAAAGCTCCACAATGCGCTTCTTGCAGCCCTCGGGATTTGAAGCGATAACTGTCATGGAATCCTGTGCGGTATCCCTGTAGCCAAGGCCTGTTCTGCCGCCCACCTCAATGAAGGAGGCAAACCTTGAGAACATTACGTTTATCTCGGACTGGTACAGTGTCCAGGTGTTGATCATAGTGTCCACACCCGCATCGGGGCTGGTAACCTTAAAGGAATTCTGCTTGTTTTCCCAGAATCTTCTGAGGTCCTCGTAAGCCTTGTCCAGGTTGGCGGGATCTGCGTACTTGGCCTTGATGGTCTCAGCCTCCTTGTAACCGCCCTCTCCCAGGAAATAGATGAGTCTTACCTTCTCGCCGGGTACCAGCTCAAGCCCCTTCTGCAGCGTAGCGCAGTGGTTTCCGCCCTTTTCAAAAGAGCTGCTGCAGCTGCCGTTTATCACCGCCTGCGGATTGGTCTCGGTGTTGTAGGTTCCGATGAACACATCCCTCAGGCAGTCAAAGCCGTCGGGCTCAAAGTTTGAAGTAAAGTACTGATAGCCCTCTTCCTCGTAGAAAAGGTCGTAGAGGATGGTGCCGTCATTGTACTCAGAGCCTGCGCAGTAAAGGCTCATCTGGTAATTCTGATTGTCGATCGGAATATGATGATAGGAAAACTCCGCATAGGAAAAGACATCCAGGCTGCGGATCTTGTCTGACTCGTTGGTGATGGTAACATCCCAGATAAGGGCGTTGTCCCCGATGGGGATACTCATCTTCTGGGTGGCGTGGATGCCTTTGTATCTGCATTCATAGGTGGTGACCGAAAGACCGTGGCGGGCTGTGTACTGCGCCTTATCAAGAGGCTTGCCCACAGGCTGCCAGGAGATGCTCCAGTAGTCACCGTCCTCGCGGTCCCTTATATAGATATAGTCGCCGGGCCTGTCCATGGGCACTGCATTGGCCCTGAACCTTGTGATCCTGTGGTACTCGGGAGTCTTGTAAAAGAGATATCCCCCGGCGGTATGATTCATGACAGCGCACATGTCCTCAACTCCCAGATAGTTGGTCCAGGAAGTGGGCAGGTCAACTCTGTCTATTACATATTCGTTTTTGTCGGTGTCAAAATGTCCGTACTGCATTTACTTTTTCTCCTTACACTTGGCAGCATTCTTTTCTATCCTGACTATAGTTTAAAAAATCCACATAAAAAAAGAATGTCCGATTTTGGCATTGTTAACGCTTTAGCGCCAAAATCGGACATAATAGGTCATGTTTATGTATGCTTTTCGTCACTGCTCTCCTAAATATTCAAAGCTGGTTCCGTCATCGTGGGAAACATATAGTCCTGCGGGATGCTTATCAAGCTCTTCACTGTAATAGTCTCCCGACCATGGGCTCTGCTCCACAAGCATATAGATATCCCCGTCTTCAGCCCAGACATGTTCCGGAATGGTGAAGGGATTGTAAACGCTGCCGTCCGGGAGCTTTATCCTGGCAGAAGGGTAGTCTATCTGCTCAAAAGATCTGCCTCCGTCAGTGGTCCTGAATAAAAAGGCGTCATCTCCGCCATTGTAGGTAAGGCAGGAAAAGCCCAGATTGGAGTCTTCAATAAATGTAATCCACTTAGCCTCTCCTCCCATCCCATTGTATGGGTCGGGATTGATCAGCGCCACGGGACCGTTTGGGCCATCCTGCGCTACCAGTGAGTAGTAGCTGCTCCCTGCAGCACGGTCAACTTCTACCATTCCGTAGATTATGCCGTCGCTGGTTTTGTAAGTGCACCGTGCCTCGTACGACTCGTAGCCCTCTCCGCTTCCGTCGTCTTCAAAGGTAAGCTTCCCATATTCTGTCTGGTTCTTAACAGGATACTCCGGGGCATTTATGTTCTCATCAAGGAAGTCATAGATCCCTCCATAGAGTTTCTCTCTGTCATAGCCCCCAGCTATGAACTCTGACGGGTAAAAAGAGGCTGAGTCATCCCAAAAGTCAACTATAATCTCTTTGTATAGCCATGGGGCTTCCTCATAGGGGATCTGCTCCAGGCACAGCTCTATCCAGTCACAGATATCATCGCAGAACCAGGACATATCCTGCATTCCGTTCTCATCAAGCACCGGCACCTGCACGGTTCCAATCAGATTGTCGGCGCATTCCTTCTCTTCCCAGCGCACCGCTCTCTGGATCTTCTCCGGGAAAGTATCTTCCGTCAATTCCATGAATTCACTAAGGAGCTCTTTTTCCTGTTCCATAAGCTCCTCTGTATCATCGGTATCCTCCGGCTCTTCTGTGTCTGCTGTGTCTGCTGTTTCTTCCGATTCCGTCTCGGCTTCCTGCTCTGTTTCTTTTGCCTCGTAAAAAGAGCACGCCGACAGGATCAGCATGCCAAGGAGAATACTCCCAACAACTTTTCTTTTCATTTCTTTCTCTCCCACATTCGTCAATGCAAGCTTTCAATTGTATTCCAGCTTTACAATATATTCAGGTGTCCCTTCTTCCGGTTGTCTGTCTCCGGTCCGTTTAAAGCCATGTGCTTCATAGAATGCAATGGCATCTTGGTTTTTCTCCAATGTCCATACAAAGCTGACATCATGCTCCTTTTTCGCAAACTCGATCAGTTTGGAGCCTATACCCTGCCCCTGGAAAAAGAAATCCACATAAAGCTCAGCTACCTCCGGGCCTTCTATGTGGATAAGCCCCTTTACTATGCCATCTTCCTCATAAACCCAGATGTTACTTATAATCTCCGGGGCAGAATACTGCTCTGCCACAGGTATTACCTGCAGATTTCCAAATGAGTAGGCATCATTATTAAAAATTGACCGGTACTTCATCCTTTTTACAAAGACGAGAATCTCGGCTATTCTTGATAAATCATCCGGTGCAGCTTTTCTAACCAAATTCTTTTCTCCGGTTTCTATCTTTTTTCTGTTTCTCATACATTTTTCCCATTAACCTTTTCTAGTCGTAATATTTAATGCACTCCTCAATTATCTTTCTTCCGATTCCCTGTCATCCCAAGCACACGCTTAATCATATCATATTTAGAGACCTATTATCTCACTGAAAGTATATTCACAGTTACCGTTCACTCACATTGGTCATAGCCCGCTACAGGTCAGTATTTCGCCGAAGCACTCTTGCATCTTGAGAAGCGATGGGAGAGGTAGAATAGGCTCACTTTTCCTATAATATGTTTCTGAGTCTGTGCATTTATATGCCTTTTCATGAACAACATACCTTTGAAGGGTAACGGAACAGGGACACCTTTAAATGAATTTTTAAACGCTTGTTTTAGCCTAACGCAGGAACAGGGTTACCATCCACGTTTTTGGGAAATATGCCTTTGGCTTGAAGATTCTCCTTCTGAGGGCATACTATTATTCGTTTTCTGTCGATTGCCCGCTTTGAACAAGAGCAGGATATGCCTTAATTGACCATTTTTTCTTGTATAAGGCATATTCCGCGTTTCAGCGCAGTTCTGCACCCCGGTGAAGTATGCCCTAATTGAGAAATTTCTCTTGTATAAGGCATATTTCGCATCTCAGCGCTAATCCCCCAAACCGTGAATTGTAACTATTCACACAAAAAACGGTTCCAGACTCAAAAGCCCGGAACCATTTACAGATTCAGTGTTTATGCCCTTTTTGCAGCCTTGTCATATTGCTGCCTTGTTATCTGTCCGTCTGTCAACATTTTAGAGCCATTTTAGAGCCAATAAGCAAGATACTTTTCAAAAGCTCTTTTTCTCAGTTTCTTTTATTGTTCTTTTCTAAAATCTGCTGTATCCTGAACAGCCCTTGGTAGCCAATCCTCTCTGACATAATCAAGTGGAATTACCAGTTCTTGGATCTTATCATCTTTCCCCGGTCTCATGATATCATCCGGCAAGTAATCCAGACCAACTTCCTTCAGACTCATGGCACCGTCATAGATCCATCCAACAGCCTGCCCGTCACAATATAAACAATAGCAACCGAACATCTTTTTCACTTTTACATCCAGTTCACCAAGTGAATCGAGCCATTCCTGAACTATTTGAGGATCTTCATAAGCCATCGTATTATTCTCCATACACGTTCATTCTTGCATTAACGTAATCTTCTCTTTCTTCTTCCCGATTCTCGCTTATCAGGATATCCTCAAAGATATTATATCCGTCTATAGTGCCTACGAGCTTCGCATCATACATTGTTATGTCTTCATCCAGTTTTTTGTCCACAGGAAGGATTATATATCTGTCCAGATCCACTCTTGTATAATACAAAAGCTCTTGGGTTTCAATTTCTTCTTCCTTCATAACTTTGAAAACTCCGGTGTAATAATCATGATCAACATAATCCCTTCCGTAAGGCATCAGTATATTAGGATCATATTGCCTTACAAAATAGACCAGTTCCGGAGTAAACGCAGCTCTTACTGTTCCCTCATCCTCTGTGGGTTTTATCCTGTCGCATATGTCTATCACATTTTGCGGCAGATGATATATATTTTCCGCCATAAATACATGTTCATTTGCATATACGCATGAACCCGTGATTATAATCCCCACAACTGCAACACCAACTGCAACACACTTTTTTACCGTACTGTTCAAGCTTGCTATAAACTTTGTAAACGCGTACGCAATAGTTACATACATAGGGATGATCCACAATATTCTGTAATAGGTATTGGCATTTTCAATTCCAAAAGCTTTAACGTACAGCTTCTTTGTTATAGGGAAAAGAAATCCTGCAACTACCACAAACGGCATCACTCCAAATATAATTTTCTTTCTTACATCAGATTCTTTTACTATAAGATAAATCGATGATATCAATAGAAGAAGCCAAAAAGTTATCCAGATACTTCCGTTTCCAAGTCCACCATATCTCTGAAGATCGACCAGGCATTCCATAAAAATTCCGTACATATATCATCCTCACATAAGCTTATAAAGCACAACATAAACAAGATTTGGAATAACGCAGCAAATTGCCCCGGGAAGAACTGTTATTCGCTTTGAGGAAAACAGTAGTACCAGTGTAAGCAATGCCACAAGTCCCGCTCCTAAAACAACGCCCATTTCTGAACACATTCCGGAAAACAAGTTAGCCAGTGCGAGCAGTCCCCAGAAAGAAGCTCTCTGCATAGGTTTCTTCTCTTCTGGGCCCTTTTCCTTAAACATCCATAAAAATATCAACAGGATAGTTGGAAACGCGATACTTGTAAGCATGGACTTTCCCTGCCAGGTTCTCATCAAGAAGAATGTAGCCGGAGTATAGATGGATACATTACCAAAAATCATAAGTATGTTGACCATGATCATAAAAATCGGTCTCATGGTGATATTATCCGCAAAAAGCACTTTAGCTATCTCGTGATAAATAAAATATGCCAATGGAATGATCAGAATCGGCCAAGCAGTATACGCAACGATTGTAGAATGTACAGCTGCAGCTTT
>JAEEGF011386903.1_pt1 | contig 19180 bp, 14 predicted proteins | sample 9134171 | NCBI WGS metagenome assembly JAEEGF01 (sample SAMN16246542, study PRJNA631951) | gut metagenome | biome: gut microbiome; feature: rumen; material: AP-attached | host: Bos | place: Iran: Karaj | collected 2018-10
ACCCCTCCACTGTCCGCATTGTGGCGCTATCAATGAGCCCGAAGCGCTTTTCTGTGCTTCCTGTGGTGAGCCTATCGGACAGGCTACCTGTCCTTATTGTGGTGCAGCTGTCGATGCTGACGCTGATTTCTGTGAGAGCTGTCGCCACTATATCCGCAAGGATGTATGCTCATTCTGTGGTGCCTATTTGAACGGCTCCGATTCATACTGTCCAGAGTGTGGTAATCCTGTTGGCGGTATCGTTTGTCCTATTTGTCGAACCCAAAATAACTTCTCGTTCTGCAAGCAGTGTGGTACAGCCCTTACCGAAGAGGCGCGCATGCTGAGAGAGAAGGTGATGGAGATGCCGGAATATCAGCAGATGCAGAAACTGGCTGATGAGATTCAGAAGTTGGACCAGCAGATCCCTTATGTCACTGAGCAGGACAAAGAACGCGATCGTAAGAGTCAGGAACTGCGTCAGCGTGTGCTGATGCTGTTGGCTCAGGATCGTGGCATGGACCGTGTTGACGCTAACCTGGCTGATCATAAGGTGATGAGCAAAGATGAATATGACAAGAAGAAACAGGAACGTATGGAGATGTTGTCGCGTCTGCTGGACCAGATGGCCCAGGTGCCTCAGCCCAAGCCCGCTCAGGTGCGCAACTACGCGATGGCCTGCAAGCCTCAGGGTGTGCGTCTGGCTTGGCAGTGTAACTTCAAGCATGCCCTCCATTCCAGTCCCTGTGGTTGTGCAAAACCTCAGTTAGGCGGAAAATGGATTATTCTTGGTCAGGGAACTAGAAAAGAAATTAAAGACGATATCTAATGAGTACGGTTCGAACTCCACAAAATAAAGTGAATGACAACGAAGTGGTTAACGTCGATAAGACCGTACGTGTAACCAATTTCGACGCCATGCCTGAGGCTGCTTCGAAAGAAGAGAAGCCCCAACCTCTTGATGGTACTATCCGCATCGACATGCCCCAGCCCAATGTTGTAAACCGGCAGGAGGCCCCTGCGGCTCAGCCGTTGGATGGCACCGTTCGAGCGCCTGGTATCAACCAGCCGGTGGCACCACGTCCTGCTGCCCCTGCGGCTCAGCCGTTGGATGGCACCGTTCGTGCGCCTGGTATCAACCAGCCGGTGGCACCACGTCCTGCTGCCCCTGCGGCTCAGCCATTGGATGGCACCGTTCGTGCGCCTGGTATCAACCAGCCGGTGGCACCACGTCCTGTCGCCCCGCCTCCAGCAATGGACCGCACCTCACGTGGTGCCCAGCCCCGACAGGAGGCGCCTGCACGCCCGAATGTCAATATCTCAATCATCTCTTCTGCCAGCTCAGCAGAAAGAGCCAAGAAGCTCAAGCAGCAGCGTCAGGAGATTGATGGTAGTATTTTTGTGCTGAAGGGCCATAACTACCGTCGTGTGTCGGTGCTTAGCGAGAACACTGGTGAGGCTGATGTGTTCCTGGTAGAGAAAGACCACAAGGAATACGTGCTGAAGGTTTACTATCCCAATTTCGATGTCAACAGGAAGATTCTGCAGACCGTGCTGAACTTCGACTTTGAAATGGTGGTGAAGGTCTATGATTTTGGAAAGACCTACGTGGAGGGTAAGCACCGTTACTACGAGCTGATGGAATACCTGCGTGGCGGTTCGATGGCTGAATACAAACTGGAGGGCGATATGGACAAGTTCCGTCGTATAGCCCTGCAGAGTGCTGCCGCTCTGGCCTATTGCCACCAGCTGCGCATCCTTCACAAGGATATCAAACCGGGCAACTTCTTCTTCCGTGACAAGGACCATAATGAACTGGTGCTGGGCGACTTCGGTATCTCAAGTATGCTGGAGGAAGATGGCAAGTCGCATAAGACGACACAGGCCCGTACGCCTATCTATGCCGCTCCTGAGATGTATGCTGATGTGATCGATGGCGTGGTGGAGATCTCGCCTAAAGCCGACTACTACTCGTTGGGTATCAGCCTGATGACCCTGTGGTTTGGTGAGAGTCCTATGAGTACCAATGAGCGTGTGATGATGCGTCAGAAGAACGAAGGACGTATCCCACGCATGAACGAGTTGCCTGAGCGTATCAAGTTGCTCGTGATGGGACTTACCGTGGTGAACCCCATCAACCGTTGGGGCTACGAACAGGTGGAGCAGTGGTTCCTGGGTGAGAGTCCAAAGGTTGACCTCTCATCACCCTTCCTGAAATACCAGAGCTTCATCGTAGACCCAGAGCGTAACCTGGTGGCAGAGAATGTGCACGAGCTGATTCCTATGCTTCTGGCTAACGAGAAGGTGGCCATTGGCTATCTGTATAACGGTCGTATCACACAGTGGTTGGATGCATGCGGAAACAATAAGCTGAGCACCATTGTGAGGGATATTATCACCAAGCGCTATCCTATCGATCAGCGTGCAGGATTGATGGCCTCGCTCTATGCCATGGAGCCCACCTATCCGTATAAGGATCTGCGAGGCAACCTCTGTGATGATATCCATGCCGTTTGTATCTCGCTGTTGAGCAATCAGGACGAGTATGCGCTGACGCTCAGCAATCCTAATGATAATTTCTATCTCTATATAGAGACCCATACCAGTTGTGATGTGGACCGTCTGCGTTCTTATTTCAAGGAGGTGGATTATACCAATAAGGAGAGTGTGCGTGTGGCCATCATGAGAATTGTGCTCGAGGTGGACCCTGAGATACCTTTCCTGGTCAAGCATCCTTCGACCACCATCAATGAGATTGTGAGTGCCTATAGTCATATGGATATCACCGAAGACGAGTGGCACAGTCTGACGGATGGTCGACTGCTGGCTTGGATGTACAGTCACGAAGACCAGATGGCCTGTGAGAGTCTGCGTATCATGACGCAGGGACAGCCTTATTCCTCACACCTGGCCTATAAGGTGCTGTATAACCTGAATCGTGAGTCGGCCTATGACCTGGCTGGCGCCTTTACGCCTCAGCAGGTTGGTGAACTGCTCAACGATCGTCTGCACCAGGCACAGAACCTGAGCGACAAGGAGTTTGAGGAGACGATGAAGGATTTCCTGGAGTTGGACGGCCGTTTCGCCTACTATGCCCAGCTGCATGGTTGGACGGAGATGTGTAGTGAACACCATCGTTGCTTTGATTTTAAGAGCGATGAGAACAAGGAGCGTATGGGGGCCTACGATGCCAAGACAGCCTGCTATCGTTTCTGCCGTATCTTAGGTGTGACGCCCACCTATCAGATGCCTGATGGTATCGAATATGCTGACGGTCGTAACCTGCAGGCCAAGAAGATGCAGGTGTTCCGTAACGAGATCCGCAACGGCTCGATGGCCCAGTGGATGTCAGCCTTCTATCACGAAGACCCCACGGCAGACTTTACGCAGGAGTATGCATACGAGCATGCTGTTGAGGACTGGTTGATGGCGATGGGAAAGATTGATCCGTCGCAGCGCTATTATAAACGCTTTATCGAGGCGAGGGATGAGACCCAGCGACGAGTGGCTTATGTGAAAGACAGCTGGCGTCGTGCCAAAGCCAAGGAGAACCTCTGGCGCATGACATTCTATGGACTGAGTGGTATCTGGCTGGTGTTCGTGCTGATCTTTGGTGTCACCAATCCGGAATATATCCTGACCCATACATTCATCAGTATCGGTATTCCTTTGGGTGGCATGACCGGTGTGATCGTGGCTACCCGCTCGTTCTTCAAGGGCTACGACTTCATGTTCTCGTTCTTGTGGGGACTGATAGGTGCGTTTACATGTTTTATACCTATTATAATATTAAAGTATATAGGTGCATCGCATCCTACACTGTTCAATATCGCCATTATTGTCATCACCCTGATCTATATGCTGGTTTGTCATCTTACTGACTTCCGTGGTGATGAGAAGGCTGACAGTCGATTGATCTCAGAGGTCTTGGAAAACGATGTCAAATCGAATCTCATAGAGCCCCTGTTCTATACCTTCAAGGCAAGGTCGTATAAGTACAAGGGTTCGAAGTTCGGTTTGCTGAACGATGTCACCGATCAGGTCCGCTCCATCAGTGGAGAGAGTGTGCTGCACTATGTGCTGTGGAGTATGCTGATGTTGGTCTTCGTGGCCTCGTTTATCATCTTCAGTCCCAAGATGCTGAACATTGCCAACCCCAACAGTCATATGAGGGAGGCGCCTGCAAGTATTATTAAGAAAATTGATAGAGACGCATAATATAAAATGGTTTGTCAGAATTGTCATAAAGAAAACAGAAGCAAAGCCAAGTTCTGTAAGTGGTGCGGTCAGCAGCTTGTAACCACCGACTTGCTTGATAAGCTGGTTGGCCTCGACGAGGTTAAGAACCAGCTGAAGACCATTGTCGATACCTATACGTTTCTGCGCTCTCGCACGGATATCTCCAATGCTCGTATCTCGTTGAACGCCATCGTGATAGGTGATACAGGTACAGGTAAAACAGCCCTTGCTGAGATACTGCGCGATTACTTCTATCAGCATAAGATCATAGAGAAACCTCAGCTGATGATGGTAGATGCCGTAGATTACCAGCGTTTTGTCGATAAATGGGATGAGAATATCAAGAAAGCCAAGAACGGTATATTGTTCTTCGATAATGTACAGAAACTGTTGCCGGATAAGTACTCTAACCAGGTGAACCCACTCGACAAGTTGTTTGTCGAGATGGATAAGTGGGAGGATAATCCTATTGTGATCATCTCGGGTCTTTCCAAAGGTCTGGAAGACTTCCTGGACAGCAACCCCGCTGTGGCCAACCGTTTCAAGTACACCTTCCGTATGACCACACCTGGTTATCAGGAGTTGACCGAGATCTGTAAGATGGATCTGAAATATAAGTACGGCATCTCAGAGTTCTCGCCCGAGGCAGATAGTCAGTTGACGCGTTTCTTCAAATATCAGGTGAAGATCAAGGATGAGACCTTTGGTAACGGTCACCTGGCCAACAAGACGGCAGAGGATATCTTTACCCAGTATATCAGTCGTGGTGCCAACGCCACCCGTGTGGAGATAGGCGATATCAAGGGCTATGTGCCTGAGGAGCGCTCGATGGAGGATATCCTCTCGGATCTCGATACCTATATCGGTATGGACGAGGTGAAGGCAGCCGTCAAGGAAATGGCCTACTCTGTGCAGAATGCCATGCAGCGTGCTGCACGTGGCCTGGGTGAGCAGGAGAAGATGTCGATGCATATCATCCTGACCGGTAACCCGGGAACAGGTAAGACCACCATCGCTCGTAAGTTGGGTGAGATCTTGGCAGCTATCGGTTATCTGGATAGCGGTCATGTGGTGGAGGTTGACCGTGCCAAGATGGTGAGCCAGTATCAGGGAGAGACACCTAAGGTGGTGGATGCCCTGTGCGACAAGGCCAAGGGCGGCATCCTGTTTGTCGACGAGGCCTATACGCTGGCGCCTGTCAGTGCCTCTGGCGATCGTGATGCGCAGGGTGCACAGGCCTTGGAGAAACTGATGAAGCGTATGGAGGACGATCGTGGCCAATTCATCGTGATCGCTGCCGGCTATCGCACGGAGATGGAGAACCTGTTCCGTGTGAACCCGGGATTCCGCAGCCGCTTCAACTATTTCCTCGATATCAAGGACTACTCACCAGCAGAGCTCTATCAGATTATGCAGGTGTTTGCCAAGCAGAAGAAATATATCTTCTCACCGGATGCTCAGGCGCTGACACAGAAGATGATCAAGGAGATGTACGACTCACGCGACAAGGATTTTGCCAATGGTCGTACCATGCGTACCCTCTTCGATCAGATCTGCAAGAAGCAGGCTCAGCGACTGCAGGGTGCCAATATCTCGATGATGAGCAACGAGGAGCTGATGACCATCATACCACAGGATATCCCATACGATGCCCCACAGACCGTGAGCGCAGACGACTGTCTGAAGAAACTCGATGGTCTGGTTGGTCTCTCGGGTGTGAAGAAGGAGATTGCCAACCTCACAGCCTTCCTCAACCTGCAGATTGCCCGTGGCGAGACCAATACGTTCCAAGGCAAGCACTATGTGTTTACTGGTAACCCAGGAACAGGTAAGACCACGGTGGCTCGTATCATGGCAGATATCTTCAAGACCCTTGGCGTGGTGTCAAGAGGACAGTTGGTTGAGGCTGACCGTTCGAAACTCGTAGCAGGCTTCTCTGGTCAGACCGCTATCAAGACCAACCAGTTGGTTGATCAGGCCATGGGCGGTGTGCTGTTTATCGATGAGGCTTATACCCTGAAATCGAATGATGGTGACACCTTTGGTGCAGAAGCAATCGACACCTTGTTGAAACGTCTGGAGGACGATCGTGGTAAGTTTATCTGTATCGTGGCAGGTTATACCGACCAGATGCACGACTTTATCGATACCAACCCCGGTTTGAAGAGCCGTTTCACGCAGACCATCCACTTCGATGACTATACGCCCGATGAGTTGACAGAGATCTTCCTGCATCTTGCTTCCGGCAAGAACTTCACTACCAGCGAGGATACCAAGGCGGCCATCCATCGTATGTTCGAACAGCTCTATCTGCGACGTGATAAGAACTTCGGCAATGCCCGTGAGGCCCGTCGCATCTTCAACGAGGCCGTGGAGCGCCAGAGTCAGCGACTCGTCAAGCAGATGTCGCAGCCTGGTTTCCAGGAGAGCGATATGTTTGCCATCACCGTCGAGGATCTGCCCATGTCTCAGGCAGAGGCCGCCCGTCCGCTTGATGTGGTACTCAACGAGCTCGAAGAGTTCATCGGTATGCGTAGTGTCAAGGATTCTATCCGTAGGTTGGCCGTTCAGAGCATGTTCATGAAACAGCGTGCCGCCATGGGTGCGGGTAGTGTCCAGCAGATGTCAATGAACTTCATCCTGACTGGTAACCCCGGTACTGGTAAGACCTCTATAGCCCGTAAGATGGGTGAGGTGCTCCAGGCCATGGATATCCTGCCCACATCGCGTGTCATCGAGGCCAGTCGTGCCACACTCGTTGGCAAATATATGGGTGAGACCCCGAAGATTGTCAACAACATGTGTGACAAGGCCATGGGTGGTATTCTGTTCATCGACGAGGCTTATACCCTGAGCGACGGTGGCGACATGTATGGCAAGGAAGCCATCGACACGTTGATGAAGCGTATGGAGGACGATCGTGGAAAGTTTGTGGTTATCGCCGCTGGCTATAAGGATAAGATGGAGGAGTTCCTGATGATGAATGCCGGACTGGCTAGCCGCTTTACTCATAAGTTGCATATCGACGACTACAACCCCGACGAGCTGTTGGCTATCTACAAGCATATGGCTCAGAAGGAGCAGTACCAGTTCACGCCGGAGTCAGAGCTTAAAGCCCTCGACAAGATCTATAAGATGGTACTGGGCAAGGGCGACTCATGGGGTAATGCCCGTGAGATGCGCAACCTGCTCGATGCCACCATCCAGCACCTGTCGGAGCGTGTGTCTATGATGCCTGCTGATCAGGTTACAAAGGAAACATATCAGATTATACTACCAGAAGATATTTAACGCTATATGATTATTTGTCCAGCTTGTAAAGAAGAAATAGAAGACGATTCCCATTACTGTGACCAGTGTGGACAGCAGCTGTTGTTCTGTAAGCAGTGCGGTCATGTGGGAATTGGACGTCGTTGCACACGTTGTGGCGGTGTCATGGCTTTGCGCCAGGGGGATGGCATTGTGAGCCGTCCTGCTGCAGGTGGTCAGGTACCCCCGGCAGCGCCCGTTTCACGCCCCAGCGTTCCTCCTGTTTCTCCCATTTCTATCATATCCAGTGCCTCTGCCGCATCGGCATCGTCAGCCCCAGCAGCCCCTGCTGCCCCTGCTCCTGCTGCTGCCCCTGCAGCAGGTCCTACTCCGATGGGCGCTCAGATGTCGTCAGGGCCCAGCATCGCTATCGCGCAGACAGGTGCTTCGCATAGCGGTCTGCCAACCATGACCCTGGTCAACGATGGTCTCAGTCTCAGGATTGTGGCCATGAACGGTGCTATTATAGGCCGTCGCAAAGGTCCTTACGTGCAGTTCTTCGAACAGCATTCTTATGTGTCGGGTATCCATGCCCAGCTGAAGTATAAGTCGGGTGCTGGTTGGTGTGTCATCGATAAGAATTCGTCGAATGGCACGCGCGTGAACCAGAATCCCATCCAGCCAGAGGTGGAGACACCGCTGAAGAATGGCGATACCGTGACCATTGCCAATATCGACTTGAAGGTTATTATACGTTAGATTATATATAAAGAAAGATGATCACAATACACATGACAGCAGCCAGTAAGGTAGGTTGCGTGCGTAGTCAGAACGAAGATATGGTGCTGGTGGAGAGTCATTTCGTGAGGAATGATGCCATCGAAAGCCGTGTGGATTTAACCAATAGCGATCGTTATATCGTAGCTGTCGCTGATGGCATGGGCGGTCATAACCGTGGTGATGTGGCCAGTAATGACGCCTTGCATAATCTGCATTTCTTCTTTCACGACATGCCCACAGGTCTGGATGCCAAGGGTATCAACGATGCCTTCGTTGGGTGGTTGGACTCCATTAACTATGTCATTGCCTCCAAGGGCCGTTCCGACGTGCAGTATGAGGGGATGGGAACCACGCTGGTAGCAATGGTGTTCTACGAAGGTGAGTTCTATTCGTTGAACTGTGGCGACAGTCGTCTGTACCGTTTCCGTGATGGCCAGCTCACCCAGCTCACCACCGACCATTCGCTGAGCAACATGTTGGGTTCGTCCAAGCACTCGAATATCATCACCAACTGTATCGGTGGTGGTAGCACATCATCGTTTATCGACGTGGTGAAGTTCACTGATGACGTGAAACCTGGCGATACCTATCTGCTGTGTACCGATGGTTTGTCGGATATGCTGCCCGACTCGGTTATCAGTACCCTGTTGGCAACAGGCTCTGATGCCAATAACCTCTGTGATGCTGCTGTGGCAGCAGGAGGCTATGATAATGTGACGTGTTGTGTGATGCAATTTTAAAAAGAAGAGTAAAACAAAGAAATGCCACTAAGATTACCAGACAAACTGCCCGCTATCGATATTCTGAAGAATGAGAATATCTTTGTGATGGATAACTCGCGGGCAACAACTCAGGATATCCGTCCACTGAAAATTGTGATATTGAACTTGATGCCTCTGAAGATTACGACAGAGACTGATCTGGTGCGCCTGTTGTCCAACACGCCATTGCAGATGGAGATCAGTTTCATGAAACTGAAGAGCCATACCCCCAAGAACACACCTATTGAGCATATGATGATGTTCTATCGTGACTTTGAGTCCATGCGCGACGAGAAGTATGATGGTATGATCATCACTGGCGCCCCTGTCGAGACGATGGCCTTTGAGGATGTGACCTACTGGGATGAGATCACAGAGATCTTTGCCTGGGCCAAGACCCATGTCACCAGTACCCTCTATATCTGTTGGGCTGCCCAGGCAGGTCTGTATTACCACTATGGCGTACCCAAATACCCGCTGAAGAAGAAGATGTTCGGCATCTTCCCACAGACTCCTGTCGACACCCGTCTGCCCATCTTCCGTGGGTTTGATGATGTGTTCATGATGCCCCATAGTCGTCATACAGAGATCCATCGTGAGGATATCGTTGCTCATCCTGAACTGACCTTGTTGGCAGAGTCGGAGGAGAGTGGTGTGAGCATGGTGATGGCACGTGGCGGACGTGAGTTCTTTATCACGGGCCATCTGGAGTATGCGCCAAACACGCTTGACAATGAGTATAAGCGCGACCTGGGTGTGCGCGATGATGTGGATATGCCCAAGAACTACTACCGGGATGATAATCCCAATAATCCTCCCGTGGTCACCTGGCGTGCGCATGCCAACCTGCTGTATGCCAACTGGATTAACTATTATGTCTATCAAGAGACACCCTATAATATCGACGAAATCAAATAAGGCCTGTGACTGCGTTAGAATTATTAGCCCCAGCCAAGAATCTGGCTTGTGGTATAGCTGCTATTGACCATGGTGCTGATGCAGTCTATATCGGTGCACCCAAATTTGGTGCCCGTGCTGCTGTGGGTAACAGCATCGAGGATATCAGGGCGTTATGCGATTATGCCCATCAGTATGGTGCGAAGATCTATGTAACGCTGAATACGATTGTTTATGATGAGGAACTCGAGGAGGCCCAGCGGTTGATAGACCGTCTGGCAGGTATTGGCGTCGATGCCATCCTGGTTCAGGATATGGGGCTGTTGCCGTTCATGCAGGGGCAGCCTTTCGAGCTTCATGCCTCTACCCAGACCGACAATCGTACGGCAGAGAAGGTGCGCTGGCTGCAGCAGGTGGGTTTCTCGCGTGCTGTCCTGGCGCGTGAGCTCTCAGCCGACGAGATAGCGACGATCCATCAGGAGGTGCCCGACATGGAGCTGGAGGTGTTTGTCCATGGTGCGTTGTGTGTCAGCTATTCCGGCATCTGTTATGCCTCGCAGCACTGTTTCCAGCGTAGTGCCAATCGTGGTGAGTGTGCGCAGTTCTGTCGCATGCGTTTCTCCCTGGTCGATAGCGATGGGGTAGAGATCGAGCATGAGCGCTATCTGTTGTCGCTGAAGGACATGAACCAACATGATAACCTGGAGCGTCTTGTTGAGGCCGGTGCTGTCTCGTTCAAGATCGAAGGTCGTCTGAAGGATGTGGCTTATGTGAAGAATGTGACTGCAGCCTATAGTGAGCGTCTGAATGCCATCATCCGTCAGCATCCGGATCAGTATTGTCGTGCCTCCAAGGGGCATTGCACCTATACGTTCACGCCTAACCTCAATCGTACGTTCAATCGTGGCTATACCACCTATTTCGTGAATGGCCGCCAACCCGATATCGCCTCGTTCGATACCCCCAAGGCAGTGGGTGAGTTCGTGGGCAGGGTCAAGGAGATCCGTCACGATTCATTCAATGTGGCAGGCACGGCCAGCTTTGCCAATGGCGATGGCTTGTGTTTCCTGAATGCAGACCGTCAGTTCGAGGGTTTCCGGGCCAATCGTGTGGTCGGCAATCGTATCTATCCTTTTAAGATGCCTGTTGGCTTACGCCCTGGCATGGCGCTCTATCGTAATAATGATCAGGAGTTTGAGCGGGTGCTCTCCAAGCCTAGTGCCACGCGTAAGATCCCCGTCACCATCGCTTTACGCGCCGTTGACGACGGCTTCGAGCTGCGTGCGGAGGGGGTCACCCTGCATGTTGCTGCAGCCCATGAGCTGGCGCAGAAATCCCCGCGTGAGAACCTCATCCGGCAGCTGTCGAAACTGGGTGACACCATCTACGAGTGTCAGCAGGTGGACATCCCGGAGGATTTCCAGTTCTTCATCCCCAACAGTCAGCTGTCTGACATGCGTCGTCAGTTGGTCGAGGCGTTGTCGCAGCCCCGTCGTGTCATCAGAAAGGCGCGGGTAGGGCAGAATCCTGGTACCAAGTCACTGAGTTATCTCAACAATATATCCAATCGTCAGAGTGCTGCCTTCTATGGCAGCGACACGCTCTCTGCCTTCGAGCTGAAGGGGGGCGATGGGCCTATCATGCAGTGTCGCCACTGTCTGCGCTATGCGTTGGGCTATTGTGTGAAGCGTGGAGGCAAACGGCCGGCATGGCACGAACCTCTCTCTCTTGTGTTAGGCGATGGTCGCCGGTTCCGTCTTGAGTTTGATTGTCAGCATTGTCAGATGAATGTCTATGCGTCGAATCGTTAGTCTCCTGTTCCTCTTGCTGCTCTTGTGCGGCTGTTATAATCGTGGACCTATCACCCCCGATGCCTGGGATCTCACTGCCCAGCAGCTCGACTCTATCTCGTTCTATACCACCCATCACTACACACAGAACTATAATTTTGTGGTGACGGGCGACTCGCTGGTGCTGGTCAAGCAGCAGCCCGAGGATATGTCGGTGCCCGAGGTGGTGAGCATCGAACTGGAGTCCATGGGCCTGGAGCAGACGAAGGATTCCATCACCCTGCGCCGTCATGAGCATCTGGTGGTGGCGGATATCAAGACCGTGCCTTCGGATACCATCGATTCGGTATGGGTGAAAGTGGCGCGCGACCAGCTCACCTTTGGTTGGGTGCACGAGAATGAGCTGCTGGCCAAGGTGTCGCCCGATGACCCTATCAGTCAGTTCATCGATGTGTTCTCGAATATCCATCTTCTGGTGTTCATGGCTTTCTGTGTGCTCACAGGTGCGGCCTATGGTCTGCGCCGCCTGATGCGTAAGGGGTCTAAGATCGTACATTTCAATGATATCCCTTCGTTCTATCCCACAGCGCTCTGTCTGCTCATTGCCTCGTCGGCAGTGCTCTATAGCAGCATCCAGCTGTTCGGGCCTGAAACCTGGCGTCATTTCTATTATCATCCCTCGCTCAACCCCTTTGCGTTGCCGTTCTGGTTGGGCGTGTTCATCTCGTCGGTATGGGCATTGGTTATCTTGTCGATAGCGACGGTCGATGATGTGACGCGCATGCTACCGCTTGGCGAGGCCATCATCTATCTGGTTGGTCTGGCAGCCGTGTGTGCCGTGCTCTATGTGGTGTTCAGCATCACCACCTTGTCATATATTGGCTATCCGCTTCTGATAGCCTATTACTACTTTGCTATCCGATGCTATAAGCATTAAACCAGCATCAGGTCGCTCATCACCATATCGCTCACAAACAGGCCTTGGCGGGTGAGCGACAGGTGGTGTCCGCAGCGTTGTAACAGTCCAGCGTCCAGATGGCGCTGGGCTTGTTGTATGCAGTACTGTTCATGACGGGGGCTGAGGGTGCTCAGGTCCAGTCCCTCTTTGGTGCGCAGGGCCACGGTGATGGCATCGTTATAGCGGGTGTCGTCATCCAGTGTCTCTGTCTCATAGCGCCGTTGCCCTTTTGCCATCCCGTCGATATACTGTTGGATGTCTGCTATGTTCCAACTGCGTGTCTGGATGTCATACGAGTGGGCCGCCGCGCCTACCCCGATATAGGGAATGCCTTGCCAGTAGCTGCTGTTGTGACGCGAGCGATAGCCGGCACGGGCAAAGTTGGATATCTCATAATGCTCATAGCCTGCCGCCTCCAGACGGTCTGTCAGGGTGTAGTACATCTGTCGCTCCAGCTCCTCGTCCATCTCCGTCACCCGGCCCTGTTCCAGCATGTGGTAGAGTGGAGTGCCCTCCTCATACATCAGACAATAGGTTGAGATATGGGTGACATCGAGCGCCAGGGCCTGCGTGAGGTCGTCCTCCCAGACTGCGAGGGTCTGGCTCGGAAAGCCATACATCAGGTCGATGCTGATATTGTGGAACCCGTTCTCACGGAGTGTCTCCACAGCCTGTCGCACCTGTGCGGCTGTGTGACGACGGCGCAGAAAACGCAGGCGTTCGTCGTTGAAGGTCTGGGCGCCCATGCTGATGCGGTTCACCGGCAGCTGCCTGAGGGCGGCAGCCAGTGGGGCCGTCACATCGTCAGGGTTCACTTCGATGGTGATCTCAGCCTGCGCTTCCACCTTATTATATATATAGATGGTGTGGAAGAGTCGCTCCAGCTGGGGAATGGTGAGCTGACTGGGTGTGCCGCCCCCCAGGTAGATGGTGCTGATCGGATCGCCTGTCTGTCGCATGGCGAGTTCCTTGCAAACGGCATCCACATAGTTCTCTCGAAGAGCCAATCCAGTGGTCGAATAGAAGCCGCAATACACACAGCGGCTACTACAAAAGGGAATATGAACGTATAATCCTGCCATTTTCGACGTAATTTGGGCACAAAATTACTAATTTAGTTTAATATTTGAAAGAATCTTTTGGTGTTTTCTTGGAAAATACTTAATTTAGTGGCCGATAAATAAGTATTCACCTAAAACTTGAATGATATGAAAGTATATCAAACTAACGAAATCAAAAACATTGCACTCATTGGCAGTGCGGGTAGCGGCAAGACGACTCTTGCCGAAAGTATGGTCTACGAGGCTGGCATCATCAAGCGCCGCGGCTCAGTAGAGAGTAAGAACACCATGAGCGATTATTTCCCTGTTGAACAGGAATATGGCTACTCGGTGTTCTCAACTGTTTTTCATGTAGAGTGGAATAACAAGAAGCTGAACATCATCGACTGCCCGGGTTCAGACGACTTCGTTGGTGGTTCTATCACTGCGATGAATGTCACCGATCAGGCTGTCATCCTTATCAATGGCCAGTATGGTCCTGAGGTAGGCACGATGAATGCTTTCCGTAATACAGAGAAACTTAAGAAGCCTGTGATCTTCCTGGTTAACCAGCTGGATCGCGAGAACTGCGACTTCGATCAGATTCTCAACCAACTCAAGGAGATCTATGGTCCCAACTGCGTACCTGTTCAGTATCCTATCAGCACCGGTCCTGGCTTCAATGCCGTTATCGACGTGCTGCTGATGAAGAAATATTCCTGGAAGCCCGAGGGTGGTGCACCTATCATCGAGGATATCCCTGCCGACCAGCTTGAGAAGGCCAAGGAGATGAAGGCCAAGCTGGTGGAGGCCGCTGCCGCTGGCGACGACACCCTGATGGAGAAGTTCTTCGAGAGTGAGGACCTGAGTGAGGACGAGATGCGTGAGGGTATCCGCAAGGGTATGGTCACACGCAGCATCTATCCTATCTTCTGCGTCTGCGCCGGCAAGGACATGGGTGTGCGCCGTCTCATGGAGTTCCTGGGTAACGTGGTACCTTTCGTGAGCGATATGCCTGTGATCCAGAATGCTGCTGGTCAGGATGTGCCTGCCGATGTCAATGCGCCCACCTCTCTGTATTTCTTCAAGACAGGTGTGGAGCCCCATATCGGTGAGGTGTCTTATTTCAAGGTGATGAGTGGCTGCGTGAAGAGCGGCGACGACCTGACCAATGCTGACCGTGGCTCTAAGGAGCGTATCGGAACCCTGTATGCTTGTGCCGGTGCCAACCGTATCCAGGTTGACCAACTGGTGGCTGGTGATATCGGTTGTACTGTGAAGCTGAAGGATGTGAAGACTGGTAACACCCTGAATGCGAAGGATGTCGAGAATAAGTTCAACTTCATCAAGTATCCTAACTCTAAGTTCTCTCGTGCCATCAAGGCCGTCAACGAGGGTGAGACCGAGAAGATGATGACCGCTCTGCAGAAGATGCGTCAGGAGGATCCTACATGGGTTGTGGAGCAGTCTAAGGAGTTGCGCCAGATTATCGTTCATGGTCAGGGTGAGTTCCACCTGCGCACCTTGAAGTGGCGTATGGAGAACAATGAGAAGATCCAGATCGAGTATCTCGAGCCTAAGATCCCTTATCGTGAAACCATCACCAAGATGGCCCGTGCCGACTATCGTCATAAGAAACAGTCGGGTGGTGCCGGTCAGTTCGGTGAGGTGCACCTCATCGTCGAGCCTTATACCGAGGGCATGCCCGATCCTACATCGTTCAAGATCAACGGTCAGGAGTTCAAGATGAATATCAAGGGTAAGGAGGAGATCAACCTCGACTGGGGTGGCAAACTGGTCTTCATCAACTCAGTGGTTGGTGGTGCTATCGATATGCGTTTCATGCCCGCCATCCTCAAGGGTGTGATGGAGCGCATGGAGCAGGGTCCGCTCACTGGTTCGTATGCCCGCGACGTGCGTGTCATCGTCTATGATGGTAAGATGCACCCCGTTGACTCTAACGAGCTCTCGTTCATGCTGGCTGCACGTAATGCCTTCTCAGCCGCCTTCAAGGAGGCCGGTCCAAAGGTGCTCGAGCCAATCTATGACCTCGAGGTACTCGTGCCTGGCGACTATATGGGTGATGTGATGAGCGACCTCCAGGGCCGTCGTGCCATCATCATGGGTATGGACTCAGAGGCTGGCTATCAGAAGCTCAGTGCCAAGATTCCTCTCAAGGAGCTGTCAAGCTATTCTATCGCCCTGAGCTCGCTCACTGGTGGTCGTGCTTCGTTCTCTACCAGCTTCTCCAGCTACGAGCTCGTGCCAAACGATATCCAGCAGGCACTCATCAAGCAGCATGAGGAAGAGATGAAGGAAGAGGATTAATCCCTCCCCAAAATAGCCTAAAAGGAATCCCTGCTACACGATAGCGGGGATTCTTTATTTAATTAAAATGTAACAACTAAAAAGTAATTATTTTGTTAATTATGTGAAATGTAGGCGAAATAATTAACATTTTATACCCATCGAATTAAGAAATCGCTTATCTTTGCAGTTGTTATGAAGAAAAGAACGATTTGGATTATAGCGATTATAATGGGTCTCTCTTTTGTAGGCCTTCTCTACCTTCAGATTTCATACATCAAGGAGATGGCGAAGATGAAGATGGAGCAGTTCGACGAGTCGGTCAAGCGTAGTCTTTACCAGGCTTCTCGAAACCTGGAGATGAACGAGACGCTCCGTTACCTGCAGAAGGATGTTAAGGAGACCGAGCGTAAGGCCTTCAAACAGGATTCTGTGATGGTTGATGGTCTCGACGGTACAGTGAAGCATGCCCACCAGTTTGCTGTGGCAGCTGATGATGGCACCGTTTATAGCAGCTTCGAGTTGAAGACCTTTGCCATCCGTCCGTCGAACGTGCCCAAGGCGATGATCCTGCGCACGGATAAGAATTCCATCTCCGAGGCCTCCAAGTCGTTGCAGGAGATTGTGCGCAACCGCTATCTGTATCAGAAGGCGTTGCTCGACGAGGTGGTGTACACCATCCTCTATACCGCCAGCGACAAGCCGCTGAAGGAGCGCATCAACTTCAAGATGCTTGATCAGGATATCCGTACCGAGCTGCTCAACAATGGCATCAACATCCCTTACCACCTGCGTGTGGAGACCTCCGATGGTCGTGAGGTGTATCGCTGTCCGGAGTACTCTGCCGAGGGCGAGGAGCATGTCTACGACCAGACCCTGTTCAGCCACGACCCCATGTCGAAGACGGGTCTGCTCAAGGTGCACTTCCCCGACATGAGCTCTTATATCTTCTCGAGTGTGCGTTTCATGATTCCGGCCGTGGTGTTCACCTTCGTGCTGCTGCTCACGTTCCTGTTCACGATCGTGGTCATCTTCCGTCAGAAGCGCCTCACAGAGATCAAGAACGACTTCATCAATAATATGACCCACGAGTTGAAGACGCCTATCGCCTCTATCTCGTTGGCCGCCCAGATGATGAACGACGACAGCGTCACCAAGTCGGAGCAGATGACCAAGCACCTCAGTGGTGTCATTACCGATGAGTCCAAGCGTCTGCGCTTCCTGGTGGAGAAGGTGCTCCAGATGTCGATGTTCGACAAGAAGAGCATCGTGTTCAAGAAGAAGGAGCTCGACCTCAATGAGATGATGGAGAACATCGCTTCCAGCTTCTCGTTGCGCGTGGAGCACACCGGTGGTAAGATCTATACCGATATCGAGGCTGTCGACTCGGCCATCTTTGTCGATGAGGTGCATTTCCAGAATGCCATCACCAACCTGATGGACAATGCCGTGAAGTATCGCAAGCCCGATGAGCCTATCGATATCTATATCAAGACGTGGAACGAGCGCGACCGTCTGTGCTTCTCCATCCGCGACACCGGTCTGGGCATCCGCAAGGAGAATGTCAAGAAGATCTTCGACAAGTTCTATCGTGTCCACACGGGTAATGTGCACGATGTCAAGGGCTTCGGCTTGGGCCTGGCCTATGTCAAGAAGATCATCACCCTGCACGAGGGCGAGATTAAGTGCGAGAGTGAGCTGGGCAAGGGAACCACCTTCGTGGTGTCGCTGCCCATCCTGAAAGAAGAGGAATAAACAATTAATTTTTAACAATAAAAACAATAAGAAAATGAACGACGACAAATTGAAAATCTTGCTTTGCGAGGACGATGAGAACCTCGGAATGCTGCTTCGTGAGTATTTGCAGGCCAAGGGTTTTGTAGCAGAGCTCTGTGCCGATGGTGAGGCTGGCTTCAAGGCTTTCCTCAAGACAAAATTCGATATTTGTGTGCTCGATGTGATGATGCCTAAGAAGGATGGCTTCACACTCGCTCAGGAGATTCGTGCCGCTAATACCGACGTGCCCATTATCTTCCTGACCGCTAAGACCCTGAAGGAGGATATCCTCGAGGGCTTCAAGCTGGGTGCCGACGACTATATCACCAAGCCCTTCTCGATGGAGGAGCTCGTGTTCCGTATTGAGGCCATCCTGCGTCGTACCAAGGGTAAGAAGAGCCGCGAGAGCACCGTCTATCGTCTGGGCCAGTTCACTTTCGACACCCAGAAGCAGCTGTTGCAGATTGGTGAGAAGCAAACCAAGCTCACCACCAAGGAGAACGAGCTGCTGGCACTGCTCTGCAGTCACTCCAACGAGATCCTGCAGCGCGACTTCGCCCTGAAGACCATCTGGATCGACGACAACTACTTCAATGCCCGTTCGATGGATGTGTATATCACCAAGCTGCGTAAGCATCTGAAGGACGATCCACAGATCGAGATTATCAATATCCATGGCAAGGGCTATAAGCTCATCACTCCAGAGTCTGACGACGAGTAAATAGCGCATGGTGAAGAAAACACTATTCAAAACCTATCTGGGAGTCGCACTGGTCTTGACCGGTGCGCTCTTGTTGATAGTGAGTTATTTGGTGGGGTTCACCCGTTATAATCTGGTCTTGCTTACCGGACTGATAATCATCATCTTAGGGGCTGTTTTGCACGTTCGGCAACAGAAAAGTGGTGAAAAGTATTAAAGTTAGTTAAAGTTTGGGCAACTCTCAACGCTCAACTCTCAACTCTCAACTAAATTTTGTACCTTTGCACCCGCTTTTAAGCAATAACATTATTAATTTTTTTTATTAAGTAGTATGAATCAATACGAAACCGTTTTCATTTTAACTCCCGTTTTGTCTGATGAGCAGATGAAGGAAACGGCCGCAAAATTCAAGAAGGTCCTGACCGATAAGGGTGCAGAGATCGTTAACGAAGAGGCCTGGGGATTGAAGAAGATGGCTTATGCTATTCAGAAGAAGTCTACAGGTTTCTACTGCCTGGTAGAGTTCAAGGCTGAGCCAGAAGTGATTAAGACATTGGAGACCGCTTTCCGTCGTGACGAGAAGGTGATTCGTTTCCAGACAGTTAAACTTGACAAGTATGCAGTTGAGTACGCCGAGAAGCGTCGTGCAAAGCTTGGTAAAAAAGAGGAGGCTTAAACTATGGCAGAACAGAGTGAAATCCGTT
>JAEEGF012169751.1_pt1 | contig 19180 bp, 18 predicted proteins | sample 9134171 | NCBI WGS metagenome assembly JAEEGF01 (sample SAMN16246542, study PRJNA631951) | gut metagenome | biome: gut microbiome; feature: rumen; material: AP-attached | host: Bos | place: Iran: Karaj | collected 2018-10
AGCTGCAGAGTCAAAGCTTACAACCTCGATACCGGATAAAAACATAGCTAGCGGCAACGCATTTCTCTTCCGTTCGCTGCTTTTTTCTACGCCGTAAGTAAGCTCGGCAAAAGTAACGGAAGAAATACATATATCTTCCGGCTTTAGCTGCATAAGCCTCTTAAGCACGCCCTGATTCTTTTTGATAATATATATACAAATATTTGTATCAAGCATATATTTCATAAAGACTCTCGCACCTGCTCTCCCTGGGGCGCTCTGCCCTCTGCCATAAAGTCTTCTGAGAACATATCAAGAGCGGTCTTTAAAGCATCCCAGCCTGTAGTTTTAGGCATAAGAAATACCACATCACCTATTTTGTTTATCATCACTTCATCTGCGTCAAAGCGGTACTCTTTAGGAAGTCTTACCGCCTGACTTCTTCCATTTTCAAACAATTTTGCTGTCATCATAATAAGCACCTCCCGTCTTATATAATTAGTATATATCATGATATATACCATGTCAACAGAAAATATCCTATTATGTCCTTTCTTTTAATATTTTTATTTTTTCTCTTTTCTCCTGTACTCCGCCGGTGACTTACCGTACCCTTCCTTAAATGCCCTGTAAAAGAAGCTCTTGTTCTCATACCCTACAGTCTCCGCTATATCTGCTACCGGCATATCTGTGGTACGAAGCAAAAACTCCGCCCTTGAAAGACGCTTGTTCTTTACAAGGTCGCGGAAGTTTTCGCCGCAAAGAGCCTTTATACGCTTGCTAAGGAAGGCAAGATCGTAAGAAAGTTCACTTGCAAGACCCGCAAGGGACCCGTCTTTGTAGTGCTCATCTATATATTTGAGTATGCTGATGGCAAGCTCCTTGTCAGGGTCGTTTCCCCCTACAAAGAGCCTGTCTGTATAGTTCATAAGATTAAGGAATAAAAGCCCCATAGTAACCTGTATCATATAGCGGCTTATGTGGTCTTCGCCTATCATGGAAAGCAGCATGTTTTCTATAAGATTTTGTACAGGCGCTGCATCACTGACCTTATAGTACAGGTAGCTTTCACGCCCCGCCTTGCCTGAAAGCAGGCACTCTATAAGGAAAGACCGAAACTGCGAGTTTTCTTCTCCCAGTATGTCAAACACCTTATCAAAAAACTGAGGCAAAATAATAAAGTTTACCGCTATATCATCTTTCCCCGCACGCTCTATTTCCTGCACCGCGTTTCGGTTTAAGATAAGGATCTCCCCTTCTTTAAGCTCTATGCGGTTGCCGTCTATAACATGGGTTGTCTCCCCTTTACACATATAGATCAGCTCGATATAGTTATGTCTGTGCTTTGGAAAGTAGGCAAACCTTGTATGAGGGCGTATCTGTATAAGGCGTCCTCTTTCAAGAAGCCTTTTTGCATCTACCACCATATCGCCTGCCGCTGCATATCTGCTTTTATCAATGCCGCCGGTACCCGCAAGGATAGCTCTCTCTTCTTCTGTTATAACGCTAAGCGCGCTTATTATCTCATCTCTCATAATGCTTCCCTTTTGTCTGCTTTATGTATAGATTGTAAGCCACCTGCGCTATTTTGTAAACAGATGAAACAAACACTTTACCTTCTTTAAACTATCTTTATATTGCCGCTTTCCTTCTCATACATATAAAGCGTGTCTGAAAGAAAATCTTCAGGATCTACGCAGTTTTCATTCACCTCTTTTATCATGTCGCGAACAGTACAAGGCAAAACATTACAGTTCTCAGGCACAATAAGGATCTCATGCACACTTGAGGGTATAAGGTAAAGATTACAGCCTGTTATAGCCGCAATGCCGCCAAGCTCCCCTTCGTAAAGAAGGGCGGAAGCCCCAAGGTTTGCAAGGCGGTTTGTAAGCACGTAAAAATGCGTAAACACTCCGCTGTCAAGCGCCTCTTTAGGAATACGGATCACGTCTTTAAGGTTCTTAAGCTCCGCAGGGAATAAGCGCTTCATATTTTCTATGGCAACTTCCCTTATCTTGCTAAGTTCTACCCCCCAGCTGTTAAACGCTGCAAGCGGAAGCAAAAAGCTTGTTATGTCGTTTTTCCTTTCTTCCCTTGCAAGTACGCGGTAGCAAAGGGTAAGGTCAAGATAGTCTTCTCTTAGCGCGTCTTTAAGATACCCCTCGTTTTTCTCTTTGTTTAGAAGAGAAAAAATAATACGGTCTTTTACGCTCTCAAAGGAAAGGTCAAGGTTAAAGGTCGCCTTATCTTTAAGGTGGCTCTTATAAAGCCTTGCCACGCTCTCTGCCGCTTCCTCAAGGCTCATCTTTCCATTTTTAAATTTGTCAAAGTACTCCTCAAGGTAAATAGTGATGCCGATCATTTTATCTGCATCTTTCTCTTCCTCTTTTTCCTTTTCAAAGAGCAAAATACCCGTGCAAATAATGTCATTTGCCTTAACGACCTGCCTTAACTTTGCGTCGCACTCAGGTAAAACCTCTTTGATCTTTTCTAATACGTTTGCTGTAAATAAATTAAAATCCATAATTCCTCCTGTAAAAGGAGTACACATACGGACTCGAAGAATATAGACCATTATGATATTTGCAAGACTATCATAACAGATTAGATCTTTTCTTACGAAAAAATCTGCCACACTGTCAGACAGTATAGCAGATTTCATTCCAAAAATCAAGAACAAATGTTTCTTTTTTTATTTATTTAATTCCTTGACGTTCTTTGCAATGTCTTCAATGACTTTGCCGACTTTTCCGACTAACTCAACATTTTCTGCAGAAGCATTTACGGCAGAATCAACGCTGGCATTGATCTCTTCTGAGCTTGAAGAAAGAGTAGATACGGAATCAACGATCTTTTCGTTGGCATCGCGAAGGCTGTTAACCTTGCTTCCCATCTCCGCAATATTGGTTGCAAGAATACCGGTCTGGCTCTGAATGCTGTCAAACTGCTCTCTTGCTCCGCTTGCAAGCTCGTTCTCTGTATCTGAAAGTGCAACGTTTTCCTGAACCTTCTCTGATACATTACCTGCATACTCTACAAGTTCATTAAGTATAGCGCTGATGTTTTCAGTCTCTGTACGGGTCTGCTCTGAAAGGACTCTGATCTCATCTGCAACTACCGCAAATCCGCGGCCGGCCTCCCCTGCTCTTGCTGCCTCTATAGATGCGTTAAGAGCAAGAAGGTTTGTCTTACTTGAAATACTTACGATAACGTCTACAACGCCTCTTACGCTCTGAGTCTTGTCGGTAAGAGCCTTTGCTGCAAGCTCCATATCGTGGGTAGCTTCGATACCGTTCTTTACAGTATCAAGAAGCTTATCTACGCCTTCGATACCTTCGCCAAGTGACTTTTCCATTTCTTTCATAAGAGCAACGATCTCTTCGGTACGCTTATGTGTATCGTCGATGGCGCCCTGAATATTTTCTGTCTGGCTCTTCTGGTCTGCTATGGCATCAACTATAGTCTGAACACCGTCTGCAATGGCGTTCATGGTCTGGTATGATGTCTCTGAAAGCTTTCTTGTGTTCTCTATATCTTCTACCGCGGAAGCAGTCTCAGTATCAACATGTTCTGCGATCTTATGAAGAGTTCCTGTAGCTTCCGTACTCTTTTCAAGAGCATCATTAACCTCTTTAAAGGAATTCTCAAAGAATTCTGTAAGAAGTTTAACTCCTGTAAGAGAAGCGATAACAACAAGAACTGAGACTATCATCTCAAGCATAACGCTCTCTGATGCGGTGCTCGGGTCTGCAGCCGTCGCCACAGTGATAACACATCTTATGACATTGATGATGATATAGGCAACGCTTACTACCACAACGCGCTTTTTATTCATCAGCATAACAAGTACCATAATTATAGGAATAAGATACGGATATGCTAAGGCGCTTGTGCTCATAAGGAGCATAAACGCATAAACAAGCGTGTAGCCACAGCCCACATACCAGGCGTAGTTGTCGGTATATTTGCCCTTGCCGTATACAAAGAAGCCGCCCAGAAATACCAGGATATTAAGTATTAAAGGAATGAGCGAATTAGCTTTTGGCATGTCGACAGCAAGTGTAAGCTGTGTAATAAGGCCAACCGTACCAAAGAAAAACGTGATCGAGTGAACAATAAGAAGTAACCTGTTTGTTTTGAGTAAATGTTTTTGCTTCATAAACTCTCTCCTTTACATTTTATAATTAAAAATCCAAAGTATCAGTTATCCTTTAGATTTCCCTGAACATACTTAAATCCGAGGCTTGCTACTTTCTCCTCTTCTCCTTCCGGAACGTTTGCTATTACAACTTCCCTGCCCATCTTGTCTATAACTGTTGTAATAAGCTTTAACATCCTTTCGCCCTCTTCAGGGTCGTGGTCTGCAAATATGCTTCTGTAGGAAACAGCTACTATATTTACAGGAAGCTCACGTACGGCGCGGATACTCATCATGCCGGCACCAAAATTGCCGAGCCTGAACCTGAAACCTGACGCCGCAAGCTCATTCATAAGGAACCTGTAATCCTCATAAGTCTTTATAAGCAGTTTCTCGTCTACCTCAAATATAAAACTGCTTATGTCTACCTTCTTTTCTTCGAGTATTGTAAGTACTGCGGATTCAAAATTCTGATTGATAAACTGCCTTCTTGTAATAGGAAGGATAATAGGAACCTTAGGCTCCCCTGCCTCTTCCCTTCTTTTTATCTCATCGCAGCACCCTGCAAGCACATACTCACCGATAGGGATTATCTGCCCCGAACGCTCTGCAAAGCCCGTAAACTTGCCGGCGTTCCAGATACCCTTTTCTTTTCTGTCCCATTTAAGCGAAACTCTAAGAGCGCGAAGATCACCGCTTTGCACCTCATTTACGGTCTGATACTCCATAAAGAAGGTACCTTCAGAGATGGCGGTGGTAAGCTCGCTCTTAAGCTCCAGCTCTTCTATCTCTTTTTGCGCTATTACCTCTGTATAATAGCAGTAAGTATTCTTTCCAAGCCACTTTGCCTCGGCAAGAGCAGAGTCAGAGTGTTTAAGCATAGTGGCAACGCTCTTTCCGTCGCGGGGAGCCACTGCAACGCCTATACTTACGGTAATAACAAATTCATTTACAGAGAGCATAAAAGGGAATCTGAAGGTATTTTGAACCTTCTTTACCCTTTCTTCGTAGGCGTCTATATCCTCTATATTTTGCGTAAGGATATAAAATTCGTCACTTCCGCTCCTTGCAAGATAATCGTTTTCATCAAGGTTACTCTTAAGGCGGTGGCTGATATCAAGTATCAGCTCGTCGCCAAGGGGCTCGCCCCACATGCCGTTAATCTCTTTAAAATCATCAAGATCAAGATGCATAACGGCTATGTTTTCGTTCTTTCTAAGCGTTGAAAGGGCAGAACCAAGGACCTCCATAAATGCGGCCTTGTTTGGAAGGCCTGTAAGAGAATCTTCGTATGCAAGCTTCTTTATCTTAGCTTCGGAGTCTTTAAGCTCGCGGTATTTCGCGTTTAATTCTTCCTGGGTGGTGTTTACTTCGCTGTATACAGCGTCAAGGTTAAGAAGGGAATCTTCAAGCTCTTTTGCCTTTGCCTTCTTTTCCCTGACAGCTTTTGCTCTGCTTCCTGCAAGAGCACAGCTTAAGATAAACAGCACACCTATTATTATAAGATAAATGTAGTCCTGCATACCGATCCCCCAAAAATTATATCTTTAAACACCTAAATATTCCAAGATAGCCTTTGCAGCGGTCTTTCCTGCTCCCATGGCAAGGATTACGGTTGCGGCACCTGTTACCGCATCTCCGCCTGCAAATACACCCTTCTTTGTGGTAGCGCCGGCTTCATCTGCCACAAGGCAGCCGCGTCTGCTTACCTCAAGACCTTCTGTAGTAGAAGAAATAAGCGGATTAGGGCTTGTTCCAAGGCTCATGATAACAGTATCTACGTCCATAACAAACTCGCTTCCGGGAACCTCCACAGGGCTTCTTCTGCCGCTAGCATCAGGCTCGCCAAGTTCGCACTTAATGCACTTAATTCCGCATACATAACCCTTTTCGTCTTCAAGGATCTCTACAGGGTTTGTAAGAAGGTTAAAAATGATACCCTCCTGCTTTGCGTGGTGAACTTCTTCTACTCTTGCAGGAAGCTCTTCTTCGCTTCTTCGATATACGATATGTACCTCGGCCCCAAGTCTTAATGCGGTTCTTGCAGCATCCATAGCTACGTTTCCGCCGCCTACTACAGCTACTTTCTTGCCGTAGTAAATAGGAGTATCGTAATCATCTGAAAATGCCTTCATAAGATTACTTCTTGTAAGGTACTCATTTGCTGAAAATACGCCGTTTGCGCTCTCGCCCGGTATTCCCATAAATTTAGGAAGGCCTGCGCCGGAGCCGATAAATACGGCATCAAATCCTTCTTTTTCCATAAGCTCGTCGATAGTTACCGACTTGCCTACTATACAGTTTGTCTCTATCTTAACGCCAAGTGACTTAACGTTTTCAATCTCTGCTTTAACTACGCGCTCCTTTGGAAGACGGAACTCAGGAATACCGTATACAAGTACGCCGCCTGCCTCGTGAAGTGCCTCAAATATGGTAACGTCACATCCTGCCTTTGCAAGGTCTCCGGCACATGTAAGACCTGCAGGGCCTGAACCAATTACGGCTACTTTCTTGCCGTTTTTCTTATCTGCGCCCTGAGGCTTGATGCCTGCTTCTTTAGCGGAATCAGCTACAAATCTTTCAAGCTTTCCTATAGATACCGCATCGCCCTTTATTCCGCGTACACACTGTGCTTCGCACTGACTCTCCTGCGGACATACTCTTCCGCATACTGCAGGAAGGGCTGAATACTTGCTGATTACGTTATAGGCTTCTTTTATATCTCCTTCTTTTACCTTTGAGATAAAGCCGGGAATATCGATATTAACAGGGCAGCCCGTTACACACTTAGGGTTCTTGCAGTTTAAACATCTCGCTGCCTCTGCTGTTGCTTCTTCTAAATTATATCCAAGACACACCTCGTCAAAATTGCGGGCGCGCACGCTTGGTTCCTGCTCTCTTACAGGAATTCTAGTCATATTATCCATTATATCTAACCTCTTATCTTATATTAATTACAATTTCCGCATCCGCCGTGGTGCGTATCTCCCTCTAAAAGAGCAAGTTTTGCTCTTCCCTCTTCTGTTTTGTAGATAGCGGCTCTCTTCATAGCCTGATCAAAATCTACAAGGTGGCCGTCAAACTCAGGGCCGTCTACACAGGCAAACTGTACTTTTCCGCCCACAAGTAATCTGCAGGCGCCGCACATACCTGTACCGTCTACCATAATAGGGTTCATGGAAACTATGGTAGGGATATTAAGCTCCTTTGTAAGAAGGCACACAAATTTCATCATGATGATAGGACCTATGGCTACCACAAGGTCATACTCTGCCCCGTTTGCCTTAAGGTCTTTTAATCTATCGTTTACATTTCCCTTAAATCCGTAAGATCCGTCATCTGTTGCCACATATACATTTGCAGCAACTTTCTTCATCTCGTCTTCAAGGATGATAAGTTCTTTATTTCTGGCGCCGATTATAACATCTGCGTCTATTCCCGCTTCTTTAAGGAATTTTACCTGCGGATACACAGGAGCGGTTCCCACACCGCCTGCGATAAACAGGATCTTCTTGCCCTTTGCGTTGTTAATGTCAGCGCAAAGCTCAGACGGCCGTCCAAGCGGACCCACAAAATCCGTAAAACCGTCTCCTTCTTCTAGCCTGCTCATCTTGATGGTTGAAACGCCAACTGCCTGAAATACAATGGTTACTGTTCCGCGCTCTCTATCGTAGTCACAGATCGTAAGCGGTATTCTTTCGCCCTCTTTGCCGGTCTTTACTATAACAAACTGACCGGGAAGGCAGGAATCAGCTACCCTCTTAGCCTCTACCTCCATGTAAAAAATGCTTTCAGAAAGTTGTCTCTTATTAATTATCTTATACAACTTTTATTCCTCCCTGCTACTTAATAGTATCTGTATCGTATTTGAGAGTAAAATTTAAACCTTTTGTCTCATCGGCAAATCTGTCGCATACTCTCTTTGCGACACCAAGTGCATTGTCTTTCCCCACATCCATAAGCAATACAAGAAACTGGGAGCTGCTGTAGTTTGTGGCTACGTCTCCCACTCTTAAAGAATCTTTTATGATCCTTTCAAGAGTAAACATCACATCGGTATCGGAGAAGGCACTTCTCCCCTTGCCATCTACCAGGGTAAAAAGCACTATTCGCGCATCATTACCCGCTCTGCCGATGTACCTTGACATAAACTGGTATATCCTCTTAAATGAGTCATATTCCACATTAAAAGCGCCTTTTGGTTTATCCCTCTCCGTAATAAACCTCTTAAGTACGTTAATGTCCGGCTTTTCATTTGTCTTTGCAAATACGTAATCCTCAGGTCTTCCTGAGTCCGAATACAAATAATAGCCGTTCTTTCCGTTACGCTTTACAAGGTAGAGCGCTTTATCCGCCTCCTCATAAAGAGACATAAAGTCTCTCCTCTTTTTGGAGACGCTTGCAACGCCAACTGAAGCGGTAACCTGGCATTCAAGCCCCATCTTTTCGATGCTTTTGTCTACCGCTTCGATTATGGCCATAGCTCTTTTTTCTATAGACGCATCATCAAGGTTCCCCTTAAGGAAGACCACAAATTCGTCTCCCCCGAGCCTTGCCACGATATCGCCCTCACGTACCGATTCCGTAAGGTAATTGCCGATATTTTTAAGCAGCTCGTCTCCAAGGATGTGTCCGTAAGTGTCGTTTACAAGCTTAAAATTATCAAGATCTACCATAAAGAGTGTTCCGCCTGCTCTTCTGTCATGCAGATACTCATTTATGTTCTCCACAAGATAATTCCTGTTCCAAAGCCCTGTAAGCGAGTCTTTGTAGGAGATGGTCTCAAGTCTCTCCATCCTTTGCCTGATATCAATATCCTGATCCATTTTCTAACCTCTTTTAATCTCTTATATCCTCATATATTATCTATCCCATTTATCACAAAGGGAATTGATCTGATCGGTAAATTTTGCAAGATCTTTGTTTGTACCGCCTTTGTTGTGTGAGATAACGGTAAGCAAACGCTGTCCTGCAGCCATAAGTCTCTCAAAGATCTCTCTTGCCCTTCTTCCTCCCTCAGAGACAATAGGCCTTTGCTCTACAGGTATAGGCTCTGCCTTAACTGCCCAGGAATCATCATCCATATTAAATACGGAGCCTGAGTAAGGGGCTTCTGCGTTATACCCTTCTTCGTCAAGGCTTGCGGTAAAGTTCTCGCAGACCTTGTCTTCGCCGTGTACCACAAATACCTTGCGCGGATACGGATTAAATGCATGTATCCACTTCTTAAGGCCGTTTACATCGGCATGTCCGCTTATACCCTCAAGAGTAATGATGTCTGCTCTTACATCGATAGTCTCGCCGAAGAGATTGACCTCTTTTACTCCGTCAAGAAGGGAGCGGCCTAGGGTGCCGTAAGCCTGATAGCCTACAAACACTATGGTACATTCCTGTCTCCAAAGGTTGTGCTTTAAGTGGTGGCGGATTCGTCCGGCCTCGCACATACCCGATGCCGAAATTATGATCTTTGGCTTTGTGTCAAAGTTTATGGCTCTTGACTCATCGCTTGTAACTGCTTTTTTAAGCCCCGGAAATGCGATAGGGTTTATGCCTGCCTCTACAAGTGCAAGGGCTTCCTCATCAAAGCAGTCTTCAATGTTTTTATTAAATACAGTCGTTGCCTCTACGGCAAGTGGGCTGTCTATATAAACCTCAAAGTCAGCATGTCTTTCTATGAGGTTTTTCTCTTTTATGATCCTGATAAAATAAAGGAGTTCCTGGGTTCTTCCAACGGCAAAGGAAGGAATAACCACATTTCCGCCCCTGTCAAAGGTGCGCTGTATTATCTGCGTAAGCTGTTTTACGTAGTCTGGCTTTTCTCCGTGGCTTCTGTCGCCGTAGGTAGATTCCATAACAACGTAGTCTGCTTTTTCCGTATATACAGGGTCCTTTATAAGCGGCTGGTCCGTATTTCCGATATCTCCCGAAAATACGATACATTTCTTTCTTCTTCGAGGTTCTTTAACAAAGACTTCTATGCTGGCACTGCCAAGCAGATGTCCTATATCTGTAAATCTTACTTCTACCCCTTCGCAAAGCTCAAACTTTTTGCCGTACTCAAAACTCTTAAAATGAGTAAGTACTCCCTCTACATCTGTAAGAGAATAAATCGGGGTGTATGGCTCAAGTCCTGCTCTTTTTGCCTTACGGTTTCTCCACTCAGCCTCGAATTCCTGAATGTGGGCGGAGTCGCGAAGCATAATGTTTGCAAGGTCGCATGTGGCCTTGGTAGCCCAGATCTCACCGCGAAATCCCTTTACATAAAGCCTTGGTATCATACCTGAGTGGTCGATGTGTGCGTGTGTAAGGAGCACATAATCGATCTGAGACTCAGGGATAGGAAATTCCGCATTGACAAAGGTGTCGTTTCCCTGCTCCATACCGCAGTCGATAAGGATATTTTTACCGCATGCCGTAAGTAAATGTGCACTACCCGTAACTTCGTGGTCTGCGCCGATAAAAGTAAGTTTCATAAGCAAGTCTCTCCTTAAAGTAATTTTTTAAGTAAGCCTCTATATTAAGCTAACTGCTCAAGTCCTTTAAGTAATTTATTAAGAAGGCTGTCTGCATCTTCCATGCTGCTGCCCTTTATACCTGCATAAAATTTGATCTTTGGCTCTGTTCCTGAAGGTCTAACGCAGAACCACGCATCATCTTCAAGATCAAAGTAAAGTACGTTACTCTTTGGAAGTCCGTTGTAGCCTTCCGCGTAGTCTCTTGACTTAACAACCTTAAGGCCGCCAAGTTCCTTTGGAGCATCTTTTCTAAGCTTATCCATAATGGCAGCGATCTTTTCTGCTCCGTCAACCCCCGGGATAGTCATAGTGTAGAGACCTTCTTTGAAATAGCCGTACTTTTCATACATAGCTATCATCTGATCCCAGAGTGTCATATTCTTGCTTGCGTAGTAAGCTGCTGCCTCGCAAAGCATCATAACTGCAACTACCGCATCTTTATCTCTTGCGTGGGTACCTACAAGGCATCCGTAGCTCTCTTCAAAGCCAAATTCGTAGGTTCCCTTACCTGTCTGCTCGAAGATCTTTATCTGCTCTCCGATATACTTAAATCCGGTAAGAACCTCGATAAACTTAAGACCGTAGTAGTTTGCGATCTTTTCAGCCATATTGGTGGAAACGATGGTGCTTATAAGAGCGGAATCGTCCTTAAGAAGACCTCTTTCCTTTCTCTGGCTTAAGATATATTCACATATAAGCATACCGCTCATATTTCCCGTAAAGCACATATACTCGCCGGTCTTTGAATCTTTTGCGTATACACCGAGACGGTCTGCATCAGGGTCTGTAGCAAGTACAAGATCCGCATCCTTCTCTTTTGCAAGCTCAAGGGCAAGCTTAAATGCCTTTTTATCTTCAGGGTTAGGGTAGTCAAGTGTGGTAAAATCACCATCAGGAAGCTCCTGCTCAGGTACCACGTATACGTTTTCAAAGCCGATCTCAGAAAGGATACGTCTGACAGGCACATTACCTGTTCCGTGGAACGGACTGTAGACGATCTTAAGCTTCTTGCCATACTCTCTGTCAAGGTCAGCATTAAGGATCTGCTTTTTTAAAGCCTCCATGTATTTGTCATCGATATCTTTGCCGATGGTAACAAAAAGGCCTGCTTTTTCAGCTTCGCTTCTGTCCATAGTCTTGATAGCTGTAAACGGAGTAGAATTAGCCTTTTCGATTATCTCTTTGTCATAAGGTGCTGTAACCTGCGCGCCGTCTTCCCAGTATACCTTGTAACCATTGTACTGAGGCGGGTTGTGGCTTGCGGTAACTACTATACCTGCAATACAGCCAAGTGTACGAAGGGCAAAGCTAAGCTCGGGAGTCGGACGAAGTGACTCAAATCTGTAAGCCTTAATGCCGTTTGCCGCAAGGCAAAGAGCTGCTGCTTCTGAGAACTCAGGAGACATGTGGCGTGAATCGTATGCGATGGCAACGCCCTTATTCTGTCCGCCTTTTGCGATGATATAATCAGCTAACCCTTGCGTAGCTCTTCCTACAGTGTAAAGGTTCATTCTGTTTGTACCTGCACCTATAACACCGCGAAGTCCGCCTGTACCAAACTCAAGGTCCTTGTAAAATCTGTCTTTGATCTCATTTTCATCTGTAAGTGCGCTAAGCTCGGCTCTTGTAGCCTCATCAAAAAATGTATCTGTGCACCACTGTTTGTATGTTTCTCTATAATCCATTATATTTACCTCTTTTATTTTTGGTTACAAAACTCTTATTTTAATGATAACATTACGTATCTGTGTTGTAAAGACCGCTTTAAAGCACTAAACTGCCTTTAACCTACTTTTTTTATCTTGAACCCTTTACTCTTAAAAGGTCCATAACGCTTACTTCCTTGTCAAGCTTAAGGAGTATCTTTTGCTGCGGATGAGGGCAGGACTCTATCTCATTGCCTTCCTCATCGTACATGGCAAGGACTTTTACCTCCTCGTCATCTCCCTTAGGCTTCATAAGCTCTATGGTATCGCCTACGGAAAACTTGTTGCGCTGCTCTATTACCGCAAGGCCATCAGGTGTTACCTCATTTACAAGCCCAAGGTAAACATACTCGGTTACGTATGTGTTGCTGTCGTAGATCTGTGCCTCTTCGCTCGGCTTTCCGTAAAAGAAGCCTGTGGTAAACTGCCTGTAGGTACACTTTGCTATCTGCTCTTTATACTTTGGAATATTGTCTGTATAAAGAAGTATGTCTTCAAAGAAATCATCTATAGCCTGTCTGTAGGTCTTTGCCACATTTGCAACGTAAAGCGCTGTCTTCATGCGCCCTTCTATCTTAAGGGAATCGATACCGGCATCCACTATATCAGGGATGTGGTCTATCATACAAAGGTCCTTGCTGTTAAATATATAGGTTCCTCTGTCATTTTCAAATACAGGAAGGTACTCGCCCGGTCTGTTCTCTTCTGTTATGTAATACTTCCATCTGCAAGGGTGGGTGCAGGCTCCAAGGTTTGCGTCGCGCCCCGTAAAATAATTTGAAAGAAGGCAGCGACCTGAGTAAGAGATACACATAGCACCGTGTACAAAGGTCTCTATCTCAAGATCGTCAGGAATATGCTCTCTTATCTCTTTTATCTCTTTCATTGAAAGTTCTCTTGCGGTAACTACTCTTGTGGCGCCCTGTCTCTTCCAGAAAAGGTAATCGCCGTAGTTAACGTTGTTTGCCTGGGTTGAGATGTGTACGTCTATCTCGGGGCAAACCTCTTTAGCTATGTCAAATACGCCCGGGTCTGAGATAATAAGGGCATCAGGCCCTATCTCTTTTAGCTCTTTAAAATACTCTCTGATGCCATTTAGGTCGTAGTTGTGGGCTGTGATATTTGCCGTAACGTATACCTTTTTACCGCGCTCATGGGCATATCTGATGCCCTCTGCCATATCCTCTTTGCTAAAATTCTTTGCTTTAGCTCTAAGGCCGTACATATCGCCGCCTATATAGACAGCGTCAGCGCCGTAATTTACAGCGCACTTTAAAACCTCAAGGGAACTTGCCGGTATAAGTAACTCCGGTTTTCTCTCTCTCATATAAATCCTCCGTTATTTCTTAACACTTACGGACATGCCATCGCCTTCCGTAAGAAGCATTGTATATAGATCCTCTCTATGAGTTATCTCGTATAAGTATTCACGCATCCTTGCGTGTATGGTGCGGTCACGCCGCTCTACGGCGTACCTGCTTTCTAAGATGTCTCCGTCATGCAAGATATTGTCTGATATTAAAAGACCGCCTTTTTTAAGGCACTTCATAACGCTCGGTAAAAAATTCATATACTGGGCCTTGGCAGCGTCCATAAAGATAAGGTCGTATGCGCCTTCTTCTTTTACTGCAAGCTCCTTTAATATATCATCAGCATCCCCTTCAAGAAGGCGGATGTTTCCCGCATCTATCTCGCTTTTAAGATTCTCTCTGGCGCGGACAAGGCGCATCTCAACCTTTTCTATGGTGTCGATCTTGGCACCCGGCGCAAAGTATCTCATAAATAACGCCGAAAAGCCTACGGCGGTTCCGACTTCCAGAACACGCGAAGGCTCTTTCATTTCAAGAAAAAATCTCAAAACATTCTGCGATTCTTTTCGTATTATAGGTACTTCTTCTGCAAGAGCTGCGCTCTCTAAGGCAGACAGCTCTGCCGGCAGATCCGTAAACAAAGATTCAAAGTACCCTTCTGCTCTTTCTTTACTAACCACTGCTTACTCTCCCGTATCGCCCTTATTGCCCGCGGCTATGACTTTAAATATTCCGTCGTAGTCCATAGAGGAATTGACCGTATAGGTACCAGGGAGAATGTTTTGCTTTGTAAGCTTTGCTCTTATGTAAAATGTAAAGCGGTTTAATATGATACCGTTTTGCTCAAGCTTTGTGGCAACGTTCATAGTGGATTCGCCTTCAGATATCTTAAGCCCGTAGTCTTTACCCGAGCCCTCGCTTACTGATACGGAACCGAATATCTGGTAAGAGTATTTGTAAGCAAGTCTGCTGCCGTTTACGATAAATATCACCACGACAATATAAAAAAGGATTGTAAGCATAAGGTGAAGAATGGTGCTGGTAAGTGAAAGCACCACCTTCGTACCCTGATTTTTTCCGGCCAAGTTTATAACCTCCGATTGTTTATACTTCCATTATGATAGGTAAGATCATAGGATTTCTCTTGGTTGTCTTCCAGATGTAGTCTCCAAGATCGTCTCTTATCACATTTTTGATCTTGTTCCAGTCTGTTACGCCGGCTGCGCTGCACTTGTCAAGAGCATCCCAGCAAACTGCCTTAGAGTCGTCCATAAGGTCTCCCGACTCTCTTACGTAAACAAAACCTCTTGATATGATATCAGGACCTGCAATAACCTGCCCTGATGCCTTTTCCATAGTAAGGACCACGATTATAAGTCCGTTTTCAGAAAGTACCTGACGGTCACGTAAGACAATGTTTCCAACGTCTCCAACCCCAAGTCCGTCTACATAGATACCGCGGCTTGTAACATGGTCAACCACTGCTGCCTTTTCTTCGCTTATCTCAAGCACATCACCTGAGGTAAGTACAAAAGTGTTTTCCTTTGGTATACCCATCTCCTGTGCAAGCTCTGCATGTCTTGCAAGGTGTCTGTACTCACCGTGTACAGGTATGGCATACTTTGGTCTTACAAGGGAGTAGATAAGCTTGATATCTTCCTGAGAAGCATGACCGGATACGTGAGTATCCTGGAAGATAACCTTTGCTCCCTTCATGGTAAGCTCGTTTATAATACGTGATACCGACTTTTCATTTCCCGGGATAGGCGAAGAACTAAGTATGATAGTGTCTCCCGGTTTGATGCTTATCTTTTTATGTAAGGATGCCGCTATACGGGAAAGAGCTGCCATGTCCTCTCCCTGGCTTCCTGTAGTGATAAGGGTGATCTGCTCATCCTTATAGCTCTTTACTCTCTCGATATCGATAAGAGTGCCGTCTTTAACGGTAATGTAGCCAAGCTCTATGGCTATGGATACGATGTTTATCATGGAACGGCCTTCGATAACTACCTTACGGCCGTACTTTTCTGCTGAGTTAATGATCTGCTGTACTCTGTCTACATTTGAAGCAAATGTGGCTACGATGATCCTGTGCTTTGTATTTTCCGCAAAGATCTGATCGAAAGTCTTGCCTACAGTCTTTTCAGACATGGTAAATCCGCTTCGAAGTACGTTTGTAGAGTCGCACATAAGGGCAAGTACGCCCTTTTTACCAATCTCGCCAAGACGCTGTAAATCTATGGTGTCTCCAAATACAGGAGTAAAGTCTACTTTAAAATCGCCTGTATGTACTACAATGCCCGCAGGAGAATAAATAGCAAGGGCACAGGCATCCTGAATAGAGTGGTTTGTTCTTATAAACTCGATACGAAAACAGCCAAGGTTTATGGACTGACCGTATTTGATGGTCTTTCTCTTGGTAGTCTTTAACATATCGAATTCTTTAAGCTTGCTTTCAATAATGGCATTTGTAAGTCTTGTGGCATAAACAGGTACGTTTATGTCTCTAAGCACGTAAGGAAGCGCACCGATGTGATCCTCATGTCCGTGCGTGATAACAAAACCTTTGACTTTCTCGATGTTTTTCTTTAAATAATCTACATCGGGAATGACAAGGTCGATTCCGAGCATATCGTCTTCAGGGAATGAGATACCGCAGTCTACAACCACAATACTGTCCTCGTACTCAAAAGCGGTAATGTTCATACCGATCTGCTCAAGTCCGCCGAGGGGTATTATCCTTAGACCCTTAGCCTCTGCTCCGTCTTTAATTAAATTTTTCTTCACTAAATAAAGCCTCCGTTAATCTTTACCTGAGCTCTATATCGGTATCTTCGAGCATACCCTCAAAGACTTTCGCTATAGCCTCAAGTTCGTTTTCATCTTCAACAATATCATATAAGGCGTCTTCGTCCTCGCCTTTACTGTTCTCTTTTAAAATAAGGCACTCTGCCTCATCTTCGTCTTCGCTGTCTGTTTCTACAAGAAGGTAGTTGACACCTGCTATCATAGTCTGCTCGACAACGTAAAACTCCTGAGGATTGTCATCCTCATCATAAAAAATAATCTTGCCGTCTTTCTCAGCCATATATTCTCCTTAAAACCATGTTAAAACAAACTACATGTTGGTTCTGATGTAGCTTTCCATAAGCTCTTCAAGAAGTTCATCTCTTTCAACCTTCATAATGAGACTTCTAGCTCCGTTGTGGCTGGTGATGTAAGTAGGATCACCTGACATAATATATCCGACTATCTGATTTATAGGATTGTAACCTTTTTCTTTAAGAGCAGCATATACGCCGCGTAAAACGTCACGTACCTGAAGACCCGTATCTTTCTGTGCACTGAAAAATTGAGTATTTCCTAAATCGTTCATATCTTGCCTCCACATTATTTATATTTTACTGTTTGTAAACACCTCGGACATTCGCAATCCGCTTACGCTATTTGTAAGCACCTCGTTCATTCGCAATCCGCTTACGCTACTTGCTCATGAATCACACTCTCCTACCATTATATCACCTTTTGCAGGCTTTAGGCTACTTATTTTATAAATTTTTCCTGAAATATCAATATCCGTCTTAACCGCAACCTTGATATATCGGGTGGTGTGACCTGTCATATAGGTTTCTCCGTCAAGGCTTACCTCTTCTTCAAAAAGCACCTCATCGCTCTGCCCCGCAAAGCTTTCGCGGTACTTTTCGCCTAAGGTCTTCTCAATACCCGCAAGTCTTCCGGCTCTTTCTTTTTTTACTTTTTCTGGAAGCTGACCATCCATAGCCGCTGCCTTTGTACCTGTACGCACAGAATACGGGAAAATGTGGATCTTTGAAAATCCGCACTTTTTAGCAAACTCGCAGGTCTCTAAAAACTCTTCTTCAGTTTCCCCCGGAAAGCCTACTATTATATCTGTGGTTATCGCCGGCCTGTCATATACACTTCTAAGGCGCTCTACCGCCTCGTAGTATTCGTCAGGGCTGTAGTGACGGTTCATGCGCTTAAGTACGCCTGCGCTTCCGCTTTGAAGAGAAAGGTGAAAATGCGGGCAGACTTTCTTAAGAGCCGCTACTCTTTTTGCAAATTCATCCGTTACTACCCTTGGTTCAAGGGAGCTAAGGCGTATACGCTCTATCCCATCAATATTTTCAAGGGCTTCAAGCACATCTATAAGACCTACGCTGCAGTCAAAATCCTTGCCGTAAGAAGAAACATGTATACCAGTAAGGACTATCTCTTTATAGCCGTTTGCTGCAAGGGTCTTTGCTTCGCTTAAAATATTGTCAAGTTTTCTGCTTCGTATACGGCCTCTTACATACGGAATAATGCAGTAAGTACAAAACTGATTGCAGCCGTCCTGTATCTTGATATTTGCTCTTGTACGCTCGCCTGCGGTGGTAACAAAGAGCTGCTCGTACTCAGCAAGGGTGTCCTCTGGGTGTTTTTTAAGATACTCTCTTCCTTCTTCTCTTGCCTTTACATACTCTTCGTATTTTTCATACACTCTGCTCTTTTCGCTGTTTCCAACAAGTATGTCAACAGCATCATCTGTTTCAAGGGTACACTGTGGCGCCTGAACGTAACACCCTACCGCTATGACAATTGCTTCTTCATTTTCTTTTTTTGCTTTGTGAAGCATCTGGCGGGACTTTCTGTCGGCTATGTTTGTAACAGTACATGTATTTACCACATATACGTCTGCTTTTTCGTCGAAAGGTACCGTAACAAAGCCCTTATCTTCAAAGCTTTTTTGTATAACTTCCGTCTCGTAAGCATTTACCTTACAGCCAAGAGACAAAAATGCCGCCTTTTTAACTATTTTATCCATATTTTCAACAAAAACCTTTATCTAAATTTATATATTTTGTACATTGACTTTATATTTATAAATGGTAAGATAAAACTACAGAGTATTTTTACAAAAACAATGTATTAGGAGGATTATTTTCATGAAAAGTGTAAAGATCACATTAAACTCCATTGACAAGGTTAAAGCTTTTGTTAATGAGGTTACAAAGTTTGATTCAGATTTTGATCTGGTTTCAGGCAGATATGTTATCGACGCTAAGTCTATTATGGGTATCTTCAGCCTCGATCTTAGCAAGCCTATCGAGCTTAATATCCACAATGACGCTGATGCAGAGAAAGTTATCACCGCATTAAAGCCATATATCGCTGAATAAACTTTTTAAGTTTTTAAGGGAAGAGTTTTTACTCTTCCCCTTTTTTTATCTAAAGTTAAACCGTAATGATCTCGTCTGACTCTATAGCCTTTGCCATAAGGTCATCTATTACCTCATTAAGCTTCTTTTCAGAACTCTCTATAGTCTTAAGTTCCGGCTTTGTAACCGGGTGTTTTGCCACAAATATAGTGCAGCAGTCTTCATAAGGAAGGATCGATGTCTCGTAGGTTCCGATCTTTTCGCTTATCTCAACTATATCCTGCTTATCAAGTGCTACAAGCGGCCTGTATACAGGCATAGTACATACCGCATTTGTAACGTACATGCTCTGCATGGTCTGGCTTGCAACCTG